>Ga0153946_1000110_pt1 | contig 29654 bp, 40 predicted proteins | sample TSNJ030MetaG_FD_104751 | JGI IMG/M metagenome (GOLD analysis project Ga0153946, IMG submission 104751) | Attine ant fungus gardens microbial communities from New Jersey, USA - TSNJ030 MetaG | ecosystem: Host-associated > Fungi > Mycelium > Unclassified | place: USA: New Jersey, Wharton State... | reverse complement strand
GCAAATATTTAGATTACAGGAATTATTCCGAACACCCAATCGAGACTCCACGTCCCTACTACAATCATAATTCCCTGAGTTTGCAAAGCAAGTGCGCTATCATGTTTCTTCTAGCTCATCACATTAAACGACAAATCCCACCATGAAATTGTATACCGAATACAATCAGATCTATTGAGCATTCTACAGACCATGTTGAATCTACGTATTTCATTATTCCGTCATCACCCGTTTCTGTTACCTTTTTCTTTTAGAGATACCGAAACTCAAAGACTCTCACCCCAGTTTTCTTTACTTACTCTCCTCCTCTCCAGTAAACTTGAGCGAAATCGAATTCACACAGTGCCTTTCATCAGCTGTATGTCATCATCAGCTAAACATGAGCAAGACGATTTTTTTGTTTTTACGCAACTCGGAGTAGAAAATCCTTCCCCTTGAAAAACATGTCCAAGATGGCCTCCACAGGCCGTACACGTAATCTCAATGCGTCGCATGCCCAAGCTTTTATCTTCGTGTCTGCTCACTGCACCAGGTATAGCTATAACATCATAAGGAGGCAAGTTCAAAAAGCCTTCCCCTCCGGTCTACGTACCATCAAAAAATGCTGGCCAACCACAACCGCTCTGTGATATCAATACATTGTAGAAAAGTATTGATTCAAATCTTACATTGAATTTTGTACGACTTTGATACAATGGCGTACCACAGCCCGCACAATCATAGATCCCAGCCTTGTCAAATTTGTCATATTGTCCAGTTCCAGGTCTTTCAGTTCCTTTCTCCCTTAGAACTCGAAACTGTTCTTCCGGTTCGGGAACTAGACATAATAACGGAGATTCCAAGAAAGGCGTACTTGCTGAGGGGAGAGGATGGCCCTCCATTCGTCCTCTGTTTTATTCACAGTCGTCATCGCAGATGTGCCTGTGCTCGCAGGCTGACTCGATTGCTGACCCAGTTTGAAAGATTGAGAGTACAGGCGTGTATGTCGTAAGAGAGACAAGAACATATGGAAGGTCACGTGGGATTGACGTCAGAGCTCAAGATACAGTTATTACAGTGACTGACTATAAGAACATGCTACGGGTGCAGTGCGCGGTCATGCAGATTCGTAATACGGAAACTGGATTTATCTTGCATCGAGTCTGATAGAAAAAAGTTATGAATACAGTACTGAAGCAAGACATTGACACTGACCATTATTTGTTTTGTACTCGAGTATCATCGTCGGTGGAAGGTTAAGCACTCTCTTCAGGGTATCCCTGCACCAGCTAATTAAGCCTTGTGACTTGAACGATGCAAGTACAAACTACCGACCGAATTTTCTCCCGCACCCTAAAATCCGCCTCAAAACGGTTCCAGATACTGATGATATCCTCGTGCTGCCTCACACTAATCGTACACCCGCAGATTTCAGGATAATGCACCCCATCTTCCGCCTCTGGTGGATCAGCATCATCACGACCAGCGCACTCGTCGAATTGATCGCCTATGACAGCCATCACGAGATCTTCCCAAAGGCGATCTGCTATCCCCTTTCTGAGACGAATGATCCATTTTCCACCGGAGAGATTCAGAGGGTCCTCCCACACCGGCTTGCGCACACCGGTGTGGAAGAGGAGGTAATCTGTGGTGGGCTGGAGCACTGACGGCGGGGTCAGATGGGTCCAGATGGACCAGAAGGATTCAACCTGACGAAAAAATGAGTTAATCTTTTTGGAGACCAAGGAGTACGGATAGAACTGAATGAGGATATTTTTTTGACGCCCTCTTCGTAGTTAACGTTCTTATTGCCGGGTGCGCGCTGCTGGCGGAACCAAAAGACCCATCTGAGGAGTTGAGCGCAGGCAATGAGGTAGAGGAGAGACATACGTATTTCTGAGAGGGTGGACGGAGGAGGAGACGGGATTGTCGAGGGAGGAGGAAAATAACTCGGCACGGGAGCGGTAGCGGGTGGGCATGGAGGAGAGGAAGGTGCTGACGTAAGGAGGTGCAGTTTCTTCTGGCTGTGATGAGGCTCCTCCTGCGGCCAAAATGGCGTCTCTGGCCGCTGTCCTCCTTTGTCGGCCTCACAGACCTCAAGACAGGCGTCACCATGGCTCTCCTCTTTGCCCTCCTCAACAAGGTCGCCGGCATCTATGGCCTTATCGCTGTCCTTACCGGCGCAGGCGGCTCCTTTGCTCAGCTCAGTCTTTACATCTACTCAGTCATTGCCCTTCTCGCACTCACATGGGGTCTACGGGCAGTCAAAGACGTGCGCCTTATTCTCTGCTTCTTTTTCTCTCTCACCCACCCACCCCACAGGAGGATCCAAGACAGACCCTCTACTTTGCCCACCTTTTTGCCGCAGACCATGTCCTCTCAACTGCCTGGACCGTCTTTTTCACTCTTGTCTGGTGGATCTGGACGCCTCATGATGGTAGACGTCAGGCAAACTCACCAGCACAGGAGGCCATGATGAAAACAGCCAATGTCACCCACCATCTCACTCCAGCACAACGTCAGGCCGCCGCTATGGCCATTTGGAACCACGAAAAAGGGACTGCTGCCATCGTCGTTCTCATTTCCTGGCTCTTCAAGGTAATGCCAACTCCTGCATTCCCCTGCCAATGTCTTTGAACTCTTTATCCAGCTCTATTTTGCCCTCCTCATTTATTCTTACGCGACCCACCTTCGCAAGGGATCATATCGTGCTCTCCCCTTCTCCCGTTCTTCAAACTACAGCCCATCACACGAACCAGCACTTGATCTGGCCGACGATGAATTTGGCGCGGATGTCTATCCTGTTCCGCTGCGCAATCCCCACAACACCGCATCGTCCTCAGGTCGCAATCACAGGCGCATCACATCCACCTCCTCGAATTCTACCGTCACGCAGCACAAGTCCAACGCTTCCCTTTCGTCTTTTGCCGACTTTGTCAGTGCACCCGGTCGCCATCCGAGAAGGTCCAAGAATATCGGTGGCAGTATCACAGCGAGGGACAGAGGATTGGATATTCAAGAGGAGGTTATCTTTGATGAAGATGAACTGACTTATGTGTCTGGTTCGTCTTCTCGTGCCCATTCCAAGATCGATACCGAGGGCAGTAGCACCGCTGCTAGTACTGATGACGAACGAGGTAAACACGGGCTTGACTAGAGCACAATGCCCTGCCGCTCTTTTTACTTATCCGCTCAATCGCATATTCTGTTTTTCTTATCACAATGATTTACTGTGACAAGGCTATTGTAAAATTTACTCTATATCATCGCAATCGCAAATACTTCGATACCAATGAAATGTCGAGAGGGTTATGAGTTGGGATCATCTAGCGAAAACGCAACTTCCCGATTGGAGCCGCAACCCGTCATCTATCTAAATCTTCGATGACGGTGGCTGTTCCTGATGCTGGAGGCAGATTACAGACATCTTCATCCATCTCCTTATCACCACCACTACTAACCATAGCTTTTTCCTGTTGGTCTTCTTCAGGTATAGTTTTCTCCTTCTCCTTCTCCTTCTCCCTCTTCTTCTCAATGTCGACATTGACATCGCATGAATTATCGTTAACGACCGTATTCACAGTTGTAGAACGAGTAAAATCAACGGTTCCACGTCCAGCACACCTCATCTCACGTACTTCCATCGATAAAGCCTCCGGATCGGAATGGGGTTCGGCATGAGAGCCTTCTCTCGCTACTTGTTGAAGTCTACGTCGTGCCCGTGGATTTAATATGAGAGCAGCGATAAGAATGATAGATTCCATGATCTGTTAAAATTCTCAATGTGCAAAGTCAAACCTGAGAAATTCCATTCCCACTCACAGGAACGGAGGTATAACTCGCCGCTGCAAGACCATCAAACTCGCTCGAAAACGCCAAAGAAAGATCGTTCAGTATACCCCCAAGCGAATCAATAGCAATGAAAAGGTAAGATATCCCTTTGACCTCGCCCAGCTTGTAGATCTCCCAATATTGTGGTAATAATCCCAGAGCTATCAACACGGCGGAGAGGATACCGAACAGTTTGACGGGAGCAGAGATTCCGTGTTCGTAAGCTGGTCGAGAAACGAAAATGAGCAGGACTTCCAGCGCGCTCATGAGAATCATGGTTCCAATGGTGATGAAAACTGAAAGGCATTTTTGTCCTGGCGACGAGGATCATAGTATAAACACTGTTAATATTTTAAAGTGAGATTTAGATATGGGAGTGAAAGGGGAGGAGGAAAGGAACCAGGAATTGAGAGAAAGCGTACCTGTCCCCACGAAACCAGCCCTAAAAATCCAAACAACTGAGGTTGGAGTTGAAGCGGTATATTGAGATGTTGGAGCACAGAATAAGCCCCTAAAAAAATCGATGAAATGCCCCATATCAACCTTCAAAAAAAAAGAAAGTTGCTCTGAGGATTTCAAATCACAATATAAAATGACAAAAAACACAAACATCAATAAAGGAGAAAGACCATGTGTGTTCTTCTCTCTATAGCTTTTCCAAATTTGAGGTATAATCTGGCCGCTCCAACAAATGGTACCTTTTAAATCAAACGTTGATCAGATATCTTTTATATATCGATGGGGAAAAAAGGACGGTGCATGTGTGAGAGAGAAATACAACTGTAAACTCACCCATTGTGCCAAGCACATTCTCAGCAACAGGATTCGACACCATAGTCAAAATCGTTGTCTCTGAACCCTTCTGCAGAAACGATCGAAAAAATTTCCGCTACAGAAATCAACCACAACAAGGGCATGAACTAGGACACCAAGAACGAGGTACTAGATAAAAGTAGAATGGACATGCCTGATCAAGAACTGTAAAGGGAAGGGGGGAATGGGAGGAAGCGAAAAAGTTATCACTGTGAGTGATTTCTTACAAATGCAAGAATCCAAGTACCCACGAGTGGCCCCAAATTCATCAAAACAAAACAAACAATTGTTCCCGAAAGATATACATATGGGCACAGGCGAAATGGGAAGCCCGATAATTGCGTGATGCCCAGAAGCCAAAGCTCATACCTCCCAACTGCTTTGGGCCATCCCGAGAGTCTATCTATACTCCTGATATATATGAACGTGTGATACCTCTTAATCAATCACGTGATGGAGATTTCATGTTGACTTCTCTAAGTTTGAGAAGGTGATGTTGGGCGCAGAGCAGTCAAAAATTCACTGTCGTACATAGCGAGGAACGAGGAGCAAAGATACAAGACTCGCAACTAAAATTACATCCTGAGGTTGCGGAGAGTGTTACCATAATAGACTGCAGCACTAGCAGAGGAGGCTGTAAGGATAACGGGCACAGGTCCTTTGGTAATTCGGGGCAATGAAGATAGAAGCAGAAGAGCAGAGGCGCCTTGCGAGAGAAAAGGGAGTAGGTCAGCAAAAGCTTTCACCGAGGACCAACTCGAAACTCACCAAGAGCACCCTCCAGACCATTGTGCGTTCCCTTGCGAATAGCGTCGGCGCTCCAGAGGTAGAGCATTCCAACACTACACATGTTTGTTATCCTGTGAATGGATACACCATGGAAAGAGAAAACTCACCCAACACCAGCTACCAGCGATGGTATCGACCGCGTTCTGGCGAAACCGGTTACACCACCAACAATACAAAGACCACCCATGACATATGCGGGGTAAGCAGACTGAACAGGGGAACTTAATTAACTGGAAATTGAAACTGACAAAGGCAAACACACCATTTTGAACTGATATGGCAAGAGTTGGAGGAGAGGGAGCCAGCGGCGTGTGATCTTGTATTGCAGCAACCCCACATGTTTCCCCGGTCTCCGTAGCCATCAATGGCCACGTGCGATGCCGGCTGCGGCATCGATGACTGATTACTTTGTCTACCAGGTTCGTTACATCACATATGTATGTCAATTGATACTAGTTATTTAGCCATCACCCAGACACATTAGAAAGGATACCAAGTACTAAACTCCCCTGCTCCTTTTCCTTCGCCTCAATTCATCGTCTCCTTCTGCATCCTGTGCCTGTTCTTTCTGACTATCCACAATACGTTGGACGACTGAATCCCACATCCCATCATTGATAGCTTTGGCCTTCCCAAGCAGTTCTCTGAGGTGAGCAACCTCGGCCGAGAGTTCAGATATACGATGTTTCGCGGCGATCGATTCCACGCCAGATGTCGGGACATCACCACTGGTCTGGCTAGTTAAAGATTCAACGAACGACGCATGATCTCGGAGGAATTCCAGCCGACTATACTCAGTGGTGTCGTCTTGATATGGCTAGAGGGATAATCAAACTTCCATACTGTCCAGTAGAAGCGGATTTTGACTTTACGTTACGTTTCGGATTCAAGAGCATTTGAACTTCATGTGCCTCACGAGCTCTGATGTCTTTCATCTTCTGAAATGGCTGCACGGGTTTCGCGGGTAAAGCGTCCTTGGCATCAGACCAACTACCAACTTTAAGGTCTAGAGATATATGTCCAATAAGGTCGAGTGGCTTGAAAAGGCTGGTGAGGTATGTTATCGAAAAGCCTTTGTGAGCAGAGATCGTTCGGAGCAATTGATGCGAAGGAAGATCATAGAGGTTTATCATGCCACCTGAAGTACCGACAAGTAAGAAAGTGGAAGTGAGGGATATTGCCATTGCTGAGATGGTCTCCCTTATTTCGAATGAGAGCCTTGTACATGGGAAGGTACTGAGTGGCTCACCCTACTTGGATCAACTTCCGTGACTGAGAATTTGCACCTTCCTCGTTGATACGGATGACTTCACTTGTTCCGCCTCCTCCGACAGCTTCGGAAATCGACTCTCCGGCATCAGTTTTACGTTGACGAAAAAGGCTCACACAATGTATGGAACCATCCTGAGACGCGGCAAAAAATACCCTCTCCGTCACATCCCAAGCCAGGTGGGTGATAGCATGAGGGAATTGGAAAGTTGTTAACAACGTGCCAGAAGAAAGGTCCCAAAGCTGAAGATTTGTTTCATCTGGATCGCAAATTTGATAAGAGATATAATTTACCTTGACAGAGTGATCCACAGATGCTGTCAATATACGACAGGTTAAAGAGGCACCAACACCGCACTTGATATCTGTGATAGGTAGTGTATGATCAGACAGTGTGAAGCAGGGTAACGGCAAATCATTTTGTGTGTCATTGTCAAGGAGTCTAGGTTAAACTGCTGAGCCCTACAACCTAGGGGGCAGAGCAACAAAATTAGATACCTTTGCACCAGCCAGACATTGACAGATGAATCTTCACTTCCTGAGATGAGGATAGAACCGTCATTTATAAACTTCAGCACATTCACTCTACGATAATGTGCATCCCAGGAGTTAAACAAAATGCCTGATGAGATCTGTGTAAAATGAGTGGATGCAATCGACATGTGGTGTGGATGAGATGACCTCCCACAGGTAAATTCTTCCTTGACTTGTCCCTCCTGCGCAGTAGTCTCCTTCTTTGTCAATGGCAAGACATGTCAACTTCTCTGGAAGAACAATTTTGAGCGCAATTTGATTCTATGACTAATATAGTGAGTGAACGAAACCAATGCAAAATCGAGAAGACTTACTTTTTGGAAGTTGTAAACGTTCAGAATGGACTTGTCTGACTGGGCAGCGAGAATGAATCCTCCTTGACGACTTGTAGATTCAAACACGGCAGTGCAATGGTTCCCGGCGTTTGTTTGCTTGAAAGAAACAAGATTTGCTGCATTATGGATATCATGAAGAAAAACAAGTCCCGCACTAGAGTCAGAGGGGTTTGGTGCTGTCGTGCACAGTACCAATTCCTGCAGACGCATGGTAAGCAGAATTTTTTTGCAAGGGATGCTGGAACCAAAAAAATCTATGGTCATGTGACTCCGCTTCTTTCATTAGCAGCGCGTGCCGCTGTCTAGGTTGCTCCTTGCACTTACACTCCTAAAGTTGTAAGCTGCCCTTCATGTCTACCAATTTGTATCAGCTCTTGGGAGTATCTAAGGATGCAACACCAGAGCAGAGTACGTCGTTAATTTATAATGTTGCTCAGCCGGCCCAACGATCTGCGTCCAGTCCGCAAAGCTTACCGGAAACAGGCTCTCAAAACACACCCGGACAAACTCCCGCCTGGATTGAGCGAGGAAGAAAAGTCTGTTTCTGCCGAAAGGTTCAAAGAGGTTTGTGGGTCTAGCAACGTTTGTCATAGAGGAGATGGTTCATCACCTCTGTAGATTAGCCATGCCTGCGAGATTCTGACAGACCCCGAAAGGCGGAAGGTGTGTAATATTTACAGCACCATTCAACTTCACCTCTGATAACTCATTTCTACAGGAGTATGATGTCTACGGCGTTTGGCCTCCTCCCAAGTCAGCTTCGGATGAAGACTTTGATCCATCCCGCGGTTTTTCTTCACCACTTTTTGCTACCCATAGCCACCGCTACCGCTCAACGCCATTTTTCAGAGATCCGTTTGAGCTCTTTGATTCTATCTTCCGAGAATTTGATGACCTTTTCACCCCTCGGGCCACTTCATCATCATCTGCCTTCATGCCCTCCAGTCCTTTTGATCCTTTTGAATTCTCAAGACCTCGAGGCATGCCCGGTTTCGTCGATCCATTTGGATCTATGCCTGGCCTTTTATCTCCTCTCTTCCGACCCACACTTACGAGTTCCTTCACTCGGGCGTCTGGAATCGAGCAAAATCAAGGTTACCAAACGCGCTCTGAGAGCTATGTAACTCATACCGTGAACGGAGTTACCCAATCTACTCATACTAGGCGCGACGGAGACGTGAGTTGTCTTCTCGATTTCCAGACTCAAGATTATAGCATAGAAATTATCTAGGGAAATGAGCATGTTCGGCGCAAACTTCCTAATGGGCGAGAAGTTTATACGATCAATGGCGTCGAGCAACCTGCCCGTGGCTGCATACAGCAGGCCAGTCATGAGCTCAGACAATCGTCCTACACCCAGTACCATCATCAGAGCGCCTTACCGCATCTCCAGCCTCAGCGCACGCAATCTCGTCAGAGAAGTCTTAGTCCGCGAAATCAGACCCGTCGTGATATATATTCGGTTCCTGCGGAGGGATATCACAACCTCCCACCCCCCTATCCTGGAAGTAACTCGTCTAGGACATTTGTTCGAAGGACTAGTAGAGGTAAGCCATTGACAGCCCATGATAGAGATGCCTCAAACTTATCGTTAATTCTAGATGTTAACAATACTAGAGGTGATGATACCTTTCTCATGTTTGCTGAGCCGTCCTTGACCAATGATGTAGGGTTTCCTCAGTATGATGAACGCCACTATTGGGCTCCTGATCTTCTATGAGGCATGTACATGTACACTGTTTTTGGCGATTATAATGGACAATTGTCCATGTATGCATCCCAGTTCTTACCGTCTACGTACTTTCATCAATCATTTTGCATTTTTTTGCTACCTTGCAGAGCCAGGTTATTGTTTGAACTGAACATCTACAAAACCTACGCTAGCGTTCAATGAGCGGGGGCTAAGGGATGAAGACCGTTCAGGTCACTCAAGGTGCAAGTTCAGAATACTGAGGAGATCTGTGTCACTACTGCTACATACTACTGCTTTAGAAAACATGTAATTCAAGCCCAGCATTGACTGCTTAGGTAGAATCATTAGATTGGGCAGGTGATTTAGTAGACCACCAGAATCAGAAGTAAACAAATTTTAGTGGTGAGTGATAGGTAAACTAATGACCAACGAATGAAGCAATGAAGGCACAGAGAGCTAAAGAAAAGAATTGATAGTAGAGGAGTAGTTAAATACAGTGGTAACGACAACTAAAATCTAAGCAAAAAAAGAAAAAAAAGAAACACCAGCTGAAGACCCAGACATCACCACGGGATAACAAAAACAAGATTAGATCAATGATCAATGGACATACAAACACCTGAAAGTTGAATGGTTGAGAAAACACACAACTGGAAGAAAAAAGCTTGTACACTTCGTTACTCAAGGTTGACCTTTGGATTCGATGACAAAGAATAGGGTGGCTACGAGCGTGACGGATGAGCGACTGGGAAGGCTGATGACATTGGTGATACTTGTGCTTGTGTACCCTCATCAAAATTAGTAATTGATGGATTGGGGAGCACTCCAGATCCTGGCGTGTTGGGTGTGTTGACGGAGTGATTGCTCACTTTACTTACGAACCAGGACTTCAAAATTTGTTAGAGTCAGTAGAAACATTTTGGGATAAACGGTCGTACCGGCACCCAACCTCGGTCACCACCTTCTTCTTTCACAGCCTGAAAATGTTGTTGTCAATGTGGGGTCAACACCATCGGGAAGATCACTCACGTATGACCAATGGTTATATCGCTTAAAAACCCGTAATTGGTCACCTTCTACGAGTTCTAATTCCTCGTCACCCTTCTTGTTGTAATCCATCAACGCGACACCCGAGAAACTCGTTGAGATGATGCTTAAAGGCAAGATGGGTGTCCTGGACGAATCACCAGACCCAGAGTTACCCTTTGCCTCCGCAATTGCGGAAGCTACAGGAACATTTGTCTCCAGCAGACATCCAGCTGGAACCCATCCTTGTTTGGCGATATTGGGATCGATGACACCAGAGCCAGTTGGGTCACGTTGGACAACCCACCACCCTCTTGATCGTGAGAGAATGATATATGTGTCACCACTGGAAAACATAGATTTAAGTCATGAAGTCTAACAGCAGAGACGATGAAAACCTACACAATAACGTCAAATTCATCCTCTTGTTCCGCCATATAAGGGTAGATGGCAATTGCATATGACACCTGACCGTGAGGAGTCGGAATTGAAGCAGGGTTTGGGTGATTTGACTGTTGCTTTTCACTTATTCTAGACTGGGGAGATGATCCCGGGACCATCAAAGTATTTTCACTCGCCGAGGACGTAGCCTTCAAGGTCGAAGAGCTAGGTGGTGTCGCAAGATCCTCCTTCCGCTGGTCAACCAAAGAAGAAGGCAGCCCCGCCTCAGGCCAACTGGGTAAAGTAGTTGAAGGGGAGCCTGACGTTGTGGATAAGTCTGAGACTTCAAATCTTGGAGTGCTGTTGGCTTTGCCTGCTAAGTGGTGACCTTGTGTTGCTACAGTATCATTGGATATTACAGAAGAAGCTTTACGAGCAGCGTGCTTTTGTTGGGCGACGGCAATAGGTGAACGAATCTCTTTTATATGTTTGAGCATGAACACTGGATTCCTATTTGAATCTTTAAGTTTCTGAAACAAGAGCAAGGGCTTCTCATCGTAGGACAGACATCGCTCGATGCGATTTCCTTCCAGATGCAGACAATTGAGCGACGATGTATTCCAACTGATATTGCAGCTTACCAGATGAACCATAGCAAATGAACATTGCGTAATTTTTCCAGGACTCATTGTTGATCCGGTACTTTTTCAGAGCTGCAGGTAGGACTTTCCATGTTGGGTCTTCTATGGTCACCTTGAAACTCTTCAAATTATCGGAGCTCTCCTGGCGCTGAGATTTTTGATTTGGATTCGGGGAATCGGTCAATGAGGGGGGTTGAACATTTTGACGCTTTTCAGGAGCAGTCGAGGCAACCTGAGCAACGGAAGGGAGAGAGGGACCTGCGTTAGAGCGGGTATATGGAACCTCGTGTTCTAGCCTTTGTGGGGATGGATGAGGGGAATCAGAGTCTTGTTTCGTCGGTGACTTCTGCGGTTTCACAAACTGCGCCCATTTAAAGGAGGGCTGTCTCCGCAATTCGCCCGGTTCGTCCTGGGAACAACGGATTAGAGACAAGGCGAAACAAAGAGAACGAACAAATTCGCACGCTGCGCGGGGAGATTCTGATGCTGTTGAGGTCTTCGGTGAAGGAGGAGATGAGGTTGTTCAAATGACGATTATCATCTTCAAGTGATCGAAGCCGAGTGGCTGGAGATAATACTAGTTCAGCTGAAGGAGCTACCCATGTGCGATTTGAATACCTTGCTCTTGAATGATGAAATGAAGTTTTTCTAAAGTCAAATTCTCTGACCGATGAGGAGCTTCTGCTGGTAAATACCACCCCGTTGAATGAGGGTCTGTGCTCCTGTTCGCTGTGCTTACAAGGGGGTACATAGTCGTCTTCTTCTATCGGAATATTGTTCCGAATTTTGAGATGGTAAATAGCCTTGAGTATGGCCAGCCTCTGGCCAATGCTAGATACGCCAAGATCCCTCAAGGCTTCAGCATTGAGTAGAACAAATGCCTGGCCATCCACGTCGTTGTCTGTGGGCTATCAGAAAAACACAGACACGAGGCAGTAGCAAACGCACCCCTGAGCTGAAGCTCATAGTGCGAAAATCCAATGCTAGAGAGCCACCTATGAACATCGGCTGATTGCCACTCGAGGAGAGGACGGTCGCCGAGATCAGGATCCATTGATAATTGGCTACTGCGGTGCAAAGGGGTAAGACTCATTGTGCCGACCACGTGAGTTGTCACATCTCTTCCTCACAGATGATCTTATGGAGGATCCCTGGCTGAACGCATGGCGCGACGACCACAACTCTAGTCCACCACAGACCTGGTCCTCCTCAAACAATGTCACCGATGACCAGGTCGACATTGCTGTCCCTTCCTGGGCACCCGAGTCTCCGGTTCTTTGGTCTAGCGATAAGTCTCCGGACGCAGATATTCTTCCACCTCCGACTAGTTTAGAGGCTGCCGTGATTCAGGAAGATGCTTACACGCTCAACGACGTGGATTCTATCTGTGACCAAGAATCATCTAAGGAAAGTATTGCAGACGCCGATGAGCCCCCAGCTGAAGACGCACTCGAGGCGCACGCTCCAGATCCATGGACACTACCTCAAGTAGAGGGCGGAGATTGGGTTGCTACTGGTGATGTGGCGAAAGATAAGGATCCAGAGTTTTTGGACGAATGGGAGCTGGCGAAACGGCAGAAAGAATTGCAGGATCGTTACGTCGTTCGTCGACTTTACCCATAGCGTAGACGCATCTAATGTCATCTGCAGCCTCCAGAGCTTCTGGCCTCAATACTCAGTCGGTTTGATGAGTTTGCTGCTGATTACTGGCCCCAAGAAACGTCGGAAAGTATCATATATGACTACAAACATGACGACTTGGCAGATATATTAGGCGTGTAGGTATCTTGCAATCTCTTATGGTATTGAGCTCAACTTGGCACTTCACAAGCTCCTCGATCGTGGATCGACTTGTTCCTGTCGACTTGACACTCCCACCGGCAATAAACTTCATGAAATCATTCATTTCAAAGGAGATGATTGATGCACTCAAATTGACGAGGCATCACCCCATTACTCTTTACAGCCCCCTGGCCATGTACATGAATAGCAAAGGATCCCTCTCATGGGAAGCGTCTGTCAAGTCACAGCCTCATGTACCCGAAGTGGATGTAGCCCCCTCTGGTTGGTGTATCGTTTCACAGGAGAATCCAGGGCCACAACAATCCACGACCGATAAGAAGAAGAAGGCTTCTGGTGGCCTCCTATCTTTTTTCAGTCGAAAGACTACATCTACTACTTCCTCTGACTCCCCTTCTCCGACTCGGGGAACCACCCCCACGATCATTTCGCCTCGGACAAGTACAACCTCACACGCGAGCACAGACGCTGATAATAGCATTTCTGTCGTTCCCAAGACTCTCACTGATACTACACGATCCGCGACGATGTCTGCTCTTGCCGAGATCTCGACCACTTCAAACACAGATGCTTCAACCCTATCATCGGAAGCAGTGGCTGTCCAAACATCTTCCGCAGTTTCTCGCTTCTTCGGCCGTTTCTCGAGATCAAACAGATCTTCGGCGTCCAATTCCCTTGCACTATCCACTGATGACCTCGAGTTCCTCTCAGATATTGTTCCTAGCTTCCATGGCGGAACGGATGATATCGATCAACTCAATGCGCTCTCGTCGGCGATCCATGCTCCGCCTATACCTGAAAAGTTACCCCCTCCGTTAGTGCCCCCTCCTCGAGCCCCACCACTGCCAGTGCGGTTAACGTCTGTACCTTCCGTCAACTCACGACCATCGAATCAAACTTCAGCCAACAGCCACCCTAACTCCGTCAAAGGATTCATAGAGAATCCACTAAGTCCTGGATTCTCCCAGCAGCAATCGAGATTCTTGCCCCAAACAACACTTTCATCGCTCCGTGTGATACCCCCTATGCAAGCATCAGGATCATCTGGCCTTCAGCTGCCCCTATCCCCTCCTAGTGCATCTTGTAGTTCCACGAATAAATTGTCTCGAGTTTCGGCTCCTACAAAATCGTATCTTTCCCTCCCTGTTGATGACGGATTTTCTGATTCCCGGATGTCCTCAAACAACACTCCTTTGATATCCTCGATCTCGTCAAGCTTTAATTTTGGGTCATCCACGAACTCTACTGAGCTCATCGAGTCTTTGCAGATTCATGATCAATCGGTATCATTTGATGATTTTGACGATTTTGTTTCCTCGCCTCCCAGAGTTCCAGAGAAAGAAAGCCCTGTACCGCTTCCACGCTTGATACCTCCACCCCCTCGATCAGCTCCTTTGACCGGATCTGTTCCACCAACACGACAAGGTAGAAGTCCCATTGAGCCTAGACAGGCTGGGTCTGATCAACGGACATCAAACCTATTGGAAACTGCTGCAACGCGCGAAGTCTGGCTAGCACCGCCTCCATCGCTTCCTGATTTGATCCCTCCTTCGACAACTGGAAACGATCTGTTTGATGCATTTGATGGACCAAGCAGATTTTCTCCAGGTAATATGACTGGTCCACACATTGTATCAAGCTTGTCATTGTTATCAGAATCAAATCCTTCACCTACACTTTTGGTAGCTCCATCACTCCCAGAAACAGTGACCAGCAAGAGCACCACTGGTACAATTGCTTCTGGAAATGGACCTAGGCTAAACGGAACAACAAATCTATCACATTCTATGCCTCTACCAAACTCACCACCCCCATCACAAAACCAGCACGACCAGAAAATGCAATTGCAGCTACAGTGGAGGAATCCTGTGTCTACCAAGCCACCATCTTCCTCAGCACAGCCCACTTCTTCATCGAACTCACTTGCTATCGGCCAGGGTGGAAGCTTGAGTTTAAATGGAGGGAACAGTGATACCCTTTTGCAGCAGCATCCACAACAACGCAAGTCCGAGACAGATGCCTTTTCTTCGCTATTCAGTCCAGCTATAGCTCCGACTCCATCGTACTTGCACAGTGAAAATAAAAATTTGAGCTCCAACAGTGGACAGCTCTCGGCACAGGATCTTTCATTTTTTGAGGGACTATAATAGTAATGGTGTATCTGAGAATTTCGGTTCATTTACTATGAGTACTGCATGTCCGCAGTTTTTCGGACGTGGGACATTACTAAGATATTGATATTGACATCCCTTCACTGATTGATTGCATTAATACAATATTTAAGTTTTTACACTAGATCATGTATACAGAATGATGTTCGATGAACAAGTTGGATGGTGACGGTGCCGTTTCGTAAGTGTGTGGGTACTTTCAATTAATCATGTTACAGATGTTGCAGACAGATCCAATTCTCTGGCTGTTGTTGTTATTTCGTCTCTTCCACATGCATTTTTTACACATCATACTCGGCGCGGCACAGGATAAGGCTTATGGCATGCACCGGGATTAATGCGTCATTTTCTGAACCTTGTGAGGTACCAGGTACCGAATCTCGATGTTATCACGGTGCCGTAATCGGATGGTGTTTTTCACCGCCTTTTCCATCACTCCGCCTCTAGATCATTTAGAAGCTATAATAACGTAAATCATAACAATCCAGAGTGAGAAGAGTTTTCACATCCTTTTGTCACAGCCTCGACCATGGGGCAAAGACTCAGAACTCGGATCTACTACCAAATCAATGCAAATTAAGATGGATTGATATTCACTAGTCCATGATCACTAGGGTATGGTGTCAAAGGATGATACATAGCGCCGACATCAAAGTAGGGGCTGAAGAAAATTTACTGCTACATCTTCTAAAAGATCAGACGGACGAAAGAAAGTACGAAGTCGAAATGATATTTAAATAAAAAAAATAAAAAGGAGCAGAAAATATTTAGTAGAATCAATGCAAAACAAGAAAATGAACGGCTGCGTCCTTGATGATTATGTTGGTGGGTCCGAAAATGAAAAACCGAAGTTTGAAGAAACAGAGGGTAAGAAGACCCAAGAATAGTGCTTGAACGCCCATGTCTATATTTAGTGCGGGAGAGGAGTTATTGCAAAGTTGATGAGAAAAGAGGTGGATGGGAGTTTGATCGGGTTCAATGGCGAGCGTGTAGATCGAATGGGTGTTTCAACCTTAGGTGAGGTTGCCAACTGCCCAGTGATACGTGATGTATACTGACAAGAACAATGTCGTCCAGCGTGATCAGTCCACTGCTGGTAGATCCCACCTGCCAGCGCAGATCGGCAACATCTTCGAGCCGTGAGTATTGGCGCTCCTGAGAAGAACATCTCGTTCAGCTTCTAATTCGCCGATTGGCTAGGATAGGATGCATACCTCTATGAACCGTTGAACGCATTTGGCTATATTTTTAGCTAACTTGGCAAGAGTGATAGGACCTGGCGGGCTACGGAAATCTTTGGTGGGTATTTGTCTGCTCCATGGGCGATATCCAGGCCACTGCAATGATCAGCATTGTGATGTTTGAATGCAAAAGTAGAAACTTACCTGAAGACGGATCGAAACGCTAGGTCCACGCCCCCTGAAGACAGGACAGTCTCGGTTTCGCAGGCGGTTCACTCGAGAATGAAGAGCATCGGCCAACGAGATACCACACTCTTCTGGGTCTGACATCCAGCAGTAGATCGGAGCATCAAGTCCAATCTCTTCTACATAACGCTTCCTGTCACTGCTGGTATGAGGCACATACATTTGCTGAGGGATGAACGGCCCCATGGCGCTTGCGGCGGGGAGGGACAATGCCTGCTTAAAGAATAAGAGCTGATCCTGATGGGAGTAAATGCCCTGCTTCGACAGTTCAACCTAGAAATGCAATGAGTAACGGATTTCGTCAATCGCGTGCGTGCCTACATCGGATGAGCTTGTAGTAGCCCTCGACTGAATATCAAAGGAATTCCCCCCATATGAAATGACACTCGCGGGGGTTTCTGAACGAGGATTCATCATCGAAGATTCTGCTGAGGCAGTCATTGCCGTAACGTAAGTACTTGAGCCCGTTTGTTGTTGGCCTGCCATAAAATCGTTATTGTTGAATGGGGCTTGATAATGCGTAGGATCATGATGCGATGTGACAGATGGTCCAGACCATGAAGGTCCAGGAAACGAGGCCGCGGGAAAACGCAGGGACTGCGCTTCCAGAGTGAGTGGACATCCAGGTTGCCATTCGTTCGTGTCTGATCCGTATAGAGGATTGTTGCAACAATCCATGAAGCCAACGCTTGACAAAGCATTGTCGATGCTGGTATCAGGATATCCGTACCCGTTCTGTCCGATAGAGTCAATCAAAACATTCATGAGCAGCAACCAAGAAGATAGCTCACAACGTATGGAGCCATTGCAAACGAAGAAAAATCACTTGGAGGGAAAAGTGCTGAGAGGGGGTTACGGTACTGCCAATACGACGGATCGTACTGCCACTGTGAGGGAAAGGAAGCGTCAAAGTGAGAGGGACACTTTCTACAGTTTTATGAGTATCAGAGTCATGAGCGTCATCAAAATAGAACTGACCGCATTTGAGCTGTTAGTGCTGTTGTTATGTAGGGCATCAAGGAGTACTTGGGTAGGGCCTCGAGTGGTGGACTTATATAGATCTGCCTAGATATCGCAAGAGATCGTTTTGACAGCTTACCATTTCTGGGGTAAATACGGTCATAGCTGTAATGTTCGGTTCCTCGTTCATTGTCGCTACCCAGCCTCAATTGGAAAAGTCGGGGCGTTCCTTTTTTCCGTGATCCATGGGGCTAAAAACAGAACACTACGAGTTTGGAACAAAAGAAACTGGGTCCTCGAGGAAACTGTTATCGAGTCATGCCTAGGTCGGATTTTCAGAAATTATGAGGCCGAGTCGATATGTTCAGTGAGTCATTCAACCAGAAGGGGTGAACTGAACCGCCTTATACTTACACAGCAATCCCAAACAAAATTATTGGCAGATGGCTGGTGAACAGTGATGGAATGATAATTGATATTTCATACAGTTACTAACCAGAAAATGAGATGCGAAAATTGAATCCTGTGTAAATTCAAGGTAAATAGCTGTACATGTCCATATGGTCGCTTCATACCGCTACTCCAATTATCTACTAGAAAACTCCGCCCCACACCCTCTTCCTCCTCTGGCCTCATGCCTTCAGTAGATTCACAACCGATGTCGGACCCTATCTAGGCCCTCCGCGTCTTGGCACTAATTTGCTTGTTGCAGAATAGAATTAAAAAAAGAAAAAGCTCTCTTCACGTGACCCAACCTTCTCGCGTTCATTGTCATTGATACATATCCCTTACATATATTCCGTACATTCAAACTATGTATTCGCTCTCTCGTGCACTGGATGAATCTACTATTAAAAAAATCAAGCCTGATCCTACACTTGGTGATACAGAAATACATCTAGGATCACCCCACCCAGTCTCCGAATCTGGAGCTGGGGAACAGGACGAAGAAATGCCGGACCTGTTTGGTGACGACGAGGGAGTGGTGGCAAAACCTGACAGGTCTGAATGTCCTCATGTTTAGGTGTTATGGTCTTCCTTGACTGTATGTGTCACAGGAGTATTGCTGCCTCTCCCACAGCCTCGGGGCTTGAATCGGACAGACTACCGACTCCAGAAAGGGAACATAGGCAAGCACTCGAATACGAGGAAGACGAAGCTCCACTGGATACAAGCGAGGTCGTTAAGGAGGCTGACGTTTCCTTCCCTAACCTTCCTATTCCGAAAAGCTCAGATGGGAATGTGAGTTTGTTCTCCGCGTCGGACTTTCTGTACCGCCGCTCAAACTCATTGTTCAGAATTGGGTTATTCGCATGCCTAATTTTGTAAAAATGGACACGAAACCATTTCATCCAGACACATATCTTGGACCTGAAGAAGAAGAGTCCATGCAGGCGGAGAGTGTACGAGAAAAAAGTATGACCATCAAATTGAAAGTTGAAAATACCGTACGATGGAGATGGATCAAGGACGCCAATGGTCGTGATGTATGTTTTTTCCCGAGACAATTTTGAACATTTCCCAGCTCATGACTAACTATTAAGGAACGCCAATCAAACAGTAGGATCATCCGTTGGTCAGACGGTACAATGAGTCTTCTACTAGGAAGAGAGCTCTTCGACATTGCCCAAAATATTGACACTTCTGCTGGTATCCCTCGACAAGTTGCCGGTCTTTCTACATCACAGTCACAGCCACAGCTCGGTCAATCACAATCCTCTGGCCTTAAGTCCCAGGGCCTGACATATCTCGTCGCCCAACATAAACGATCCCAGGTACTACAATCTGAAGCAGTCATTACTGGCTACATGAGTCTGAGGCCCACGGGAATGCAATCAGAAACGCATCGAATGTTGGTGCGTGCCGTAGGTCAGAAGCATAACAAGGTTGCGCGGCTGCGTTTAGCGCCTAATCCCGTCAGAGATCCCGAATTCGTCCTGAAGGAATTGATAAAACAGAATGCGAAGAAATCGAGACGGAAGACTGAAACCAATGACTCTAGTAGTGGGCGGAGGAGACGTCAGTCCCGGCGCTCGGCAGATACTGAAGCACTTTGGAGTAGCGATGAAGATGCTGGTGGTGGGTTTGATCAAGATGAGGAAGACGTCACTACCCGCAAACGGAAGCGAAAGAATACTAAGGAAAAAGTGAAAGTTGAGGAGAATTATCAAGAGGACGATTTTGTTGTTGCAGACTCGTCAGACGGAGAGGGCGCTTCAAAGAAAAAACACATCAAGACTACCAGTGACGCGGAAGACCCTCTTGATCGCCTTGATGCACAAATTGAGCAAAGTACAAAGATGCAAAAGAAAGCAGGTGATGCCTTATATGATACAGATGAGGATAAGATGGATATTGAGAGTGAGGAGGAGCTTGAGGAGAATGTCAAAGTCAGGCGGGCAGGGCGCAAGCGGGGACACGTCGCGGTGGACGAAGAGGAATAATAAGGTCCTGCACATAGTTTACATCCTGTTACTCAAACATCAACTCTTTTCTTTTTCGCTCTATCTCATTCTATCTAGAGGTCGAGAGGTTTCCCTCCAGGCCTCCTTCAGTGCCCGAATCAGTATAGTCTTTGATCCCAATTGTTAGAGGGTTGAATTGAGTCCACCACATTTTGATTTTCTGAATTGTCCTTGAGAAGATTACGTAGTGTGAGGATAGCATGTTCTTGCAAATCTATCTCAGATTGTCAGCAATGATAGTGTCCATGAACAAGACAGCTTATTTTCTTTTTAGGAAACTAGAGCTCGGATATCACGGACTTACAAGGATTCCGTTCATCAATAACACACATGTTCAGGACGACTTCAATCCCACGCGCCTCCCGCACTCGATCTTGTACTGTCTTTTTTTCGTGACAAAGGGTACCCAACAATCTCACCAGATCGCGCTTGAGATATGCGAAACCATGGTTATCAGTGACAGAAGAGTCAGGGGCTTGCTCTTGATCTTGGCCTGGCATTGATGTACCAATCGGTCGCCCAGCCACTGAAACGGGTTTACCAAAGTTGATTCGAGGTAAAAACATATCCAGGAGACGGAGAAGCTCTAAGAAAATAAAGTTATCAGCCGACGGACCAGAAAGAAACTTCCATCAACGGAGACGTCACCGTCTTAGAAGCGCAAAGGTGATACTCACCAATTAGATTTTCAACTATTCCCAGGCCTGATGTCTGTGCCTCTATAAAGTAATTCATCATGTTAGATTTCGGATTTCGAGTGTCCTCACGACCTGGGTGAGCAGTATCTTCTTCTGCCTCAATGGCTATCGTCACCATGCATTGCGTAACTAGGACTAGAGCTTCACACGCCTTTGGCAGCATAACATCAATATTCTTGAGCGATCCGAGCGAATGATTCAATGTTTCTGGCGATCCCGTATTACTTGTGGCAGGAGCAGGCGAAATGGATCTTTCCGACCCTGCGCACTTCCGGTCGGACTGATTGATATCATCTAACCCAAGAGAGTGGCGAATTGAGATTTGCGCGTATCTAGATAATGAGAAGAAGGCTCTTGTCAACATGGGTGTGAGTGAGGTGTGTATTTGAAGCGTTTCAGATTTGATAGGTGTTTGAGGCGTCGATTGATTAGTTTGGAGGTAGGAATCAATTATTTTCAGAAGTGTCGTCTGGTGAGGAGTCATGATTTCGTCCTGTCTGAAAGATATTGCCATCAATTCGATATTTAGACACCAAAAATTTTATATCAATTTACATGATAAATTGTTGGTACAACGTTGCTGCCAGACCTTCTTCTATGATGTGGGATAATATGGCATAACTGAAAAACACAATCAGTCGGCTGTGGTAGGGCAAGCGATTAGAGCTGCACCTGATGTCGAATGCCTGTGCCTCTATGGAACCTTCGTCGGCCTCAAATGACCGTAACATATTATCTAGGAGGGAGATACACATGCGAGTCCCAACACCGGTTTGACACAGCAATTTCCTGATGAGATTTTCAAGTCCGCTCGCAAGATTTGGATGTACCCTGTGCTTACGCTCGCTTGCGAGAGTCATGGAGACAATTCAAGATAAAAATCAATGTGCTTAATAGGATTTTGGCATCAGGAGAGCCTAGCAAACGACTATTAATCTGAGCGTTTGGTCAAGTCCCTCGAATCAAGCTTAGGACATACATGATGACGACCTGGTCTTCCGGAAGGTTGAGGTATGTTTCCCAGAGATTACTCATGAGTTCTTCGTGTCCTGTGACCAGGTTCGACAAGGCCTGAATGAGAAACCTTGCGGCGGCAATGGCTAATATGCGCGTTAGGAATCTACGGAGACTATAGAACACACGACCTACATCTTTCGTCTTCCATAGCTGACCAAGAGGTGTAATAATGTAATAATCGCCTTAACTCTGGTTCAATGTGGCTAGTATCGGACCCTTGAGCGGGTGTGTTGACCCATGGTACCAGTACTCACAATGCCCTAGACTGATTGTCAGGAACTCCAGCGACCAGATTCCGAATGAATTTTGCCATGGTAGCACACAGACCGGCAAGTGCCCATTGTCTGTCATCGTCTTCTTCATCGGCCTCCCAAAATGTAGAATGAGCACGAGCTAAACCTTTCCAAACTTTGTCCAAGGGTTGCCAAATAGTACTATCCAAGCCGAGAGCAACACTACAAATCACGATTAGAGGGTGCGATAATGAAAGAGGCGCTGTCCTACCGTACTTGGTCACTCTTTGCTAGCTCAGGAGATATATTGTCGATTATCCGAGAAAACGAGAGAATTGAGTCGAGGTGGTTGATGTCCAGCTCGGTACAAGCTGTGGCAATCTCAATTCCCAATGCCACCGTTGTTTCTGTCATATCTTGAGCAATGGGAGTGGTGGAAGGGCGATGTGAACATCATCATTTGATCGGTGTTAAGCTGTCCCTTTTTCTTGTTTTTCAACATGGATGGTATCGACACTTCCAAGCTCAAAGTCTCTCTCGAACCTCATCTCCTGAAGATGCTCAAACCCTTGCCAGACTTGCTGCCGCTCGCCTTGGCCGAGGAACTCAAGTTTTACGTCTCGGATGTGTCGAGTGACATCATCCCGTATTCCACCCTCCTGACCATTTCCCAATGGTCAAGAACTCTGGAGGGAAGAGAAAAATTAGAGGCATGTACTCTGGATCCTAACGATTATATGATGGTTTCTCTCTTAGCGGGAGTCAAAACCTCGCCAGAGCGGAATTTCGGCGCGTACGTGTCACTCCCAGAACCAGAACAATTAGCCGAGCAGCAGAAGCGCGAGCGTCAGGAGATAACAGCCATTATAGATGGCCTGTTGAGTGTCCTTTGTGTGGGTTTTGCGACCTGGTGGGCGTCTGACAAACTGCATTGGCAAAATCACTGGGTGCGGACCCTAGCTTTCTTCATCAGGCACACTCACAACTCTACAGCGCGTGTTATTAGCACTAGGCACAACAATCATTGTTGCTCTCGCTGAAACTGGACTGTTCATCATTTGGCGGTCCCGCCAGAGTACCTCCAGTGCTCGTCGCAAACATCATTCAAAGATGCAGATAGTCGGGCGCAAAAAGACTGATGGCGACGACGGAAAAGCAAATGAAACAAAGATAAATATCGAATCACAGTTCTCAGGACAGAAGAAACCTTCAGCTGGTAGTCTACGCCAGCGTTGGGTGCAGATGGAGAAAGCTTGACATGTAGTCCTCACTCCTGATATACCCGCAATCTCTGCAACAAGAGTGAAAGATACCACCCTGTCAATCCCCATATCTCAAGTCTACACCCTACTTCGTCATACTGGGTCCCGCCACGGACTGCCTCGGTACTGATAGAGGTGATGTCACTCGTCTCAGAAAATCCCTCTGCTGAGCGGACGATATCTGTCACGTCCACAGCCCAATACGGCCTCTTGCCACGAAATAGATATGGCCGTAATCTTCGAGGTTCTGTCAATTCTGTCAACGGGACATGAAACACGATTGCCACCTCCGAAATTGACATTACTCTCCGGATCTTGCTGAGGTCAAGTGAGGCGTAAGGATAGTCATCTGCCTCCGGCTGATTGACATTCCTTTCGCTCACGAATCCCTAGACATTCATCTCATCGTTATTTATCAGTGTATTAAGTATGATATTACGCACAATATATGGCCATACACGCATGTCTCCCCGTAAATTGACCTGGGGTGGACCTATTTCTCCGAGAATTTGGATCTCTTCAGGTCGTATACCCAGCTCTTCTTCTGTCTCCCGCAACGCCCCATCCAAGAACGATGCATCAGTCTGTGTTGCCTACATTAACAAGCCACCAGAACGTCTGAACGCTGTGAGACCCACGTCGTCTATTCGCCCTCCAGGGAAACTGTCCATTTGTTCAGACGTGCCTGGGCTGGATAAATTGTAATCTTACCTCACCTCGCCAGAATGACTTCGAAGGTTCTTTGCCCTCACTTGAAACAAAATTCCGGGTCTTCCTTCAACATTGCAGAGGGGGACTAATACACCAGCATTACGTGACTTGTTGCCAAGCTGTGATTGTTGGCGCTCTAGCTGTTGGGCATCCGAAAGTACACGGCGCAGGGCTCTGAGTGATTTAGGAGTAAAAGGCTTGGACAGGTTGAGTAGTGAGGGCGACCTGAGAACCATAGAACATCCTGGCATGATCGCATGCAGAGGCTAATCAATGAATGAATTTATTATGTTTCGAGGGATGTATATCTGAAACCGCTCGACCCAACTCAAATGATCGACTCCGGAAGATTGTGCCGCTGTGAGTGTAGCAAAACTGATACGATAACCACAAGAAATAAATCCGACTCTCTGGAGAAGTAAATCCACGAGAACATAGTACTCACTGTGGATTAACAATATTAGAGAGCATTCAAAGTAAAGGGGATCACCGGGACTCTCATTTGAGTCACTCTGATGTAAGGATACCTATTTCGGAGGTTGTTTTTGACACTCTGCTCGGAATGAAGGCTTGACTTTAGAATGCGTGGCTATCATCTAATTATTTCCTTGAGCAACTCCAAAATCGCACATGAAACAACCCCAGACGCTATATTCACACCAAAGCACTTATTTCAAAGGCTACCTCACCATCAGCGATCTCCGAGTCATCGTCGAGGTTTCGTTAATCAGCCTCTAGGAAAGGATTACAGAAAAGGACCATTACAAATAGACTGGATGGAGTTTGAGAAGAACGAACTTGCCGGTAGACGGCCGTACGCTAATGCTGGAAAAAATAAAGAGGGCGGAAGGGGTGCGATCCAGAACTGCTTGTAGAATCTCGTTGAGCCACAGAGCTGATATCTTTGAATAGGTCCGGTCGAGGCCACGTTCGTTCCTAGTTCTCGTAGCAAATCTGGCACCACTAATCTGCCTGAAGGAACTGTCCACATTTTCCGAGATGCTGGAAAACGTCCTGGACTCGATGAGTTGGAAAGAAAAGCTTCTGAAGTCCTTCCAGATATCGAGGATGCCGGTGTGACACTAGGGGTGCTTGCGGTACCGTCTTGGATGACTCCCTCAGACTTTCTGGCTTTTGTCGGACCCGCCACAGGGAGCATCGGCCACTTACGAATAATACGGTTCGCAGCAGATCTCAAACCAGTTTTCTGGAAATATCTGACAGATTCTCTACGCATGTAGGGATTTTGCACCGAACCGATCCATTGTATTGGTCAGACTGGCAAACCCAGGTGACGCCGCAGATTTTGTGGAAGCGTATAATGGTAAACCATTCAACTCGATGGAGGTGCGCTTCATGGTCATATCTACATCGCTTGAACGAGCATTCAGGAATCAATGATTTAGCCTGAGATATGTCATGTCGTTCATGTGTTGTCGGTTCAAGTTGAACCTGATGATGCGTTATCACAAGCAATTTCCCGGATGAACAGCACCTATGGACCTGCCCAAGAACTCCCTACATGTCCTGTATGCCTCGAACGTATGGATTCTGCTGTTACTGGTCTCATTACAGTGCCTTGCTCGCATACTTTCCACTGTATGTGCCTCAGCAAATGGGGTGATAGTCGGTTAGCTCAATGTCATTTCTAATGTGAACTTGCTTCTAACATCAGCTAGGTGTCCTGTATGTCGGTACTCTCAGAATATCCTCACGTCTCACCCTACATCCGCTTCGAATCGGCCACCTCGTCCCCCACCTTTTAGTTATCCTTCCTCGAGTGCCCCGTCTCAATGTTCTGAATGCCTTTCGACTACTAATTTGTGGATCTGCCTTATATGTGGAAACATTGGTTGCGGGCGATACGGACAAGCCCATGCTCAAGCACATTACCAAGCAACGACCCATCTATATGCGCTCGAACTCGAGACGCAGAGAGTTTGGGACTATGCTGGCGATGGTTATGTCCATCGACTTATTCAAAACAAGGCGGATGGCAAATTGGTTGAACTCCCAAGTGCTTCTGCATCTATAGATACAGTACCCAGAGAGGGTGGTTTGGGACCAAGTCAAGCTGACGCTTTGTCCGCAGAGAAGATTGAAGCAATTGGGATTGAATATTCTTATCTTCTCACATCGCAGCTGGATTCTCAGCGCTCTTATTATGAAGAACAAAAGGAGGATCTCAAGAATCAGATAAGCGACCTGAAGCACGTCATTGCGCAGATAAATAGCGACAGAGAGCTTGAAAAAGGTAGGGAGCGGGAGGAAGAGAGGCGACATCAAGCAGAAACAACAAGACAGATTGAGGAGCTAGAGAAAGGAAAGACAAGGGCAGAGCAAAAAGCTGATCGAATGACAGGACTCGCAAAGAGGCTAGAAGCTGATTTGAGAGAGGAAAGGGCTGTGACGGAGGGGTTGCTCAAAAATGTCAAGGGAATGAAAGATCAAATAGCGCTGACAGAACAAGGGAAGAATGAGTGTCTCGCGAGAATTGAAGAATTGACAGATCAGGTTCGGGACCTGATGTTCTTCCTGGATGCCAATTCGAAGATTGAACGAGGAGGGGGAGTGGAGGCCGAGGCCGCAGGTGGATCTCTTGAGGTTGTTTCATCTGCGCCCAGCAGCAAAGGCAAGAAGAAAGGCAAAGCTAAGAAAGGTTGACGTCAGGTACGTATCCTCGAGGTGATTCTTCTTGCAACGCCAATACGAAATATTGGTATGTTCCCTCTGTTAGGACATTGCATTTCGGCGTGATAGGCTTGATATCTTCCCCTGCAAGTCCACTGGTAGTGCCCTCTTCGCTCCAGATCTCTATCCAAATTATAAGACCGAGAGAGTGATGTGTCATTTGACAATTTTCGTACCAGCCCTTCGGCACGCAGTGTAGGTTGTAGGATCGAATGTCGTGATTGATGCGTTTGATTTTCGGGAAATGGAATTTCTGGTAGAGCACCACAGAACAAATATTCTTCAGGGTTTTTAGGGTTGGGCTTGGGCTGACGCTTTGAATCACGATTAATCGATTGACAGCATCCATGATAATATATATTTGTAGATTACTTCATCTGAAATTCAGTTGATATCACATGGACGTGAGTAACCCTCTGACTGGGACCCAAAAAAAAATAACCCTCTGACTAGTAGATTTTATCTATGGACTCTGTCGATAACTGTATGTGTCCCTGAGCCTAGATGTTGAATCTTTGGAAGAGCAAGATACTTCAGCTTTGTCGTACCAGTCTAATATCATTGCGATTTGAGATGGGTTGCTACCTTAAGGTCAATACAGGACTGGAGATAGCCTTATGAGCTGCCTTGAGGTAACCGTTAGAGTAGCAACCTTCGAATTACCAGGCCAGACCGCAATAACCCTTTCTCTGAACATCAAATGCCCCATCCCGTCATGACCTGTTTCACAGTTGTATGGACAATGGTCTTGATCCCAAATTTTGGAATTGTCGAAGATTCAGTACTCTTCGGATGCTTCACGGGCCCAGCCAGTCACTCAAAACTCGGGTGATCAGATTTAGCGTACTGCCATTTCCTACCATAGAAAGGTTACTGAACGGGAGATGAATTTCTGAGAGTATCAGTGTGGTGGTAAGGATTTGAGTGTATTCAATGTTTGCACTGTCCAGTCCTCTATGGCGTCCAAAGGCAGCTGTTCCCACTGGCTATATGTCTAAAGAGGGTTTATCAGTATAGAATCTATAGAACTGATAGGGAGCATGCCTCCTCGAGCATCTGCAGAAGTTCCAGGGTTCCAAGTCTAGCCTCGTCCTTGGCCCGAGTGTTCTCGTCGAGTTGAGCTTGCAGTTGGCGGTTCTCTGCTTCAAGCTTGGTAGATTTGATTAAGTGATTCATCCCAGAAGTGTACAAATTCAATTACCCGAGCCAGTGTCTCTTCAAGCTGAGCTGCCTCAGCCTCGAGAACGGGGATAGTGCGGGCACAGACAGCTCCCTCTGGCTGTAGATCTTCTCTCCAGGTGTCTTTTGTGACATCTTTCCGAGCTTTTGCTTCTGTCACAATCTTGTGAAGGATGTCTATGTTTTCTCGAACGCCATATTTCTCAAACAATTGAGTGATATCATCCTGCGAGCACGATTTTCAGGACAAAGTAGAGTTGAGACTTTCAGTAAACGCACCCGGTCTTGTTTCTCAATCCAGTCGGATATGATATTAAATGTGACTGATGCTGCGTTCTTTTCTTCCTCGACGTATAATGGAAAACACTGTGCAAAATCCTCGAATCTGGGTCCATTGTCGGCTTATGAATTGCGGAGTGTATATAATCGTTTACCTACGTCCATTTACGCGCTGATCGCTGTATAGCAAGCTGTAGGGCTGATTGAAAGTGCATCCAGCGACGACTACCGTCTTGATCAAACATGGCAGAAGGTTTGAAACAGACACCCACCGACGCGATATATAGCGCGGCGGACTGAGCACGTGAACTCGTGATGTACGTGACACTGCTCACTGCCTCTTAGGCTGCTGGCCGTATCATGGACACTCGTGACGAAACAACGGGGACTGCAAACGACAGAACCAGACCAAGAGGCTCTGTTTCTTCCTTTCTTCTTATCAGTCTCATCCTCTTTCTCCTCTCCAGCCACAATGGCGAGGAATTTCTGGCTCGGCATCATTATCAGGATGCTATGAATTCACTTGAGAATCAGTTGTCGAACTACACTGCATGGATGAATGGAACTGTGTCAAATTTTAGCTTGGTGTGTCGAGAATATGTCTGTAATCGTCTGTCCAAAGACTCATGGTTACCCACGATCGTAGCCTGAACCTGATTTCACGGTCACTCCGCTCTTGGATGTTTTTCATATCAAGGGACATACTCTTGACAATTCTCGCGAGTCATACTATCCCAACATTACAGGATACGTGCGTGGTAATGCCCGGTTCTATAACATTACGCCACTGGCATTGGAGAAGAACAAGTCGTTATCATGGAAACCGTTGGCTGAGCACTATGTCTCCGGGGCCAATGTCACCGAAATGATTGAATTAGGTTCGACTTGGAATTGGACGGCCTCTACCAAGCTGGTAATGACATTGCACGAGAAGGAACCCCTTGCAATGCAAAAGAGTGGAAGCAAATCAAAGGACTTGGTTGCAGTTCATGTATGTTGATACCTTTTGTCAAGGTTCCTGCTTTATCTCGTCTTAATTAGGCAAGGATGGAGCTCATAGATGAAAATTCACAAGAAACCATACGCCTTGAATTTGATGGTATACACTTTTTGTCTCAGGGATCTATCGTTGGGCTTGTTGAACCATCCGGGTAAATAAACATATCATTTTTGGCTCTTTTAACCTGACAAACTTGTAGCCAACAATTGGACATTCGCCTTTTGCCTTCCCTTGTGCCTCTTGATCGTCAGAACGAGACCGCCGGAATCATAGCTCCAGAGCTTGAACATAGGATTACTCACCTGAAGAATATGATTGACGATGGTTTGATTGATAACGAGTCAAGTAATGGTGAGTGGGTTTTCCATCGGCACGCTACGGAGGTTGAATACACCATGAAGAGGATGTACCGAAGTCTCAGTGCCCATTCACATTTCATGCTCAGTTTCAACCTGTTCCTATCCCAAATC
>Ga0153946_1000109_pt1 | contig 29889 bp, 46 predicted proteins | sample TSNJ030MetaG_FD_104751 | JGI IMG/M metagenome (GOLD analysis project Ga0153946, IMG submission 104751) | Attine ant fungus gardens microbial communities from New Jersey, USA - TSNJ030 MetaG | ecosystem: Host-associated > Fungi > Mycelium > Unclassified | place: USA: New Jersey, Wharton State... | reverse complement strand
GATCAAGGAGTCTATCAAAGAAGAGCCTGCTGCGGGAGAGCAGGTCGAAGAGGAGCCTGCCACCGAGGGTATACTTGCAAAGGAGGAATTGGTCGTCGAGGGGCTCAAAGATGAACCCACCGCCGGGATACTCTTGAAATCGGAGATTCTCGTTGAAGAAGTAGCTGAGAAAGGAGAACCAATCGCCGAGGAACTTGCAGAAAAAGAACCTATTGTCGGGGTGCCCATCCAGGAGGGACACGCTCTTGAAGCCCCTGCAACGGCACCTGTAGTAGAGGAGATTCCCGGATCTGTGGTTGAAAGCCTACCCGCAGAGGGAGATCATGCAGTTGGAGAGAGGCCTACAATCGAAAATCCTGTAATTAAGGAGTTGTCTGGGAAGGACTTCACTGTCGAGGAGCCCGTTCAGGAGGAGACTATTGCTGAAGAACCGGTCAAAGCGCAAGCTATCACCGATGCCGTAGGAGAGGAATCTGCGAAAGATCAGCTTGTCGCCGAGAAGAAGGATGAATTTGTCGCAGAAGTTCCTACAAAGGAAGACCCTGTTGTCGAGGACGTACCAGCAGAGGAGGAGGCGAAGGAGCCTACAAAAGAGACATCTGTCGTTGAGGAGCCTATAAACGAAGATACTGTCGTCGATGAACCAATCAAGGGTGAACTCGTTATCGAAACCCCGAAAGAGCAATCCGAACTTGAATCCGAACTTGTAGGATCTGTTGCAGAAGAGGTGGCCTCAAATGAAAGTGCAGTACAAAAGGAGGTGGTTGAAGAGCTTTTCGCAGGCAATACTGCTGCCGAGGAATTGATACCAGTCATAGCAAACATACCCATGGAAGATGTTGGACACAGTTCAAAAGAAACAGTCGCAGTCGAGAGTCTCGCCAACCAGGACGTTTCTGTTGGACAAACAACGTCTGCTTCTCAGCCGGTGGAGGATGTGGAGTCGCTATCAGGGGAACTTGAAGCAAATATTGAGGAGTCCGTCTTGGAGGACACCACTGCTGACATTGCCATCCCTATACTCGAGGAAGAAAAAAACGCTGAAACTTCTGAGGAGTCCATCGTCGACAAGGCTCTAGACCAATCAACCATTATCTCGACACCAGTTGTTGTATCCGAAGAACCGGTGGCCCAGACTGTGCCCGAACCCCTGGTCCAGGATACACTCAATGTCAACGAGGCAGACTCTAATGTACTTTTCGCTATCTCACCCCCCGAACCTGATCATAGGCTTGCCGCCGTTGCCGTTGCCGAGCAATCAGCACAAGAGCTAGTTGTTGATAATCCATCCAATCAAGAAGTTGTTGAATCCATCGAGGACACATCTGTCGTCCTTCTGCCAATAATATCAGATGACTCAGCTATTGAAGAAGTCAAGATCGACGATAGTACACTGGAAGGTAGTCCTATCGAGAAATTAGCTGCTGTCAACGATGAGTCTCCCACTGTTGCACTTGTTGAATCTCTATCGGATGAGTCTGTGCTTATGGCAGAGATCTCAATAGCAGATACCACCACAGAAACCATTATGGTTCCTGAGCTCGACGGAGAAAAGAAGGTAGAGGATATGGTACCAGTGGTTGAGGCAATTAGCATCGTTGACGGTGTCGAGACACTTATGCCTGAGAAATTTATTTTGAGCATTCCGGATGATTCAATGCAGCTGGAAGACCCCAAATCTCCATGGACTCCCTCTTTTCAAGTTACGACCCTTGGGCATGGTATCTCCCTACCCACTGAAGAAAGGACCTCTGCAGAGTCCCTAAGTGATGTCGAGGATGTTAAACCTACTCGGCCAGACATCATCGTTGATGCAAGCCCCTCTGATGTCGCCACTGAGACAGCTCAACTACCGACTGAGGTGAGAAGGTCTACCGTCTTGCACGATCTTGGTTCTGAAATTTTTGTCAGGTTGGCGAGCCAGAGTCAGCTACCTTGTCCTGGACTCCTTCGTACTCTGTTCACTCACAAGGGAGTTCAAGTCCAAGCCATGCATCTCTTGAACTAACTACTGCAAATACCGAGGACAAAAATTCACAGATTCTCCCGACTGATCATGATGATACCTTTGTAACACAGACATCTCCCGATACAGCCAGGATCGCTGAATGTCCCTCTATTAGCGAGGCAACAGAAGTCCAAGACAGGGAAGTTTTAGAAGCTCAGGATGTCCGAGTTATCGAATCTCACGAAGAACAAGAAATTAAAGCGGTAGCCGCTCCACGAGTAATCGGGCAGCAAGCGGTCGAGTTTGAGTCTCTAGTTGAGGAGCCCGTCCAAGACGAGGGTGAAGTACCGTACTACGAGACGCCCACTGAATTACATTTGGGATCTGAAATTACCGAGAAGGCAAGAATCTTCCTCAGCTCGCAAATTTTGTCTAAAGATTCTATTAGCCTTTCATAGCGCAAGTCTCCTCATTGATGCCTACTACGGAACAAGACCGCCCTGTCTCACCTTGGGTTCCATCATATTCTGTCAGCCAGCAAGGCAGTCCCTTGCCTGAGCAGGTTTCTGTACCCAACACGACGCCTGCAGAGATTGTCACCGTGACAACATCTGGAGAGCCCCCAGGCACAGAGAGCGGAAGATCGCAGGTTGAAGTTGTTTCTGCACTCCCGATTGTAGAGTTGAACGGTAGTCAGCTTGAGGATGTTCAAGAGGAATTGGTTGCTGAGGATCGTCCATCCGCAGGGTGGGCTTCTAGTCACTCGATCACACAGCAAGGGTGTGATGTATTCGAGGAATCACAACTTGAGACGCTCGCTAAGGACGATCTGACCATCGAAAGAGAGGTAATCCCCGGGCTATATATCTTGTGTTTTGATTTCTCACATCACATCCAGCCGAGGCGTTCGCTTTCTGAAGAAATTGAAGGCTCTAATGGTTTTTCCGCGGCTGCCTTGATTGGGGCTAGCATATTTGGAAATCCAGCCTCGACGGCCACTATTCGAAGATCGACAGCATCTTTCAAAAGCGCAGAGGAATCGTTGGTCAATGATGCCACACCCTCTGGATCTTGTCAGGGGAACTTCTTCCCGAGCCTTGAAAAACCAGATGAGAGCAGGTGAGTTCTTCCAAAGCTTCAATATCATCGATGACCAATTGTAACAGATTACATGCTTCTTCTTTGTCGCCCCTTGACGAAAACACTGATACCTTGGATTTGAGCTCTTCGTTTTCTACTGATGCATCTCTATTGTCCCCTCGCAAGCGGTTGGAATCAACAACGTCCTCTCGTCTGTTGCCTGGCGGGTGGTTCTCTAGTACATCAAAGATACCTGATGAACGAACTTCTCCGGAAGTTGCACGAGGCATATTTACAGGCACGAAACAGACACCCGTGGAAGAAACCCTGATCTCACCAGTGACAACCCCAAGTAGTCCTGTCCGCCAGCAGTCCAGTGATAAACGGAAGTGTTTGATCATGTAGGAGGACGGAACGTATATCTATCTCTTCTCTGTCTTCTGACAATTGTTATGATCATTAATGACCGGCAATTTAAATTTTTGGCTAAACGTACTTTTGTTTTCCTTAACTTTGTATATGCCCATTTTGATGGTCCTTGGAATGCATCTCATTAGTCTATCCTATCATAGTTTCCAGAATACCATGTGCACATTGCTCTTTGACATGGAGTAGCTGGATCTATGAAGACATTGATAATTCCAAAGTCTCAACTTAGATGTTAGACTCAAGGACCCAAGCTCCTTTGAAACCCTACTAGGCCCATATATGAGTATTGTTTATTACTTCAACCGCAAAGAATATTCCAATATCACAGGTGCAATGTTCAACTATTACTCAAACATTAAATTTAAACGTCCATGTTAGTTATTAGAACATAGGTATGTTTGGGTAATGTTCAGATATTCTTATATCCAGAAACTATGTGTATTCGCACTGTAATATAGCTGTACTACACCATGGACTGCGATCGAGCACCGTGTAATAAAAACATTGATTCAAAAAATATAGCTGTACTACTCGAATATCTTGGACTGACGAATTTCTATGTCTAAATCATGATTAAGGAGAGTGGAGCTGCAGTGACTTGCAGAATGTTGACACCAGAGAGCAAACCAGGTAGTTGTCAAATACATTGTCGGGATCAGTACTTGATGCTTTTAAAACAGGCAACCAATAAATTCTACAGCACATAGACTGCACATGGACGGTAGCAAAAATCCGACCTGCCTGGTTCGAACAGGCGACATTCAGATGCCTAAATATCCAGTTACAGTCTGACGCTCTTCCAACTGAGCTAAGGTCGGATGTACCTTACTGCGGAAACAGGTAAATATAGATAGAGTGAGCTGTTAGGGTTTTTTTTTTACAAAACGAAGGACGACGACTAAATGTGATGAGGAACTATAGAAAACGATCAACCCTAGAAGCTATCCGAGTCATCATCAAATACTGACAGCAGTTTGACGGAAATAATAGGCAAAATAATAGAAAATGAGTTATACATCAACGTAATGCGCCAGGACATGAAAGAGCGAGGCAGATAGGAGGAACATTCGATTGATCGAAGAAAAATAGAAATGTAAGAGAATAGATGTATATATTCATACCACAAGTTGTTGGGTAGTTGTAGTAGCACAAAGATAGATCACTTGAGCATCAAAATAAATTGGGGATCAATGAACTATCAAGCCTGATTAGACGTGAACCAAGCATGCATATAGCGAACAACTCACACAGCACCCATACCGACTGCAAAAGCAGCGATGCCCCAAGCAAACGATCGTGTACGAGGTTCCAACTGAAACCGAACCCGCCGATTCGTTGAAATCTTGCGTTCACCAATTTCCGGTTCCTGGAATTCCAATCGATATTCAGGCTCTTGATCGTCTCTGACTCTCTTCTTCAACAGTGGGGCTGACGTCGATACTTCCTCATCGACATCATCCTCCAACTTTCTATTTTCTACCGTTTGGTCTTCTCTCTCATTCTCTATTGCTGCCCGCTTATCTTTCAGATCAGAAATCAACTTCTTTTGCTCGATTACATCTTGATCGTGTAACTCTTGCGCCGCTAATTTTTCTACATGATTGCTGTCTTCATCCGGTCCAGCTTTGTCAGGGACCGGGGTCATTTGCCCCATCCATTTCGTTGGCACTCGTACCGGCGTGTTGATAGACTTCAGCGCGGGACTCGCTGCATGATTCGACCGCCATAGAGGTGTCTTTGGAGGCGAGTTCTCTTTCCGACGTTTGGAAGGATTGGGCTGAGAACCAGGGGGTGAGGAGGGGGGAAGTGGCTCTGAAGCGACACGGTTGGTGGCTCCGTGCATGGAGGCAACAGATGAGATGGGAGGGAAAGTTGAAGACACTGCGTTGGCTCCAGTGGAGGTAGTCGGTGCTTGCTGGACTATACTAGGGATGACAGAAACTGTTGTAGTGTTCTTCTGTACCTCGTCTTTGGATGAAACAACTATATTTCGAGCCGATCTCCTGTAATTGGCATTTGGATCAGGTTGCGTATTCACAACAATTTGGATCAACGGTCCTATCGCGTATTGATCCCCTAGTTCAACCGCAAGTGCTGTCCCAACCCAAGTTCCTGCTAAGCGGATAATATGACTCTCCTTGGTCGAGCCATTGTTTCCTGATAGATCATGGTTCTCTTTGACCCACAACAGCTCAGCTCTCTCGTCTTCTTCACTTGCAAGAGGGTATGCGGCTCGAAACATAGTTGTCAGACTGACGGCTCCAGTGTCGAACCGACGTAGGATAAACGCGTGACCATTGTTCTTATGAGATGTTTGAATTAATAGTAATGAAATAAGTTGAAATTAGCATACTGTTGGAGTTTCAACTTTCAAACGAGAGATCTACAGATCATTTTTTAAGTCTAAGAAGAAGGTAATTCATAGAAACACGTACCAAGATCTCTTTTCCCTGGCAATTAAGCAATTGATACTTGACCTGAGGCTGTGGGTGCGACTCGACTAGAATTACGTCGGCTTCTGCAGCAACAAAAATGATAGGAGCGTACAAAATTTCTTTATGTTTGGATTTGCATATTTTACTGGTAGCTGCGGTCTGGACATCGTAACCTATTGTGCGTGCCAACGATGAGGATCACAGTTGGGAAGGGAGGATTTGTTCCCTTCCATCCCAAATTTCCCACGAGCAATTTAAACAACTCGTGATCTGATACAAAAAAACCTCCAGCCCCTTCAATAGATGGGGTAGCCTGGGCAGAAATAGGGAGACCGAGGGAAGTGGAGAGAGGCATGACAGTATTTTAACCCATTGCCAGCTATTTTGCCAGCCACTGGCCTTATCAAACACTCCGCAAGAGTCCAGATTCAATCCTCGATGAGTAACTGTAGGTCCACTCCAAGACTGTAAGTCTTGCTTGTGAGACTGCCAAGACGAAATGAGGTAGGGCAAGACGGCAGCTCAAATTGAGAGATTGGCAGACCATACAAAACTGAGAAAATAGAGATGAGAAAACAATTCAGAGCTGTGGAATTTGTTTCCAGAGCTGCTGAATCGTTTTTCCTCATCATAAAAAGTCTCATGCACAAGTTGTTTTTTTGGCGATGTTCAAGTAGATCTCATTTAAATCATCCTTTCTACTCTTCTTCTACTTCCTCTCTTAACAATTCTGTCTCAAAGTACAACTTCAAACGTCCCAAACAGATGACACCACCAACTTCACCCCTGCTCTTTGTACTCGATCATTTCTACCGTTACCTACATCAGGACCAACTGGCCACGTTGGAAGCTGATATGAATGCCTTGTTTCTCAATTGCCATGTCGAGTGTGCGACAAGATACGCTCGGGGCATCAGCACTAACATTTAATCTACAACGTGGTGGAATATCGAGTGCTACACTCAAAAGTTAGGATTCATGTCTTGATGATCAAGTGTTTTTTTCACTTTCTTGTCCTTAGATAGAGAAAGCTGAGACGAGACTCGTTGCGCGTTTGCAACCAGTTTTCGCCTTCCCTTTTGTTCTATCTTAACTCAAGACAGCGATGAAGTCAAGGCATTCTTGAGTACCTCATCGAACCCGGCTTCGTCACCAACATGGATGGAGTCAGCTGCTATACGATGTGGCGGATTCGCTATCTGATTCCAGAGTGCATTTGCGGAATCAATAATCGCCTCTCCCCCTTCCTCGTTATTCACATTTCATGTAATTGATACTCTGTATTCTAATTTAGGATTAGGCCATGGGCCATTCTTCGAATACACCTTGACTGAACCGGAAGAAACTAATATTACCATGATCTACTGCAGCAACCACGATCGTCTTTTTCCCTTGTTTCAGAGCGGCGAATGGGTGAGGTCTTTGTTGGGGCAGTGGTTCGGAGGGTGATGAACCAAAAATGGTGGGGAAGAGGCGTTGGAAAAGGGTCAGACTAGGCTGCGGCGTCGAGATTGTTGCAGTGCTTGCATTCGAGGAAGGCTGGGTTGTAGAAGCTTTGACTGATTTTCCGTCATAAGCTTGGCGTTTCGGACGGGGAAGAGGTAGAGGGAGTTCGGGAAGAGTATCGAAGAGAGTGGAGAGTTCATGTAGAGTGGGGATGGGTGTTGTACGAGCGCTTTCAGATACAGCGATTAGCTTAGATTCTTAGTTCTGTACTGGAAGTTATGTATTTCACAACAACTACCTGGAAATCAGGCAAGGTAGGAGCCGTTTTCTTGAAGGGCGTCGACGGTTTGAAGACGTTGTAGAAAACTTTGTAAAGCGAGCGGTATAGAGGGGCGCTATATCCAGAACGAAGGAATCGAAGGTGTTAATACACCCACGCTGATGAAAGGAGGCAATGGCAGTGAGTATGCCATTGGGCTCGAATGTCGGTAAAAACGAACCATGATTGTGGTGTGTCCACTTGCTTAAACGAATTCCACCAGTTAAAATTGGGTGTAAATACCTGGAGAAATTTCGAATACAAAAATATGAATGGTGATAGGAGACGCATGAGGAGTGGTGGCTTTGGCGTTCTTTTTTCGAGATCAAACGGAGGAGGCAATGGGTAATCCTCATTCTGAGCTTTGTTCCGAGTCACAGCGTATCCAAGTCGCCGAAGATAAGCATAGACCTTGAAAAAAAATGAGGAGAAATTCATTTGGAGATAGGAAACATACTTAGAATTTTGTGTCTGCTCAAACTTCTTGGAGAGGGTGTAAGCCAATTGGACGGACTTCCTTTGGTACAAGATAAGCTTCAAAGCCCGTTGACTGAACCCAGACATTGGTGCTAGAGCGAGCAACAAGGCGGGGCCGAGATGGTAGACCGTAGTAGTAGCAATTCGCCTCCATGAGTGAAGAAGGGTACAGAGTTGAAGCTGGAGTAATGTCAGTGAAGGACATGGAGATAATGGTTAACAATGGGAAAGAGGATTTCAGTGAGGGAAACAGTAAAGGCTAACTGAAACCCACCTATGTCGTTCAAGCAGTCGGTGGGCACCTTTCATATCTGAATCAGATAAATAACCCTAAGGATGAACGACAAAGAATAATAATGTTATGTGTGTATCTTCTCAAACCCAGGATGCTGTCGCTGCCTTGTTAAATGCTACCGTCCTGGATGATGAGACTACAATGAATTTGTGGGTACTATGAAATGTCTGTGACTCTATTTGGTAATGCTTCGGCATAAACTAGTCTCGATTGGTGAAAAAAACTTTTCCACCTTGGCCTGCTCTTAGGGTCAACAGCATCAGCATTAGGTGAACCTAGTACATTTGCAAGTGTAGCTTAGTGAGTGTAAACCCTACGATTAGCAGCAGGATTCAAAGAAAGTGTTTAACTAGGGCAGCTGAAACCAACAAATGATCACAATTAGAGTTGCTAACAATCAACCGATTCCCCCCTTGCTTCTAGGATGTCTGCATGTACGTTTTTATGGTATGTGAACATACAATGGCTGATAATACCTTACTTTAGCCTCGAACAGAAAACCCACAAAGAAGCAGATTGTGAGTCCTCAAGTATTCAACTAATTTTCTTGGATCTGATGACTTTTCACACAGAAAGTGCCCAAGCGGGTGAGCATTCGTTGTTCTTGTTCAATCTGGATCACTCAATGAGCTCGGACAGTATGGACCGGAGTTCTCTGTTGATGATACCTGGGCTCAGCTGTCGCGCAATATACGTGAAATTCAGCATAATAATGCCCAGAATCTATCGTTTGAAGAGAATCACCGATATGGATATAATATGGTCCTCAATAGACAAGGCAACGTTTTGTACAACGGGCTGAAGAATCTTATTATAGAACATCTGAAAGAGCTTGCAGATACTGATATATTCCCAACGTTCCCTGTCAGTGAGGAGAAGCAAACACACGAGGGAGAGGTACTATTAAAGGCACTACGGAAGGTGTGGGATGATCATACGAGTAGTATGACGAAAATTGGTCAGATCTTGAAGTACATGGTGAGTCACATATTGCCTATAATGTTGACAGAGGCCTGAATTCTTGTAGGACCGCGTGTTTGTGAAGCCAAATGATTTGCTGGAAACGTGGGACCTTGGACTCGATCTCTTCATTAAAAACATAATCCAGCGAGATCGAATTCAGGTTGTCCTGATTACAGTCATTCTAAACCAAGTTCGCTATGAACGAGGAGGCTATCCAGTAAACCAAGCTGCTATCCGGAGCTGCGTAGATGTATTATTACGACTCCGGATTGATGGGGACACTATCTACAAGCGCGAACTTGAACCGGCTCTCCTGGAACAGACTACAACGTTTTACCAGGAAGAAGGAAAGACTTTAGTTCGATCTTGTGATGTGTCAGATTTTCTAACGAAGGTTGGTTGACTGTTTATCCCTTTCGGAAGAGATCCAACACTTCATTGAACAGGTGGAACGACGTTTTCAGGAGGAAGATCAACGTGCTCATCATTATCTGGCCTCTCATACTGCACCAGCTATCAAACAAATTCTTAAGATCCATCTCCTTGCGCCCCATCTTTCCGAAGTCATATCCATGCCGGGCTCAGGTCTTGACATAATGATTGACACCGGAAAAATAAATGAACTGGAACGATTATATAGTTTATATGCTCTTGTCCCAACTGGCCTCACGGTGCTCAAGAAGGCCCTTAAGGAATCATTAGCGAGCAGGGGAAAGGTGATCAATGAGTATATCATAGGATCAGATGGAGTAGAACAGGACGAGTCAGATCCAAAGGGGAAAGGCAAGGCGAGGGCTCCCGGGAATTCTTTGATACCTGCCACAGAGTGGGTGCAGAGAGTATTAGAACTCAAGGATCTGTTTGATAACATTTGGCAAAATGCTTTCAAGAGTGACCGCGATGTTGAAGTTGCCATCAACGAAGTAAGTTGCTACTTTGTTTTTCCTTTCGTCTATTCATTTTTCTCAGGCTTTTGGGTCCTTCATCAACCTCAACGACAGATGTTCTGAGTTCCTTTCGCTCTTCATCGATGATCACCTCAGGCGGGGCCTCAAAGGAGTATGTGGCACAATTCTTAAGGCTCTTGTTTACTTACATTCTATCCAGAAGTCCGAAGTCGAAATAACTACAGTCCTGGACAAGACTATCACAGTGTTCCGATATGTGACCGAGAAGGATGTATTCGAACGATATTACAAGGGCCATCTTTCGAAACGTCTCCTCCAGACTCGTTCAGTATCAGACGATGCTGAGCGTGAAATGATAAGCAGACTTAAGGTTGAATGCGGGTATCAGTTTACACAAAAGTTAGAGGGAATGTTCAACGACATTAGATTGTCAGCAGAAGCAATGGAGGTCTATCAGACGCAGCTTACCAAAACTACAGTAGGCATCGATCTTTGACTCACTTTGCTGTTGACTTCCGACTAAATCGCTCGACAGCCACCTCAAGTTCCTATTAATGTCACTGTCATGACCTCGACCTATTGGCCCATGTCCCACTCTACTTCGTCTTGCAGTATCCCGACCTTGTTAGCAAAGAGCTGCCAGTCATTCGGACAGTTTTATCTATCAAGGCATTCTGGCCGGCGACTGACTTGGCAGTATGGTCTAGGGAGTGCAGATATCCGAGCCCAATTCAAAACGAGATCTCATGATCTCAATGTTTCAACGCTCGCACTTGTGATCCTCCTGCTATTCGAAGACATGAGAGATAATGATCTTTTGTCTTACTCTGTATGTTTTTTCTAGTATCTTTCCTTCACAGGAGAGCTAACATGAGATCAGGAAATTAAAGAGGCCACCGCTATCCTTGACGGCGAACTCAAACGTCATTTGCAATCCCTTGCTTGTGCCAAGTTCAAAATACTGAAGAAGCACCCGCCGGGTCGAGATATCAATGACAACGACTCCTTCTCCTTCAATGCCGACTTCACTTGTTCAATGCAAAAGATTAAAATTGCTACTGTCTCTTCCAAAGTTGAAACAACAGAGCAGAGGAAAGAAACTTGGCACCGCATAGATGAAGAACGAAAACACCAGATCGATGTAAGAATCTGTGACCACTTTTCTTCGTGTACAGTAAGACTTGACCCGTCCTCTGTCTCATAGGCATGCGTTGTGCGCATTATGAAGGACAGAAAGCATATGACCCACACCGACCTGGTGAACGAAGTCATAAGACAGCTAACGAGCAAATTTAATCCTGAACCAATCTTGATCAAACGCAGGATCGAGAACTTGATCGAGGTTAGTTTTTCCATCGCTTTACAATTGAACCCAAGTTGAAATGTTTTCCGCAGAGAGAATATCTGGAACGATGCGACGATCGCAAATCTTATAATTACATGGTCAGCATCTCTTCTTTGATTGCTTTACCGAACTCTTGTTCACCATTCGTAGGCTTAAACGACCGTATCAATCTCCATATCTGTACCATCATTATCATAACATTACTGAAAAGTTTGGTATCCCGTAGTATTGGTTTTGTAGTATTACTTAGTTGTATCATACATACGAATATATCTCTGATATTGGAAATAGATCATCGTTTTTATCTTATGGGAACCACGTACATTTGCCATGTTCAACAGTAGACGATGTGACTGGGTTTCATTCATGCTCCGATGAGCCACAGAAAGCTGAAATGGATACATTTATCCTAGCGCCTATGTCTATATTGAGTATGATTACAACCATGATTCGTTGACGTGAGATAGTGCCTAGACGGATCAAACAAAAAATGTCCCCAGCCCACTCAATCATGGACAGAAATGAACAAGTTCATAAGCTCCGGGAATTATCAGCATCATGAAAATGCACTCTTACCCTGATCAGAATGCACAGACCATCACAGAGCAACCAGAAAGTGACTCAAAGAATTATCGGGAAAATAAGAAGCCCCTCAATTGGGTGGATACTTTTGCAGGAGATATTATATCCAGAATCCTGAAATAAGATACATGATATCATAGCTCGTCGTGGCTGTCACTGGTGGTATAAAATGCCTCCATCAACTCTATGAGAATGATGTATCATCAGAGAATTTGGAGGGAAAGATTCAAACAAGATACTCACTTCGACGCGTATGAGTCGATAGTTCCAGAGGTAATACCACGTTGAACTCCACATACAAATCCCCATGTGACGATCTCTCAAACTCCGGCATACCCTCCCCTTTAACGACCTGGACGAAACCTTTTAAATGAGGAGATTCAGAACAAGCCCACCTTTCGACAACTCGATGAATGATTTTTCCTCACCTGGCTGAGTAACACCTTTTCGAACAAGGGGCACCGCATGGCCGTCTAGATGCGTCAGGTTCCTCTCAAAGCCCAAAAGTGCCTTGACAGGAAATTATTTGCAGAACAAGACTGGGCTGATGAATTCACGTACCTCATCGATTCCGATAGTTTCTCTCCAGTACAGACTTGTCTCTTTCCTACGCCAACTACCCTTATCTTTCTTGCTCCTCACCCGAATCACAACGTCGCCAGCTTCCCAATCTGGACTCTCATCGGCTTCGCCTTCGAAAACAACTTCATGGCCTTCTGGTGTTCCAGGCGTGATCTCGAGGGTGAGTTCCTGATTATGCTCCACCACTTTATTGCCCTTGCAGTGAGGGCAAGTTCGTTTGATGACTTTGCCGCGCCCTTGACACTCATTACATGTGACTTGGCTTTGAGCAAACATTCCGGGGAAAATCTGTTGCTTGACAATCTTGACGCCAGCGCCATTGCATCCACCACAAGTGTGGATATCGCTGTCAGATGCAGCTCCCGTTCCTCTGCAATGGTCGCAAAGCACATGTTTTCGTAATGCAAACTGTGAACACGTTCAATAGGATGCTCGGCCCAAGTACATGGAGACTGACATCGATGCTTGCACCGCCGTACCTGGTATATTCATATAGTCAAGTAGACAAGCAATTAGCAGGGGAGATGCATACATATCTGCCAAAGGCAGCTCAAATTCTGTAACGGACGAAGGCCCCTTGCGAGTTTGCTCGGCTCGGACTAGATATCATAAGGGCAGAACATTCTGGATGTAAGCGCAAGAAACCTACAGCCCCCGCCGAAGAAATTGGAGAAGATATCAAAGGGATTTTGCTGGGTCTGTCCACCCTCGTGGGCCTTCAATCCCTCTTCTCCATATCTGTCATAGATTTGGCGTTTCTGACAAAGTATGAGGATCGAACCCGTGGTATGATGAATGGTTCCGTACTGTAGCATCAGATAGTACTTCATACGCATGGGCAGTCTCGACGAATCTCTCCTCTGCACCGGGATCCTTGTTCTTGTCAGGGTGGAACTTCTTGCTCAGTTTTTTGTACGCCTGTCGAATGTCCTTGTCAGAGGCAGATTTGTGCACTAGTCGAAAGACGTCATTGATTTGGAGCATAAGACGATATAAAACGCACCTCCAAGAACCTTGTAAAAGTCTGCAGCGACTACAAGAGCAGCGAGGGCGAGAAGAGCAAAGACAGTGCGCCTGAACATGGTGGAGGGAGTGTCGAAAAGGAAAGAGCGAGCGTCCTTGTTTAAAAATAGTTCTACTTTTACATTGATGAAATACATACGTGTCTATCACGTGCGGGAGATTGCTTGTCAATGCCCTCGAAACCAAACAGCATACGCGCCTGTCGCCCAGGCCGTCGCTGAGCAGGTCTTGGTCGAAATGCTGCTATGTAAACATGTATGCCGGCTCAAGAGACACATCGGGCAGACATACAAGGCTTATTCCACGCAGAACACGTCTCCCTACCCGTTTCGTAATCTCAGAGGTGTGCTGTTTCTTCCGAGCAGCAGCAGGAACAGCTGCCGATATGCTTTCCAGCCTTTCCTTTCGCAAGATCTCCACTCGATGCACAAAGATTTGTCGGCGTAATTGCTGCAGCTTTGTCTAGAGAAAACCTACTACAATCCTTTCTCGCAGCCGTGTTCCCTATGCTGGGCTTTGAGCCTCTAAAACCTCATCGCCTCACGCCAGTCTGGTTTCCTGGATGGGTTATTGACGCCGAAGTCCAAGGCGTAGTGACCAAAGACGGAGAAGTATGTTTTTGTGTTGTTTTTATCCTACATCTTCAGTCAGGCTGACTCTCTCCCTAGGATCGAGCTTCCGCTCAAATATTCAATGCGTACGTCATTTCAGATTTAGCCGCCCCACATACTCGCCGAACAGCAAGTTCAATACTGCAGTTACATCCCAGGCAAGTGCAACTCCATTGGTTCTTGATTCTCTACACTCATATCTACCTTCCAGGCTCGGACTACAAAGTCCTCTCTGCCGCGCCCTTATTCCCACCAGACGCATACACCAGAGAATCAGTGCCTTTCACCAAAGACCTCCTCCGCCAATATGATCTCGATGTCGCCTGTATACCCTTCAACATATCTCCATTCTCCATCCTCGACATTGCTCGTCGTCTACCCCATCGGGAAGCCATTGTAGCCGAGGATTTCCACTTCGACCCTTCATCACTCAAACCTACCCTAGTCTGTCTACTTCTTTCCTTTCAATCTATCTCTACTCATCAACAAATTCAACCCCCCTCCAGTTCGCCGCTTATCCAGTTCTCATTCCTGTCTATCTCCTGCAATACGAATCCAATTTTGTCCCAGAGAAACAGTACCACACCCTGATTGTTGAAGCCTATGGAATAGATGTACGTTTTTTCACTCCTCCTTTTGTGTCCGTGCATGTCTCAAAAAAAAACGATCTAGGGCAACGCCTGGTTAGAACCTTTGGGTCCAAAATACAAACCGAGAAGAGAGATCTATCTGAAACTGGGCGAATGGCTGGGTAACCGGAATCCATTCACAAACTCCGTCGTCAACGTGGGATACGCAAAACAATTTATCGAACACGTCGGCTTCTCACATCCACCTCACCAAGAACTCGGCGAGACCATCCAAAATTATCTAGAAAGAGCCATGAAGAACGCAACAACCCCATCAATGCTTGCTGCCGCCAGTGTGAATGACATGGAAAGTCTGGTCACAGATAAGAGGGTAAGGGAATTCACGAGCGAGGATCGGAAGCCGATCGTTGAGTGGTTGCAATTGGGTCTAGAGCTGATGATGATACAACGAGTGCATGAGGTGAATCATCTCCCCAAGATCATGACAATCTGCCGCTCAAAATAAAATAAAAATTTAGACCATGTTACGGGCTCATGCAATAGGGAACATTCGTGTCCATGGCTTAGGAAAAACTAGCAAAAGACAACCTTTTATCGATCATACGCTTCAATTCCTTTCTAAAAAGTCCCAGACTCTCGAGGCTCGGAGGTCACAAGTAAAACCAATGTGGGCAAAAACTGAGGAAGATTTAAACAAAGAACCAGGAGCGAAAGGAACCTCCAAGTAGTCCTACCTAAGAGTTTTGGTGTACATATATGTATATATATATAACACCACCTTAACCATGATTGAGATGTGCAAAGTGGAAACATTCATTGGGGTCCGTGAACCAATCAAACATCATTTCTACAGGGTTCCGAGGCTACCAAAGCGTGGGAAATAGATCACATACAAGGATGAGTTGTGCACCTAGAATAATCGCCAGCATCGTCCCGGCACTCTCTGTCCGCTGAGCACTTGACGATCCAGGGGGGATACCAAAATGCACAGCACTCGCAGAAAGCGTCGACGTCGTAGTCACACCATCTGTAGTAATGATAGTAATAGATGGTGAGGGTGAAATCGTCGGTATCGCCGAGCCATGGAACCCAGTTGTCGCATGTGCATGCGCCAATATCGCTCTATAAGTGCTCGTGGCCAATCCCGATTGTACTATGCCTCCAATGGATGCAGGAATAGACGTGTTGAATGCGTATAGAGGTGTAGAGAATGTTGGTGTTGACATGAGAGAATTAGGAAGAACAGTCTGGATTGTGGTTTGTGGTATGAAGGAGGTAGAGGATTGTGATTGGACAGGTGAACTTGTGTTTATGGATGCTGCAAGATTCTTAAGAGGGTATAAACCAATTTTCGGCGGTTCTTTGGTACTGATGCCATAACTGCAGAATTAAGAATTAGAGAATTGGTACATACTCTAGCCAGAGAAAACATACCTGAAAATGGTATAGACAGTTTGCAAAAAGGCAGTTCCTTGGTAAAATGTAGTCCAGAAGACTTCGACAAAACAAAGAGCACCTACCGATTTGCCAGTCAATTCCATCAACACCGGGAGGAAGTGCTCTTGGCCATGAGAAACATGAACTAGGATTACCAGAAGCAGGGCCGATGAGATAGTCCGAGGGTTGCAGTACATATTCATTAAATCTTGTATAGGGGGTTGATTTAGAACCTTCTGGTTGTCATGAAGCCAAAAATACCTACCCGAATGTCAAGGAAATCGGAACATTACTATCGCAGGGTACGACCCATTGACCACCTGATGAGCGCCTGAATTACGGGAAAGAGTCCATTTCAAAGGGAAGACTCACGCGCCGCATCAACGAGTCGCGCTCCAGCGATCAGGCCATACAAACGCGAAACCTACAAAACACTGGTGAGCTCGTTATTGGCTACAAGGTCTGATGGACATACGTCAGAATAAGTACCATACAACCCGGGTGTTCCCCTATACAACAGATCAGACAACTCTCAAAATCCATCTGTAAACTGATTTACACATCAAATAACGCCAAAGACGTGTTCCCTGTGGCGTGCGCCTGGGAAGGAAGTGGCGCCATTTGTGTTCCATTGACACTGAAAGAAGTCAAGGGTATCGCCCAGTGCATATAACTAGACGTATTGCTTTCCGCAGAAATCGGCGAGAACTGTGCAACATCATTCCAACTGATGTTTTGAGGATCTGTTACGATAGATGCATCAATAGCCCCCAGGGAGAGAGAACCGGTAAGGTTTCGAGTAAGACTAATCCCGAACAACGGGTAATCAAGGAGTCCTTGTTCGGCCAGATTAGCAAAAAATGGTTTCGCTACAGGTTTACAAAAGGAATCAGTGATAAGAAACACCGACTGGAGAGATGAACTAACAGTCATTGACATCCTGTGTAGATATCCTCGATAGTCGAGGAAAACCAAAACCCAGGATGCCACTTTCCTGATCATTCATCGACACGTTGGAGTTTGAGATAAGCCCTATAGTAAGTCATGCTACAGCTTTAGAATACGAAGGGTCAAGTGAAATGGAGTTTACCAAATGTCTGGTTAGTCACCGTTAACCCTGCCACCTCCACCGTCTCCTTGGCCACAATGCCCGACACGGCTAGATCCACCAAGCACCAAGTGAACATCGTATGAGCCACGAACTTGGAGCAAAGCACGCACAAGTCCCATCGGCATAGCTCGAGCTATACACCGTCGTGTTCCCATTCACGCTCTGAAAGCTTGGACTCTGGAAACCCAGCGGGTACCTGGGCTGGCTTTTGCAAGTTTCCACCTCGCATGCAGAAGATAGAATCCACAGATCCGACGAGCCTGTATCAACTACCACACGAAAATTGATGTCTCCAACCTCAATCGGCGCATAGAAAGACCTATCAAGGAAAAAAAAATTAGGACTTGAGCATGATGACCCAGATACATAGCAAGCAGTACGTACTGTCTGTCCTTTCCCTGAGAAATCACGCTGATTCCTGCGCTCAAATTGGGAGCAAGCTGAGTAGCGTTCGCTGTCCCATTTCCACTATTCGTCAAAAGTTCAGCTCCAACATCTCTTGCAGCAATAGGTAGTCTCAGAAGCTTGTCTCTTGGCAGTAGCCTTGGCTTCAATAATACCCTATCGACAGTTTGCCCTCCACTCGCCTTGGCACTCTCTGTTATGAGCAAGAGCACAAACCATCGCGAAATATTGCAAAGATTGAACGCTCGCAATCCCAGGTCAAAAAACATGGTTCAGTCAAGAATCTCGCTCCAAATTGTACTGCGCTAGAGCATTCGCAGTCTTCACACTCCCAAAGAATCTGTTGCAGGAAAAAAAATGAGGTATAGAATCCGAATAGCCACTTCCGGGTGACAGTGGAAGCAAGATGAAAAGTCGAGAGAGAGTGGAGGTAAGTAGGAAGAAACGAATGTGAGGCAAGAAGGACAGGTAGGAGTCAGCAGCCAAGATGTAGTTGGTTATTTTCAGCTATGCAAGCCGCTGGACTGACTTTGTAATTTACCCAATCGGGGAAGATCCTGTGATCGTAGCACAAGGCCGAATCACATGGCGGGAGTATCCATGGTATGTCTTTTTTTTCTGACATTGAAACCTACACAAACTGGACGCAAGCCATCGCATAGATCAGCCAAGGGTCCACCATGCCATGTACTACAGAAATTGATACAACTATCATCAAAAGTAATATATATCACACCCGGGTTCCCCCCGGATACTGACGAGCAAGAAAAAAGACACCCTAAAATAAAAATCCACAGGTAACGCCAAAAGGAGTGAAAGGGTATGGGATGGGAGAAAGGGGGTGTTAACAATACAGGAGAACGAATAAGAGTGAAAAGAGAGGCGTAGAGCGCGGAGCGGCTCAACCACTTTACCGCTTAACGAAAACTTTCTTCAGTAATCCCAAAACTTTCGGGACATTCAGCTGAACGTATTCTAGGTCCAACAGATGTTTGTTGTCCTTTTGCTGCAGGGGAGTCAAAAACTGCTCAGATCCCAGCGAAAAAAGTGGGACTCAACCTTTTCCAAAAGGTCATCAATCTTGAGATCCATCTCGAGAATTGCTTTTTCGCGACCCTTATAATGTAATGCAATGATGAAGGTTCCGGGGGTAGGTGACGTGATGTTGAAATAAATATTTGGGCGTCTGTTCAAGAGGTCAGAGCCCGCATGACTACAAATGAAGAGAGAAATCATACCTGTTATCCGGGACATTGCTCTCTACTATGATACCCTCCTTTTCCAACTGAGCATGGCTGAATCTATAGGGGCCAAGGACGGTCGTCTTGACGGGCTTCTTCCCCTTTCCACCAACAGTAACGACACCAACTCCAGTCGTGCTGCCTTTGTCCTTGGTCGCAGTCAAACGTACATTTTGAAGGTAGGCTTTGTATTGCTCAAGTTGCGAGCGCATATAGTTGTTGTGGTCGCAAATCGTTTTGTAGACAGCCTCAAGTGATTTAGTTTCTGCCAGAACCTTTTCACGAAGATTCCCAAGATGAACGAGCTCCTGCGCGACCTCCTCTTGCATAAGCTTGAATCCGTCCGATTTGTCGACAACTTTCAGCTCCTCCAGCTCCCTTAACATCTCCTTGACCTTGATACCTTTCCGTACGAGCACTGCATCTTTAGTCGTTGCCGCTCGCTCCGCAATTGCAGCAAGATCATATGGAGAATCGAGCACAGCATTCGGTAAAGATCGAATGAGTTGGACAAAGATAGACTTGGCTTCCATGTACAGCATGTCGCTGGACGATACGGAATCCATCAGTGCACTTTGGATATCTTGTATGGGCGTCTCCCATCGACTATAGAGAGGTAGCTCAATCGCCCTATTCTCTTTCCGTGGCACTTGAGTGGGAGCCACACCGAGTTCATCGGTCAAGATACGCAAATGCTGTTTCTCATTTGGAGCCTGTGTGGGTTGTCAGCCAAATCAGCCTTAGAGTTTCAAGATGGTTATTCACGAGTGTTTCGATGTGTTGCAAAATTAGTGAATGAGTATTGTATAATTCGTTGAGTGTGATGTTGATCATCAGATCCTTCTTGGAGAGTGCCATGTATTGATCCATCTACGAGACAGAAGCATTATTGAGAATTGGTGATACAAAACTCCAAAATGCTCACTCACTTCGAGGGTGTCATAAAAGTCCCCGACTTCACAGAGATTATTTAGAAATTGGTTGATTCGTGCTTTGTTGTTCTCAACAAATGGATTTAATGTGATCATGTATGCCTCTTTGGAATAAGAAGGTTTATTAGCAAGATTCTGCAACATTTTTGCAATCTTGAAGAGCTTCAGAAAGATTACATTGACGGGATTAAAAAAAACACACCAACGTGAGCGTCCGTCGAGGGTGTTTGGCAGGAACTCCATCGACCAGCATATATGCTTGAGGGGTGACAATTGCGGGATTAATGAAACGAAGGAAGAAAAATCCACCAATGAGTGAGCAAATTGCAAATTCCGTCGCTTCGGGATATTTTCGCTGAACTGGAATCAGAGATAGCTCGCCAAGTCGAGCAAGTAATCTCACCCTTGTCAAGCTTCGAATCTGCTTACATATCCATCGAATCCCATATGGCACACTTTCCATGCTCTCAATTATGGTTAAAAGGAAGCTATTGGCAATTTCCATAAGCATTGTCAGGCGAGGCGCAATGATGGTCTGGACGTCGATGTTCTCGGCTGCAAGCTCCGGAGGTACGCCTCTGGGCAAATTTAGTGGCAAAGAACCAGACTCCTCCTCAATTTGGTTAACCATTTGCTCGTAAACCTAATCCGTTTAAAATAATTGCTGCCAACACAGCATTAATGACGTACTTTGACTGGATTTATCTCGAGGTTCAGATCCTTGTGCTCAATCAGACTATTAATTCTTTCTGCCAATACACTCTTCAGATAGCTTTGACCGGGTCCGCGACGTGTGTATGTTGTCATCATGCGCGAAACGGGAGTATTAGCCCGCAAGAGGGAGCCAAATTCAGTAGCTGTCTCGAATTGAGCAGACAGAACGGATTGGAACATCGTGAGAAGCAGATGCTCCTCCCGGCTCTCGTATTGGTTTCCGTATAGAGTGAACATGACGGTCTGTAAGAGAGTGTCTATTTCAGACAAGGAAACCAGACGACAGAGAGCAGCAATGTGACGAGGTTCAGATTGGAGAAGGAAGAAAAGGTTGGAATATTGCTGCAGTTTGCGGTCATCGGGGTAGTGACCTTCAGTAGGATCCACTTCTTCAAGTGTTCGTTCGACTTCTCGTTGCTGTATCCCGAGTTAGACAGCATAACACGGCAGGAAGCAGCCAGCGTACTTCATCCAGAGCCATTCTGTTTTGAATCAACAGCGCAATGCGAGAGTCCAGATACCGCACGTCTCGCTCCAGCACAAAATTCTTTTTGGACTGAGTTGAAATCCTGGATTTGAGATCTCTCAGTCGCTTCTGCGCTGTTGCAAATACTAAGCGGGCACAAAAAGAGGCCAACTGAATTCAAACCTTTTGCCAGATCGTCTTCGACCTCGACATCCTGCTCAGCTGCCATACTAAAGAGAGCAGTGACGCTGTAGCGGTTTGCGCTCCTGCCCGTCAGGCGGCGGGCGGATACGGGAGGGATAGATTCATAAGACATGGCTGCTCGTAGCCCTGAAGGCTTCCAGGAAAAGTTATTGAAGATCGTCAGATGCTAGGAGGAGGGGGTCTAAGCAGTGCCAGCGCTTGGAGACCGAAAGCCGCGAGCAGGCGGAGACAGGGAAGAGGACAGGTGTTGGGTATCAACAGGACACAGAGCTTCAGTCTCAGACGATAGCAATCCCAAAATGGAATCCATCATAGCCACAATTCCATCATTGTTGCTAGGCTCCATGTTTTTCTCACTCAGGTCCAACAATTGTACAGCTATCACGGTATCCCTTCGCCATTGGCAAAACCTTGACATCCTCTTTCAACAAATCAAAAATTTGCAAGGAGCAATGGCAACCAACAACCATAATCTCTGGCATGTGTATCTGGACCATGGTTCTGATCGACACAAGATGGACTTGCAACGTGCTCTACAATGTTCGACTTCTGAGCCTGGATCTGGATTGAGAGTCAGCCCTGGAGAACAACTAGGATAAAGTATCTAACAAAGATACGAGGGGTGATCAAACTTTTGCTTGTTAGATAGCTGCTAGGGGCTTTACGCTGTTATCCGGGCTCATTTTGTATCTTTTCCTTGTTTCAGAATACCGGGATCGACAGCACTATGCCCAGCCATGTGAAAGCGGTCAGGTGGCGTTCTTCGCGTACTTTTTTTTGATTTAGTACTTCTATTCCGCAACAAGCAAACTAGAACTAAGACGCAGAGGGCCCGAGTAGGGCCCAATGTCAGGGGTGTATCTACAGGAGGCATGTGGCCAAAGGAGTAAGGTGTGGGCAAAGTCCTCGCTTGGAAAGTGTATGTCTAATAAAACAATTTCGATGGCACGTGAGCGACCAAGAGTAAATTGACATTGATTATTTGTTAATTGAAGAAAGTCATGTCCAATCTCCTCAACTTCCCGTTCAAAAAAACTTTCGATATTGACCTCGAAAACGCAGTTCGGAAATTCATACTTTGTCACGGTAGTGGGCATCCAGATGAGTTCAAAAATGATATCCACCAGTGGCAACGCCTGCGCAAGGATGCTACCACAGGCACTGTTCATGTCGATTGCATACAGTCATTATTGCTGTGGGTCTTAGTGTTCCTAGTACCTTCACTTGACACCAATATGTCGTCTTCCTCTTATAAACACACAGTTATCACGCACAGTTGTTATCTATTTTGGCCAAACTACCCTCCGACGTGAGCAAATTTCCAAAGCAACTATTGTGTGCTGTTGAAGCTAGAGCTCTTCAGATTCAACTAGATATTTCCTTTGCAACAGTCTTCCATCCCCGTAAACCTCCAGTGACGCTGCAAAGCATCGTGTTTGAACACGCATCCCTTCTGTTCAACCTTGCTTCGTTGTATTCGCAACTAGGTTCTCAAGCTGACCGCTCCAACGCAGAAGGCATCAAGCGTGCAGTAAGCCACTATCAGGTTGGCTTTTCAATTTCATATCTTCCGTCAAAGTATCTCATAATCGACAAGCTTTCGGCAGGCACTTTGTCTTACCTTAATAATGCCATACTACCCAAGATTGTTTACCCTCCTGACGATGACGAGATCCCTTTGGATCTTTCGACTGCTTTTGTCCAAGGGTTGGAAAGCCTCATGCTTGCCCAGGCACAGGAATGCTCATGGCAGCTAGCTAAAATTAGTAAGTACGCGTTCGTCTAAGAACTCACAATCTTACTTTTTAGACCAATACAAGAACTCATTGATTGCCAAGATCGCTGCCAAAGTGCGCTCCAAACTCAATGCTTTCCTAATTTATGAATCTTTTGTACAGGTATCTTCGCTATATGCACTTTCGCATCGCCTGTTCCGCGATACCAATCCAGCTGTCAAACAAATTCTGCCTTCTGTGGGTCAATCAGCCTCAAGAGAACTGAAAAAACTAAATGGCATGTTATTCATTTTCAGGACTGGCTGCCACATATCGAAGCGAAGCATCATCATTTTCTCGCAGTTGCTGAATACCGGAAAAGCCTTGATGACTTAGAACACAGTAGGTCCGGCACGAAATATGATCCCTTTTTCATTTGCTGATACTTTTTTCAGATACGGATACGAGATTGCCCGGTTGGGTAACGCACGAAACGAGGCCATGAAGGCGCAGGACACTGGTCGCCGTGGAAGAGTAACAACGTCTGTTCAGGAAGATACACAGGTATATGCTGCGCAATGTGTTGACTGTTCCCATCTTTGACAGCAGTATCAAGTCTCTTCTAGATACTGTAAAAACCAGTCTTTCTCGCGCTGTGCGCGACAATGATCTCATCTATCATCATGATGTACCTGCGAGCGCTTCATTGCCTCCCATACAAGAGACTGTCCTGGCCACCGCAACCGTCCCACCTGGCTTACCTGATCCAAAGATTGTGATGGGAAGCATGAATTCTTTATTCAGTAACTTGATCGGATGGGGTGCCCGACAAGCAATCAGTAAACATTTCCGTGTCTACTTTTCGCAAGATATTCACTTTTTTGCTAGAAATCTACAATGAACGCAAACAGGCGCTCGTCAAAGAACAAATACTCGACGTTGCCCAGGATCTCCAAGACCAAGCCGACGAGTATGTCTTTTCATCTGTCGAATATAGTAACGATGATAACCATCTTGGGAAAGGGAGTTGAGAGCCATGAATCTTCCAGCCGCCCTCGAGGCACTGGAACGACCCATCGGCCTTCCGCCGAGTCTCTTGCAGAAAGCAGAGGAAGTACGCCTGGGAAAAGGCCCGGAGAGAATTGCGGTATCCATCGATAGTGTACAACGACTAGCTGAGCGTGGCCAGGCTATCCTTAATGAGGTGGGATGGTTGTATTTCTCGTATGTGCTCCTCTGACTTGGCTTTGGACTCGTACAGGCGATGGACATCCTCGATAGCGAAGCCTCCGAAGACGAAGCAGCTCGTAAAGGAGTTTCAATAAACCGAGTGCCTTCTCATCAAGCTAATGTGGACTTGATCGAGAAAGAGAGAAGATACCGCACTATCCTCGCTGAAGCAGCAGCAAGTGACGAGTCTGTCCGACAGAAATGGGACGAATGGGAGGAGAGTATAACACAATTGACCTGGGATGAGGTCAATTCAATTTTTTTGTTCCTGTGCTATCGAGATTGAATTATCACTAGGCGGATCTGGAGGCTTCTGTACCTTCCTCGACCGTGACACCAGCCTCTCATGCGGCTCCTCAGTCTGTTCAGAGTCGGAATCATGCTCGCTCATTGCGTATCAAATTGGAGGAACTTGAAGCATTTCGCCGCGAAAGGACCGAATTGGTTCAACAAGTTCGTGCTTTGGAGGCATCCGATGATATCCAGCCTCAGATTCTCAGGGTCGCATCTGGCTTTGAAGGGCTAGCAGAACTGAAGGCTGAGATGTTTGAAGATACGCTTGATGAGGAACTTGAGAAATATGATGTGTCTTTGCGTGAAATGGAGAGCTATCGACAGAAGCAGGAGGCTGTCATTTCTGACATCAAGGTACAGTCTAATGTTGATTGGCCAAAGACTTCAGGCTGATTGTTACCCAGGTCATCAATGAACAATTCCTTCAAAGTCGACGAGACGACCCTTCGGTCAAGGATCGCGAGCGTGCGCTTCAGTCTCTTGATCTTACGTACTTCAAATATTGTGGAATTATTCGTAATCTTGAGGAAGGCTTCAAGGTAGGGGAACTACCGGTTTGCGCATTGTTAACCCATCGCTGAGCAGATCTCTTTCTTTTTCTTTTCCTAGTTCTACAATGACTTTGCTAATATCCTCAGTCAATTCAAAGAAGTCTGCAAAGCGTGGAGTTCCCAGCGACGGCAAGAACTACTGTAAGCTGTTCTTTGCCTCTCCAGAATTATTGTTTGTTGATACATGATCAAGCGCTCTTGAGGTCCATCAACATCAATACTTACAAAAGTTGTCCCTTGATGATGATACCAGGAGACAGCCACATACACCGCTTCCATCTCACCACGCCCATGAACAGCGTGTCAACAGTAGATTTTCCAATTTGCTGTCGCAGGGACCACCTTTGAGTACGAATGAATGGGGATTTGAAGATGTAGTTTTGCCACCTGGTCCCAAACGTTGATCTATCAAGAGTGATCCATGTGTATGAGCTTCTAGATGATGAGTACGATTTATTATTAGATACCCTGTAGCTAGTGTTGAATGAACCTATTTCGAAGAAACGAAAAATCAGGAAGACACAGTGACATATATTCACCATTATGGCCTCCTTTCATGTTTTGGTTTCTTCCTTTTAGAAAGTATCCCTCTACACCATTCATGCACTTGACTACACTTAGTCTCTAAAGTTTCCTACAACTGTTAATACACTAAGTTTCAGGTTCTTGTAAAGTAAAGTGCCTTGAGTCAGAATCTAAGCCAATCACTGCATCAAGCGTTCACACAGCGCCAACCACGTACAACGTGGCCTTTCTCGCATCCTGCCACAGCCAAAACTGATCTTTCTTCAACGCCTCTTCCTCGACATACCGCCCTCAGAACCACAATCAAAACCCCATCCGCTTGCGCCGCTTTAAAGCAAAGAAATCAGACTATTTGTAGTCGCCGCAATATATAAGTGTCTTCCGGAACAGTCAAGGTGCATTCAAAACATGTCCTGACCCTGAATTTTAAAAAAGTGAGTAGAAGGCAGTTTACACACTAGAGTACTTTATACTTAAATTGTCAAATAGTAAATGGAACTTATCAGTATAGTAACCTGGACTGAAGAATACAACGAAGATAGCAGGGCTACTCTAACGTAAAGCGAGAATAAAGTTACTCGTGAACAGCGTCCAGAGAAAGAGAGAGAGAGAAAGCATGTGATAGCAAAAACGTCAAATCATCGTCAGGTTACAAGTGATCAGTCGAGTTTTTTGACCTCGACTATGACATTGATGGTCATGATGACAACATACGACGCAATAAGCAACATCCCCCAACGTCTTGTTAGATAATATCCGTTCAACGGTACAAAGATCAGAGTCGCCGCCAGGAGAAATAAGAGACCAATAGTGCTGACAAGAAGAGTCGTGGAGAGTTTGAAATGGTACGGTTTCTGTGTTGTGTGAACGACCCATGAGCCCGAAAGTCCAATACCAAGGAGAATATTGAGCATAGGGCCACCGAAACACGCAGAGAATCCCATAATCGGGGCAAACACCTATATCACGGTGAAATGAGATGGATGGGTCAACTATGTTCAATCCACATACCGCAACACTCATGTTTGCCACCAGATCCGCTAAAGAGTTTCCCACAGCAAAGATCGTCAATCCAATAATAGCATCCGAAAGTCCGAAGATCTCGCCGAGAGTCTGACAGGTCAACGTTGGTCAATTGTCACAGTAAAGAAAAAGAACCGTACTTGAAGCACGTGCACAACTTCATCGGCTATGGCCATGATCCAAACGATAGCCACAAAGAATCCCATTAAACATCTTGTTATCTTGGCGGTTGGATGAGACCCGTTGTCTGCGAAGATCAAGACCAGAATTGCAACAGATATCCCAGAGATGGCGGTGCCAAACATGATCCATCCTTCAAATTCGCTTCCCTCTGAGAAAGTCGATCAAAACAAGCTCCCGCTATAGATACTGAGTAGAGACTTACTGCACAATACACCAGCACAAAATAAAGGACCAAGAACACATTGTACGGCCATAAGCCATTTATTGAATATCAGGTCGTGCAAATCCTTCTCCACTTCTTCTTCAGCTATGAGAGCCCTCTCCACGCCTTCTTCCTCGAAACCAACAAGTTGGGCATCGCCATCAGAGAATGGTTTCTCCACAGACCGATGTGAATTTTCGTATCGTGTCACAACCACAGGTAATGTAAGCGTTAAAAGCATGACCGCAGGAGCCGCAAGCAACGAAGCAATTTTCCCCAAAGTACTTTGTTTACAAAAGTGATGAAGGGTTGGAAATAAGGTATGCAGAATTTGTTTGGTTGTTCCCCATAAACGCTGGCGTTTTGTAGGGGGTATGAAAAGCTCTTCTTCAGTCTCAGCGTCTGAAGGAGAAGCAGGCGTTCGGTATATCGATGGCACAACCGCCGCAGTGAAATCGCCATCGCCACGAGCTTCAGGAAAATATCCGTCTCTTGCTTGGCCACGCCCCTCTTCTCGCAAGCTCAAAGAGAAAGGGCTGGGAGGCCTCTGAAGACCTCCTCCGTCACTCCAACTCGAGCGGAAGGAGTGCGACGGGGATCGATTAGGTTCCGTAGGATGATGATGGTAGTGTCCTCCAGCATAAGGAGTGACGGGACTCTCGAAGGCGTCAAGTGCATTTCCCGCGGCTTGATTCTGTAACGATGCAATGACATCCCGAAACTCGAGAGCGCCAACCAGAGAAAAATGCGGGAGCTGGGAAATGCGATGACTGGGAGACGGGGAGCGAGAGCGAGGTCGAGAGTTTTGTAAACGCGAAGTATTAGAAGCAGCTCTTTGCCTTGCAGGTGCTGGTGCCGCCGCAGTCAGCAGACCATCTGTAGGGCTTGAAATAGAAGCTGAAACTATTTTTAGACAGAAAGGCCTGTCAGCTGAATGTGGAAAACAAGCTTACGATTATCCGAGTAGGGAGCGAAAACAGGGATATCTGCGCCGTATTCGTTTCGTACGAGTTCCTCGTTTTCACGCTTCCGCTCCTGCCTCCTCTCCCACCAACTTCCAATCACGACGACAGATGCATAAAGAACGTACATCCCCACAAGAACACCTGCTTCTAACATCCGTATCTCTCCATCGTAAAGGATGACAAGGACCAATGTGACAGCGATAAAGAAGAAGCCAACATCTCGGAGAAATGGAGCTCTGTGGACTCGAAATGGTTTGATAATGCACATAGAACCGACCACACACGACACGATGAATGATGCTGCTCCAAGCAACTCCCCGATGGCCAAGCTTCCCATATCAGCACGCATTGCCGACAGCGTGGAAAAAAGATCCGGAGAGCCATTTCCGAAAGCTAGAAAGGTAACTCCAGCAACATTCTCATCAAGGCCCAGGAGCTGAGCAATGGACGCAAGATTGGGAGTGAAGAAGTCAGATGCACTTATGCCGAGAGTTGAAAACAGAAAGAAAAGCCACGAAACCAGAGTGGCGAATAGAAATGGTCGAAGCACGTGGTCTGCACAGAAGTAGTAATGCAGATAATCCAGAGACAGGAAAGTATCAGAGTGAGGACAATATTCCTCGACATGTGAACACTGGTCCTGAGGCTGCACACCGCTTGGGTAGCACTAGAAATCGCACCTTCTAAGTTGGACTGCATAGTGCAATGTGGCCTGCTTACATTGTCTTGGGACAGCCCTACTTCTCCTGGATGCATGAACTCATAAGAGATCCTCCGCACTAGACTACTTTCTCCCTGATACTTGGTGGTAACTGATTGGGCAAAGCGGCCATTCGACCAAAGGAGAACATTTAGAATGATGGCGGTAACGAAAATAATCCTTGCCGTTGTAGTGGACATGGTGAAGGGGTAAGGAACGTGACTATCATCTGCACCAAACTATACCTTGTCGAGCGTCTGGCTCCGGGCTTTGCCGAATCCCAGCCGAGTTCGATCCGGAGTCCAAAATTATATTATACTAATCCAGCTGATTAACTTATAGGACATTATAAATAGTGCAGTCCAGTCACTGAGCAGGTCTATCTCGGACAACGTCTCTGGAATTGAGAACCTGAATCATGCATCAGTTCAGGCTGCAACTACAGAAAGTGACAAATATAGGATTTCCTTGCCGCTGGTTCGAGGACCAAATTGACTAGTGTCCTATAGGGAACACTCATCAACTAGCGCTACTTAGTAGTTCCGATATCCACGACGACGAGGTTGAATAGTCCACTAGCAATTCGAAGTATGTCACTGTAGACAAAAATCCGAGAAAGGCTGCATCAATGTTGAACACAGACGAGTCGCAATCAGGCATGTAGTAAGTCAAATCTAAGCGTCGCAGGGTCAGTACTGAGGTAGTTTCAAAGTGAAGAGTACTGGGAATACTGATTGAATCTCATTGAAAGTAATTGAGCATCCGATAACCACTCAATTGGTTTCATATGTTAATTATACTCCCGGCAGTCTGAAAATCAATCCTTCCAAGTGATTTGTAGTGAGGATTATGATGAGATATTTGAAAAATTTGACCCTGTAGACTCACGACTCACCGTGCTCCGCTTGAGCTCCCACTGTTAATTCCTGCTTCGTTGAGCCGATCGTATCCAGTATTG
>Ga0153946_1000107_pt1 | contig 30041 bp, 28 predicted proteins | sample TSNJ030MetaG_FD_104751 | JGI IMG/M metagenome (GOLD analysis project Ga0153946, IMG submission 104751) | Attine ant fungus gardens microbial communities from New Jersey, USA - TSNJ030 MetaG | ecosystem: Host-associated > Fungi > Mycelium > Unclassified | place: USA: New Jersey, Wharton State... | reverse complement strand
CATTGAGGAACGTACCTAACCTTAGCCTTTGCAGCCATTTTTTTTTTGGTTAGTTAGTTATGATTGGGAGGAGTTAATCGTAGCAACCTAGGGCAATATTTGGATTTTGAGTGATCGGAACGGGAGTTGCTTCGGAGCGCGGAGGGAATAGTTTGGAATCCAGGTCCATGAATCAGGTTCTTTACAGTATAATACATAGACATTTCTGTATCTTAAGGAACTTCCAGGCTATAATCCAACTCCAGCTATGCTCAGCGTCTGATCCTACTTCAAGTTGAATTCTCTTCCGTTACTAAAAAGATCGTCGTATAAATCCTGTCGAGGTGCGGCTTAAATCCATGAAGCAGCTAATAGAGTTATCACATACTCGGGGAACCACCCTATGCCCTCTGAGTACCAGAATGGTCATTTGCGGGAGGTGGAGATTCAGTCAACGGATGTTCTTCTCTGGCCTGTTGAAGCAATACATTCAGTCCCCTCTCCTTCACTGCTTTCTGTGAAATGAACCAAAGTTTCATTGCTCAACAACTGATATAGGTTGGGGGAAAAAATGACGGAACGCACTTGGACACAGGCTTTGTATTTCTCCCAAACAGATCCGCATTTCGCATCGAATTCGTCAGCCTTGCGTTTTGTGTAGTCAGAACGAGTTTGGGAAGAAGTGGTAACTGCGGGCTCTAGGTAACCTTCAAACCAGGCGTTGAAGCAGGAGTCATATTCATGTTTGAGGGGCGTGCATTCTTCTGAGAGACTATTGGCCATAAGATTACTCAAGAGAAATGATGTAAATAATTCACGAAAATCAAGGTATGATAATTATTAAACTTTGACAATAAAATGATATCGGATATGGTGTAGTGGCTAACATTATCGCCTCTCACGCGATAGCCCGGGGTTCGATTCCCCGTATCCGAATTTTTTCAGTTTAATTCTGCATATTACAAGGCAAGTATTTTTTGGATTTCAAAATTTACAGATTACGGTCCCCCAATCGGAGGAAACTTAAGCTTTTCCCAATTGCCTTCCATTATGTCGTGATCGCTGATATTCTGAAGACGAACAAGCTCGCGCCGAATATATCCAACAATAGTAAGCATGAGTTCAGGGTAAGTGACATATTTGTCGACTTCGGAAGGCGGAAAGTCGTGCACGCCCGACCCATCATCTCTCAGTTCCTCCTTGTCGATATCAATCTTGCTGACATCGACTACCTCTCCTCCAACAAGATTCACGGCACGGCGATAATGTTGACCATCAGGAGAATCAGCAAACGCAATGCCACGAGAACCACGCCCGCCGAGGAGGTTACGCCATACAGCAGCAGCCATTTCTTGATCTCCTTTTATGAGAGCGAGGTCAAAGCTAAGGCCTAGGCCTGTCCATTGCTCTTTGAATATTTTCATTTGGCGGTTCACGATACGATCAGGTGCGTCGCCGCGCTTTGTTTTCTGGGCCGGCTCGCCCGAACCAGAAGAGGAAGTAATTTTGGGGGCATTGGGGTTCACATAGAAGGAAGAGACAAATGTATAAGGAGGTAAAGACTTGAAAGAGGGTTGAAGGACAGCTCGGATACGGTCTTCGACGTCGATGAAGAAATGGTCTATAAGAGCTTGGACATAATGTTTTCCATGTTCTTTTGGAAGAGCGCGGAGCCGTACTGTAAGGAGCCAGATGTGAAGGTTCGTGACCGTAAACCAAGACTGGAACGTTGGCGGCAGATGACAGTCTATGAAAGCAAAGGTCAGTCCGTTCAGTGATTTCGCGCGAGGCACACTTCCGCACCCTTTTGCCAGAATGTTACACTTGTGTCGGGTGTGAGAGCAGCTACATGCTCATAAAGCACAAAGGCACGCCTGCCTGCGAGTTGTTTGGGGCTATCGTAGCCGAGTCCCTTGGCTATGGTCAAAAACCACTTTCTTGCCGCTGGCGAGGACTCAATCTTTTGGGTGAGCCAACTTTTTGAAGGTTGCTCTGGTTGAGTTGTGAAGCATCGTATTGGATACCATAAGCGTGCTTGAGACCGTACGAGGGTATGGGTGATAAGTAATGCTCTTGGAAACATCGTACAACGTTTTTGAGACAGAATTCCCTTACTGAAATGAAGACCACGTGAGTCTTATGCATCACTGCGCGTCAGAAAGCGTCGGCTATTTTGGTTTCTTGAGATATGATCTTATGGTTTCTGCGGTTACATCGAGGCAACGATCTATCTGGGTCCTTGATATAGGCGTGGAAGCCCTTGGTTGGGGCTTACTTTTCTTGTGCTAAGTATGAACACTTGGACTACAAATTTGATGTAGACTGGTAAAATACAATCGATTCTCTTCAATCCATGGCAGATTCCAGACCGACACATTATCTGCAAGATGCAGTTCATAATCTTGATACCGCATATTTCTCCTGTCCCCTTCCACGATTGCGACGTGTAGTATGTCTCGATAAATATTGCATATTCCAAGGAAAGATAATTGCCTATGCGAAAAACTTGAGGATTGCACATTCATCCTCGTACAACAGCTCGAAAATCCATCCCAATGTTTGTCTTGGACAAATCCGTAATTTTTGGAGTGTTCATGTTATCACAATTTGCGTGTGAACTTCGTAAGCTACTCGAATCATTGTCTTATCATTGTCTTTCAACACTGACATGGCAATGTTCCTGACAATTTCACAAACTACTCGGCCACTTGACAACTCAGTTTACGCCATGTCAGCGTGAGACTATCTCGGGATGGGCTTCCAGGTCTGAAATTCGGCAGTGGCCTGAACGGACATCAGTCTGAGACGATGTACTCCTGACTTTGTAAACCCTCGCAGGGGGCCTGTGCCCGTCTTTTGTTCTCTGACCAGAATCATGTCGGAGCCATTTGATGTTATCCCTTTTGACGTATGACTTTTATCTCGGAGCTTCTATCATCTCACAATTTAACAGGATATCAAAGGTGACTGGAAGAAGCTGGGCGCAGGCTCGTTCGGCAACGTCTATAAGGGTAATCTTAAGTCTTCTCATCTCTATCTTGTATTGAATCTGATCCAGGGAATTATCTTGGAACTGATGTTGCGATCAAGGAGGTTCTTCCTTCAAATGAATATGATGTTGCCAAGTATTTTGAACGGGAATGGCGACTCATGAAGGAATGCCGTCATCCCAATATTTGTCTCTTCATTGGACTCAGCCGTGCGCCTGCTCCAGACAATCGCATATTCATCATATCTGAATATGTCGAGAATGGAAACGTTCGCCTTTACATCCATGACAAGTCTAAACCCTTTCCTTGGAGGCTCCGGATATCTTTTGCGACAGATGTTACTCGCGCTCTGGCTTACTTGCACGCACGAAAATGTATCCATCGTGATCTTAAAGGAGAAAATCTTTTGATCACATCCAATGGTCGCATCAAAGTTACTGACTTCGGCTTCGCAAGAATTGCTGCCAGAAATGAAGAGGAATCCAAGCGGCTGACATTCTGTGGCACTGACTCTTACATGTCACCAGAAATTCTTCTCGGTGACGAATTCGATCTGCCGACAGATGTTTTCTCACTTGGAATTATCTTCTGTGAGATTGCTGCTCGAAGACTCGCTGATGACACACATTTCAAACGGCATCCTCCCACTTTTGGTATCGACGCAACAGAGGCCCGCAAGCGAGCCGGTCCCGACTGTCCTCCTGACTTCCTCCGCCTCTTTCTGGAATGCCTCAATACTGATCCGACAAAGCGTCCGACCATGCGAATGATATTAGAGCGCTTGCGGGAGATTGAACAAGACGTTTTGCTTCGACAGGAGGAAGAGGACGCCCACGTTGGCAGCATCAGGTTCATATCGGGTGGGAAGCGACCTTTGACTGTACACAGGATTCCAAGCTTTGGTATAGGCATTGTGAAGGATATCAGAGTCAACGGAAAGGAAGACATCAGCTCGATGTCCAGCTCATCAAGCGGAGGAGATGACAGTGACGATGACGAACTCATTGAAGCGTTATCCAAGCTTGGAATCAGCCCTGAAAGTCTTTGGGACGGATCTTCAAATGCGAGCGATGCACCTCCTAATACCTTCGATAATATCATCTTGACGAACGACGCTCCTGCAAGCTATGGTACTACCGTCGTACGCTCCCAAATTTCCACCTTCACTCCGTCCCTCAGTTCAGTGTTGACAATCAAACCAAGCCCGGATCCCAGTCCTACACTTGCCCTGTCTCTTGCAGACACATCCTCGCCCAAATCCCCAGATTATTTAATGATGAACGATGCGAGCACATCATCTATCGTCGGTTTCAACACATACCACAGTACATCTTGTTCGATATCGTCTGCGCTGGTAGCTGAGGGTGGGTCAATCATGAGTACAGTTGGGACGAATGGGAGCATCAATAGCCGAGGAGGCGTTGGTATACATCGGTTCACCAACATCAAGCCAGGAACAAAGCCCAAAAAACTCGGTGCACGAGTAGTAGCAGGTTCTGCAACAGCGCAAAGTGATTTTGAGCCATCAAGGGTGAAGGGCCAAGTAGAGCGTGGAATCATCGCAAGTACCAGTTCAAGTGCAATTGGAGCGCTTGCCTGGAACCCTCTAGATTTGTTCTTCTCTAGTGGATTGCTCATGGTCAAGTGCGATGTGTGTTTCAAGCGGCTTGGATGGAGGCCAGTCATGACTTGTGATGATTGTGGCATGAAGTATGTCCTTTTGTTGTTCTGATTAGATTCTCACTCGACAACGTCTATCAGAGCGCATGAAAAATGTGCGGATGCAGCACCTAAGGATTGTGGTTTGAGGACCCAAAGACCTTTCCCTCACCAATACCATTTTCCGTCTCCACTACAGGTTATAAGCCCTCTTTCGAAAGTGAAGAAGGATGCGAGCCTGGCGAGTGAAGCCAGGGTGGATCAGAAGATGTGCATTAGCATTAACAGGTGTCAACCCAGTGGTACAAAACGATGATCGTTGTTCAGACGTTCACGATTTTTCTACTCCATCTATCTTCTGTTGAAAAATTGTAATATGCCACAGAACCCTAGCGCAGTGTATCTTGATACAATGTACTTCACTGATCAGGTCCAACACGTATCCCTTTAGCTTGCTCATTATTTTTTCCCTAAGCTGCCGCGGCAAAACTTCGTCAAGAGAAAATGTCTAGATAACACCCGATAGTTTTGTGCATCCGTTTCTAGTATCACTGACACAACGCTGTCTCACATCAATCCATTGATGTTTGAACCTCCAAAGGCAACTTTATAGATATGCAGGTCAATGTATAAAGCCCTGTTCTCATATAAATGGGCTGAAGGTATTGAACAGGTCAACGGGATCGACGGTCGCGAATTTCGGCACCAATTTCGAGTGCACGTTTGCCTTCGAGCCATAGCATGGCTTCTGTGACGGTGAATGGAAAAGATAGTCAGAATGGGCGAATAGGAAACTCGGAGAAATAAGCTGACCCTGATAAGTACGAGGGACAACTTGTCTGGGAAGTGGAGAACCCTTGCCATATTCTTGGGCCCATGTAAATCGGAAATCGTTGGTTGTTTGTTCGCAGCCAGTCGCGACATCGACGACGTTAGCCTTGACGCCAACGTGCTATGAGAAGATGATATCAATGAAGCTCCCGGGGTGATATTAACGGCATGAACATGGACACACTCACAACAAGGGCCTGGTGTTTGGGAGATGATTTTGTATGAAGAATCTGAGATTTTAGGCGGAGGATGGAACCAATGGGGACTGGGCGAGAGAAAGATATGCTGTCGAGGGAAAGAAAGCTGACGGGGCCACGAGTGAATAGCAATGCGTTTGCAATCCCAAGCTAGGGATAGTAAGAATCCGGGTGTCCAACAACTTAAGAAATTGTCGTACTTCATAAGCCAACCGCATGAGGTATCCACCAAAAACTTTTTGATGCACACTGGAATGAATGAACAATCAATGAAAAGATCAGTTTATCACCAAGCCATGACACACTTGCGCTCCTGAGGGAACATAAGCTTAGCCGTTTCGATGACCGTGTCTTCCATCCAAACACGTTCAAATTCGTCATGTATGTGTACCTCTTGTCCAAAGCGCAAGTGGAAAGAGTGGAGATCTTCAGCTTCCGAAGAGCTCGGGGGAACTCGCGAAAGAGAACGAAGTGCAAGTTCCTGACGCCGATTCTTCAGGCCTGTCCAAGATCTTCCGTGAAAGATGATAGTGAAGTTCACGCAGTGTGTTACGCACCCTCGCCCAGCGAATAGAGTGCCTTCTCTTCGGGTGTCGAGATCGTTAGTGGGTTAACAGCTTTAGCACCATGGGTGTTTGCATCTCGACAGACCATCGAGAAGCGACCTAGTCACGCCAGGTATCTCGATTTAATATACCTCGAAGGACGGATGGTGGCCTACCTATAAGAACTGTTTCTTCTGGCAGGTCATTACCGATTGCTTCCATCTTAACAACTACCTCCATCGAGCTATTTCCGACATAAATCACTTGCCCACTGACTCGAAGATCTCTGGATGGATCGAGAGAAGCTAAGATGTCCAACCTAGGAAGAGAAGCAATAAGACTGGAAGATGAGAATGTCAAGGGACTGTCAAGCACCTGTTAACAGATGCAGTGACGATGTAGAATCCATGTTCCTGGATACGGCCAAGTGTCTGTACAGTGGGGCCAAGCATATGTTTGTACGAAATCGAACCAGCGAGTGAGTCCAAGTGTTCCATAAGCCTTTAGGAGGTTGCAATCCAGTGTCCAAGGCAGAATGCATATGGTACGAAGCTACTTACTTGCCCATGCGTATACCCCCCGATACGTTTGTGTATCGTTCTATTAGCTCACTGGATGATCCGAAAGGAAGTATCAGTTCCGAGTAGGAATCACCCATACTACGCGGAACGAGAGGTTCATCAGGATGCGGGACAACTTCCTTTGCCTGACACGGCACCGGATGAAGGAGAGCCTCGGACCAAGGGATTGGGGTCCTCAAAGGCACGATTCTAAGAAACAGTGGTAAATTTTAATTGGGTTTACGGTCATTGTAGTAGACACCTGTGATAGGCAGGATCGGCGCGTCTCTCTAGGATCCATAAATGTGGGCTTGGAAGAGAGCATCTGATCAGACTCACTGACTGCCCTCAGCAAGTGATCCATAGAGCTTAACCCTTTGTTCTCCTCTTCCACGGACCTCGTCAAGATATTGGGAGGGACCTCGTTGCTGCAAGGGTACGTTGTTGAAAGCTTCCTCGTGGATAGCCTGTGTACATATCTCGAGACCCGACTAGCAGAGATCATTGCAGTATCGGAGGCGGATAAATCTGATATAAATCTGATCAGCGCCACATGTTCTCATAGGGTATTTATGAATCTCTTATAATCCTCCTCTGAATCTCTAAGTATTGGATCAAGATAGCCTCAGCACTCAATTAATTAATATCCGTCTACCAGATATAGAGGGCTTCTTCTCAAGTCTCGTCATGAGCTGTGTTGCAGATGACACTGTGTAAGGGAAAGGATACTGAAACACTATTTGAGGGACTACAAGATTCATGTCAATGCCATTCCGCCTTCAGTTTTCTAGTCAAGTAACTAGTAGGAAAGAGCGAATTTTTAACACAAGCCTGTACGATACACAGTTTCAGTTTTGTTCTCATATATAATTGCATTGTGAATGGTTTGCTTCGCCCGCTCACCGGGGCCAAACGGTCTTGCCATTGTCTCAACAATCTTCTAATGTGGATGTGAAAATAGACAATCAAATCCCTACGAGGCTCGGAAGAAACCACATGGCTACTAACAGTGCCATCTGATTCATTTATTCATTTCCCCCAGAGATTTGACTGACGTACATTTTGACGACCCACAACTGCATAACTTTGTAGAAGTCGAAACATGTTATATTATGAGATAAGTTCGTTGCTGACTACAAAAGCCAGTATTTAATATCCCAAAAAACCCCTTCTAGCTCTTCAATCCCAAGCAATAGAGCTTGTTGGATGTGCGGAAAAACATGTTCTCGAGCGCGTTGACTGCCTGAACCTCAGTCATGCTACCCGAATCAATCGTGTCACTGAGAACCTAGAGAGCTTGAATTGAGTCATCCTTGCCCTCATCATGAACCGACAGGAGATACTTCATATAGTGCTTGACGCGATTGGAGTATCGCTAAGTAAAATGTTTCGGGCCAATAATGACCATCAGCTTTACGATGTTGTGAACATCAAACTAAAGCGATCAAAGCTTAGGAAAACTTACTCGACCACAAAAGCTTGTTAGTGGGAGTCAACTCAAGGAGCTGGCTAAGGATAGCCTTTTGCCCTTGTGAAGATACAACCGGAAATATCTGAGAGTCACAGTCGACAAGGAGATTGAGCAGAGTTCTTGATGAACGTACCTCTCCGAAGTCAAGGTATACGTTTGAGTAAACTGCAGCAAGGTATCCTGCTTCACGTGTGTATGGATAAGACGAGTGTAGGATGACAAAGATTGTTTCGGGATAGTTCCTTATGACCTGCTGCAGCCGGGTAGGGGATGAGAGGAGAAGGTTAATATCACTATCCCCAAGACCAGTGTGGAATTGGACTGTATCTAACATTAAATCTTGTGTCAAGGTCAAGATTGGATGCTGACCTGGTTTCTGATACTCCCCAGCAACTTCAAGTGTGATCCTAACAACGAGATCATTCAGATCCTTGTGAGCCAGCCGAACCTTGTTCCCTGCTTGCAGCATCTTGAACACATCTAGGAGCGAGAACTTGAGACCTGCTTGGGAAGAGTACATGCTAACATCGAGACCAGTGCGATAACAGACAATGGATTTGAAGCAAGCAACGTCAGGATTTTGGGCATGCTCAGCCATAGTTTTGCGAAGAGCAGAGGTGAAACCATTCAGAATCGGGACAACATTTAGTGTGTCCGTCATGAGATGTGGCTCAAGGAGCTCGCGCAGAATATGCTGTTCGGTAGAGGTTCAGAACAGTAGATAATGATGTGCTAATGACGGACCTCGGCCACTATTTCGACGCGTACAATGCGCCTGCATCTGCTCCCAGTGAACTGATCATGCCATGCGATTTCATGAGCTATGTTAGGGTCTCCCAAATCGTCATCGATTAGGATCGTCTCTATTCCGGCATCCTTGAACGAATCTTTGCAGAGCACTTCATAATCGTAGGCCTGTCTTGTAGCTTTCACCTCTTCCCAAGAAGCCGAGCGAGGTAGACCCAAAAGTTCAGCGAGCTGAGGAGTAGCACGCAAGCAGGCCAATGTATGAGTGGCATCCCTGGTGAGCGCCTCTCCATTTGCCTCGGATATGACACCTTCATAGGGAAAGGTGTTCCGGTTGTCCTCTCGAAGGATGGGGTGAGCATGGTTATCGATGGCGGGAAATGTGAGGGCAGTCTTTCGAAGAGCAGGAAATTTATCGGAAGAAATCTCCTCTATCATGAATGAGTAGAAGTGAATCCATATAGAGTCCGAAGGTCATATTACACTACATGTTAGTCATAAATCCTTAGTTACAAGTCATTTATGTGTATTTGTTTCGTTTATCTTATCAGATCAACTATCGGGTGAGATTTGCTTCGACCTACTATGATCTCTGTCGCAAAGCTGGAGAAAGCTATCCATTCAAAGTTCAGTGTTCACCATCTTGAAGTCCTTGATGTATCAGATGGATGTGGAGAAAGCTATTCCATTCTTCTAGTCAGTGATGTGAGCAATTTTGCTGTTCTCACTGTCATCTAGCTTACCACTTGCAGGACTTTGAGGGCAAAACTACCCTGCAGAAACATCGACAAAGTACGTAGCTACATGATGCAGTCATTATCTGTAGTTCATACTCTCTCGCTCCAGTAAATGAGGTTTTGAAAGATGAGATCGCCCAAATGCATGCATTCTCTCAGGTAAGATGTGGGCTGATCTGACTGAACGCCAGTACAAAATCTTCTATGTCAGAAAATATTTACACCGGAGCAATACGAAGAATATCTTGAGAAACAAAAAGAGCAGTAGTTGGATCATCTGACTGATAACAGGCTTTGGTTTATCTTTGCTGTAGAAATACTTATGTAAACACACCTAAATTTCTTCGAGGTAAAGCATAAAACTCCCTACGATGACCGTCGAGTTGCCCTATCCTCCATATGATCCCACGGATAAAAGCGGGTATGTTGCTTATCGTGCTCAATCCATTGACCTAATATCACTAGATTTTCGTATGTAATAAAATAATCACGCTCATAAAACTGTCCAACGTAGATTGTCAGATACGAAACAGTGCTCAGAAGATGGCCAATAATCATCACGAAAGTTATTGACGAGATCAATCAGCGATGTCATGATTTTTCTCTGGACATCAAGCGAGGTGTTGGTCCCAAAGACGTACTGGATGCAAAAATAAAAGAAGCACTAGCAATCGTCAATGAAATTAGCAAACTTAAATACGAGATGGCACGCGATAGACCGATCAAGTCAGTACAAACTTTTCTCTCTGGCATGCAGCAATGGTGGAGATTAATGCCGACAAAGTCCTATACTATATGATGGTGAACCTGGTGCCGACAACTATAACGAGGAACTGGAGGCACTGGCGTTGGAAAAGAAGAATACGTGGTTCACTGCGCCATGGTTATTTGCAGAGTGAGTTTCTTATACTCGTCTTGTTGAGACTTTCTGGATATGGTTCTCTAGGTGTTACCTGTAAGGATCTCAATCTGAGCTCAAGGAAGATGGCTCATTTGTCTCGAAAGGTACCGCTTGTTAAGATCTTATCATGCACAAACCCAATATTGGAAGGACTTTGATCCTTTTCTCAAGCAGAAAAACAAGGCATTTAAGGACTCGTCCAACTCTATTGTTCGTAAGTCGAGTGTATGAAAATGTTTTTTCCTAATATTAGCCATTCTGCAAGAGCTTGCAACGAGCATGCACGAAATAGAAAGAGAGAAAGATACAATAAGGTCTGACGACACCAAGCTGGAGGTGTTCTTCAGGCAAATGATCCAAATGAGCCTGTGGTAATATATCACGCGTTACAGTCGTTACAGAAAGCTCACTCAAAGACAGGGGAAATGCTACTGTACCAAAATTTCCTTACAAAAGCAGGACGTATTTGATCAAACGATCTATTCTAGGATCTATCCCTCCTCACGCACATGACAGAGGCTGATATCAAGAGACTTCAGACTGTTGGACAAGAAGCTCAGGCCGCAAGGCGTGAATTCATTCTCAAGGATGACCAAGATGCGGTTTGGAGATATTTTAAGACTCTAAGGAATGCGCGTGTCGATATTGTGCTTGATAATTGTGAGTTTCCACCCATAACGTGCTGACCTATCACATTCTGATGATCAATGTGAAAGCTGGATTTGAGGTGGATGGTCGACGTCTTTTTTGATCCTATACTGTTACTGACGCTTTTGACAAGCTTTTCACAGATCTTGTTTTTGCAGACTTTCTAGTTACATATACCTCTCATGTCGACAAAGTCGTTTTCCAGTAGGTTCTAAAAGTCGTCATTCTTTCTCTTGGCTGACCATTACAAGCCCCAAGATGATACCATGGTTTGTATCAGATGTCACACCGCCTGACTTCAAACAAACGATCCAATTATTACTTGACCCGAAATTTACGAATTTTATGCCAGAGAGTGCCAATTATCAGTACCTTGTTTCAATGGTATCCAGGTGGCAAGGCTACATTGAGCGTGAAGTCTTTTCGCTCTCGGTATCAAAGGATTTGCACCTGGGAGACAATACTCATGGCAAGGCCGACTTCTGGACCTTGCCGTATCCGTACTGGAATATGAAAACTTATGCCCCGGAATTGTTCAAATACTTGAGTACCAGTGATCTTGTCATCTTCAAGGTGAACGTCTCTCATATCACGGATTACTTCATGGGCTGAACTACGTGATCGCTACAGGGTGATCTCAAGTAAGTGTGATAATCAGGATTGCTTGGATGTTTATAGATACCTCTCTTATAGCTACCGCAAGTAAGTCATCATGTCTCGTTTTGACTTTTACCCAATAGTGTTTTGGTCGATCTTCAGACTCACTGGTGATCTCAAATGGCCTGCTTGGACATCGTTCTCAGATGCCCTCAGTGGCCTAGCAGGGTCTTTTCCAATCCTAAGCTTGCGAACTAATAAGGCTGATGTTGTAGTGGGAGTCGAGCGCGCCATGGCCGAAAAGCTTGATGCTGATTGTGGGAACAAGTGGAGAGTAGATGGCAGGTAAGAGTGCGCTTTCAGTGTATAGTGACTATTGAATTAAGACTGTTCAGTCATGCATTGATTTCTTTCCTCCCTCGCTCCTAAAGTGGTTTTCCAGGACCTATAAAACTATTCCAGTCCTTGTCGTAAACTATGCTCTGTAACCTGAAGTTGGCCTCGTACAAATTAAGATTTACGATATATTAATTGACTTCATCCCCAGGAACGAATATTCATTTAATGGCTAATAGCAAAATATTAACACTAGTATCTTAGAACAAGCATTAGGAGAACACGAGTAGAAATACATCATTTCAATATATTTGTACGTCTTTAATTATCATGCTTCTAAGTTTAAACATGCTGTAAATCTGGTCCATGCCTGCGATCCGATGAGCTGTCAATCTAATTTAAGCTCTTGTTAAGTGAGCTTACATTTTTTGCCTTTGTACGAGCATTTCACAGCGTATGCGCAGGAACGTCCTCGGATGCTAGAAACGCTGGACTGAGATCCAGACAGAAAGACTAGGGATCAATTATCGTAACTAGTGAAACAGTAAGCAAACGTACCTGAGATCCAGACAGAAAGACTGGGTCTCAGGTTTACATCCAAGTGGTTTAAGTACTGTAGACGATATGTCTGTATTTACTGAATAATGAGAGAGAAACTCGGGGTAACAAGATAGTCGCTAGGTAACAGTAATGAATGATGAAAAAGAGCAGACAAGTGAGAAATATAAGCGGAGTAGAGGGCATTAGCGAAAAGATAACGAAGCGAAGAATTCACTCTGTGTAGTCACTTTGGCAGCATTTTTAAAAGGTTCCAGGTCTCCTTCCTTCCTACTGTGTGGCAAATAAATGTGCAAAGCTCCGATCGGTTTCTTATTCTTCCCAAGAACGTCAACAGTGGCGTGTGGTCTAACATCACTTCTTAATATATGTGACCCCTGTCTGAGAAAGTATAGTAGTTAATTTATGAGATCAAGAGGAGGGAAAGCCAAAACATACATCACGACATTGTCGCAGCAAAATAAATTGCGCGCAGGGGAAGAGAGGGAAAGAACAGAAGACTTAACTACATTCCCCATTATATATCTAAATAACTTTAAAAAATGCTCCGGTAATGACTGGTTTTCATGGCATCTCGATGTCATTCCATAACGATGATATCGTTCAGCGATAGACATATCCACTCGGTGTAACCTTCAGTTCATCATAGATTTTCTGTGCTTTCTTGATGATGATATCCTCAATTTGTTGCATCACCCTAGGAGGTTGTGGACATTCCGGAGCATAGGTCAAATTGATTGAAGACATCTTCGGGGGATAAGTTGCACAAAGGATAATGCCGGAGAAGTGAGCAAGGAGAGTGTGTTGTATACTAACCAACCTTTGTGAGACCTTATAACCCTTCTGGTATGACATAGGTTACTGTCAACGAGCATCTCAAAAAAACTTTGCCTCTAAAATGGACAATACACAGTCATAACATCACATTTCCCTAACCGTACTTGGCGAGTCCTATTTATTGAGTCTACCTTACATTCCCTGGCTGTGAGTATGGAATACATGCAGATCTATTGCTTGATGAACTGGTAAATCCAGGAAATAATATTTAGCTAATACGTACAAAAGATTAGGTGGAGGAAATATAGGGAAACAGCGGTGGCGCTTCCAGAGTCTTAGATTCACCATCAATTTCGGTAAAACAACATGTGCTGTCCCAATAATCAGGCTCGCCAAAATGATCCAACACCCATTGCCGATCAAGGCCAAATTCTGTTGTGTCATGAAAAAAAATAAAGAGAGCTTGTAGATAGTTCGAGGCGCGGTTGATGACTTCTATATCTGTTGTCTGGAATGTGTCGGCAAAGTCGATTAGGACAGCATGATCGATGTTTGTGCTAGGGTCGGTGTGGACAAGGATTTGACCACGGTGCCAGTCAAGTTGAGTGACGTCAGCAAGGTCGAGAACGCGGATGCCCTGACGGAAACTTTGTATCTGGGTAACAAATCAGGTTTCAGTCACACCTGAGCCCAAGATTTCGTTTACCAATTTGATTTGCCGTGAGGGACTCAGCTTTCGAAACATCATGTAGTCCAGGGCTTGTCCATCGATATATTCCATTAGGAGACCATAAAAAACAGTCCCATCAGGCAATGTAAACTAGGGGTTATTGATATATACATCAGAGGCATTGTTGGAGCATGTAACTCACCTGATGTGCGCCATAGAACCAAGGGACAATACTCCCTTGTACGTGTTGCAACTTTTTGTATGCGAGAGTTTCTGTGAGGGCAGAGACCTCTGCAAATACCATGCAGTAAAACAGATGATGTAAGATATCAGCAGAGTCACTTTGATCAGGTATAGAAAATGACTGAAGCTGGTCATCGATATCTTCGAGGCAGAAGGTTGGATGCGTCCCAGGCATAGACAATCTTTGGAATCTGTCGTCGAAAAGTTTGAGGCAAAGGGGTGGACACCACATGATCGGCTGACCATCAATAGATGTTATTTCACAACGATACACAGTGCAGAAGCCATGCCGAGTGCCCTCTGCAATGATGTCTTGGATCTTAAGTGAAAATCTCTTGCTTTTCTCCAGTAGACCTGCAATACCTGCTGCCATGAGAGGACATTGACGTTGGATCTCTTTCAGATGAGACATTGTTTCTTTCGGAAGATCTGACATCTCCAAGGGGAAGAGGGGTCTCGGAAATGGCACAAGTCGCAACCCAGTCTCATTTGTCATAGCATTAAGTACGCCATTGGAATGAACAGCAATTTTTGATTGATGGGACTGTATGTGCTCGTGCCAGCGGAAGAACTGCAATGCTCGTTCACGATCCCGAACCAATGTCGGAATGTCAAAGTCAGAATGCCGTTGACAGGTGGCAAAGATAGTCTCATCTGTATGTAAAGCCTGAGGACTGGGATTTTGTTGGGGGCCTTCGGGAAGAACCAGATCTGTATCGACTCCGTTATCGACGTCAGGACAATTCAAGAACACCCCAGCAGGAAGTTCTTGATCCAGATAAGCAGCCGTAACAACTCTCAAAGCCAAAGAAAATTCGGTCGTCTTGACCCTTTCATAAGTCCCAGCACCTGAGTCACCAGTTTGAGCGGGGGTGAACACGACAATATCTTGGAGATCTGTAGCAATTATGAAGGGGACAGACGGGATGTGTAGACAGGCATTCAAGAGAGCGCTGACTACATGAGGAGCAATATTCCTTGAGGAGTCGAATAAGCTATCATCCTATTCCAGCATTCAGATGCTTGTAATATCTAATCTTCATCGTTAGTCTCACCAATAATAGTACAATCGGGACAGTAACTCTCCATTCACGGAATTCGTCTGCGGCGAAAGTGAACCCACATACAGCTGCCCAGCTTGAATTAAAGATATCCATGACTCGAAGCTAGGACTTACCTCCACCAACACTACAATTTTTCAATTCCAATGTACGTGACTTTTGGAGAGTAAAATCAGAGTGTAACTGACGGTAAAGGTGTAGTATGGCGCTTAACACAGTTTCCATGTATTGCTTTGGGGAGAGGCTACGAAATTGGTCAGATAACAATAATTGGGCCTCAGAATAGGCTTACTCGTCTGGAAATGATTCATTTTCCGGCCAGTAAATTTTTCTGTTGTGGACAAAGCGGAGTGTTCTCGCAAACCGTCTTAACGTTCTTTGAAGACGTCGATTTTCATGACTACAATCTTTCGATTGTACGAAACTAGCAGAAGAATGTGAAAATCCTGAGGCAAAAGACGATAAATTTGGCCCTTGTGGCGAGACTTGCTCTGTGTTTGGTCGAGCGGCAGTTTCGACCACTGAGGTGGAGACGGCAGGGACTTGCTAAAAACCTTGTAAAGCGATATCAAAGACATTGAGCAATCCTTGCAACTAAGCCGTAGTTGATGCTGAACAGATGCTACAAAGTCAAATCGGTCCGGCAAATGATCTGTCACACGCTATGGATGTGTCCTTCATGTCAGAGAGATCATGTTTATACTGTATTAAGCCAGGATAGACACGTATTTCAAACTCAAGCCTGTGACCCTGGGGAAGTCATTCGGGTCGATGAATTGATTTGTTAAAGCATCTCAGTACAATGTCCTTTCTTTCCACTCACAAAACTGTGGGAAAAACTGGTCCACATGGTGGTTTAAGTTTCAAGAGCGGCTGGACCTCACACAAACCTGATTAACTATTGAAATTCATGGGAGTTGCAGGCCTTTGGGATGTGTGTGTCTCTGCGTCCTTCCGGGGTACCCGTCAATCATGTTATTTTTTAGATTCTGAGACCGGCAGCGAAAACCAGGTCCTTGACTGAACTGGCGGTCACAGAGGGCTTTAATGCAAACCCCCGCGGGCTCAGAGGCTACCGAATTGGAATCGACGCCAGCATATGGTTCTTCCATGCTGAGCATGGGAAAGAGGGCGAAAACCCTGTTCTGCGTACCCTCTTCTTTCGGTGTGCGACACTCCTGAAAGTGCCCTTCCTTCCCCTCTTTGTGTTCGATGGCCCCAAACGACCTGAATTCAAGCGAGGAAAGCGCATCAACAAGACCGGAAGCAAGCTCATCCCAGGAATGAAGAGAATAGTCGAGGCTTTTGGCTTTGAATGGAGGACGGTATGATCAGCATTACTCCGTCGCCCTCTTCCAACTGATCGACCATTGATTCAGGCACCTGGAGAGGCAGAGGCAGAGTTGGCATATCTCAATCGTATTGGTGCAGTAGATGGAATTCTATCTGATGATGTTGATACCTTTCTTTTCGGGGCGCTAACGGTAATTCGAAAGTGAGCATTCCAATTCTTTTCAACGCTTAAAGGTCAACCTTTCTCTACAGCCCAAGCAACAACCTTTCCGGAAACAAGTTGAACCCCGTTCTGAATTCAGAAGGAAAGGATGATAAGAATCATACTCGCGTTTTCCGCTCTCAAGATATACATGAACACTCTGACATCCAGCTCACTCGCGGCGGTCTTATCTTAGTCGGTCTCATGAGCGGTGGTGATTATGAAGGTGGCTTAGAGCGCTGTGGTGTCGCAACCGCCCACGCAATCGCTCGTTGTGGCTTTGGTGATGCCCTTTTTGATGCTGCACGCGATCTTTCACGAGAAGGACTGGTCAGTTTCATTGATACTTGGCGACAAGATGTTCTGCTTGAGCTCAAGACAAACTCTCGAGGTTTCATGACACGAAAAGCCATCTCGCTTGCCAAATCTGTGCCAGATACCTTCCCCAATATCGATGTCCTACTCTCTTACGTCAACCCTGTCACCTCCGAAAGCCTTGGCCACGAAGGATTTAACCCAAAGATCACCTGGTCGAAAGAATTAGATATTGCAGCTGTAGCGAGCGCCTGCGAACTTTTTTTCGAATGGGGCTACGAAGAGGCCATTGTAAAGCGGTTTCGTTCCGTCATCTGGCCTGGTGCCGTTCTACGAACTTTACGGCGTGCGAATCTTGATATGGATAGAAATTCCACATCACCTGCGGAGCATCAATCAAAACGAACTCATGCCAACCGCAATGAAGGCATTGGAACCCCCTCAAAGATGATTGCTCAACGCATCTCCGCCATCAACTTGAACGATAGCGACAGCGAGGCCGAATCAAAGCCAACCAGAGAACACAACCTAATTGTTAGTATATCTCGCGAAAGAACACATGTATCAACTGATGGCCTACCTGAATATCGACTAGAAGTTGCTCCTGTGCAACTTGTCAACATCGCTATTTCAGGTCTTCGAAGTCTCCGACAGCCCGGGGGCCCAAATGAATGGGCCTCTCACGAAGATGAAACAGACCAAGAAGAAGACGGAGAAGAGAACTGCAGAAGAAGGGGAAAACCAAAAGAACCAGTGGATCCTAAGACTCATATTCGTATCTGGATACCAGTTTGTATGGTTGAACCGGTTGAGGGAGGATTGGTTAGTGATTTCCGGGACGCTCAGGAACGGAGGAAACAAAAGAAGGTGCCAGCGAAGAAGCGAAAACCAGCAAGTTTGCAATCAAAGTCCAATAGTGAGATGATACCTACAACGCCAAGTAAAAGTAAAAAACAAGGAATGAGGGAAGTCTTCAGCTCACTGGCGAGCAACGGGCAGTCAGACACTGTCACTACTTTGGACACCAGCTCGGGGGCCACCTTTGTGCCTGGATCTTGCGTCACAGAAGATCTCCTGCCAAAAAACCCGTCAAGACAACCTCCTCCGCACAAACAGAAGACTAGGAAAGAATTACCAAACAAATCCATCCCTGCCCCTACTGACAGAGTCAAGACCCTCATCACTGCACCAACTAAAAAATCATCCACCCGAACCATCACTTTATCTAAGGCTGCTGAGGTAGCCGCTATCTTCAGTGACTCTGCCCCGACTGTTGTCCCATCCACACGAGCCATTGAGTCGACTCTCACTCTGACCGACTCCGATGATGAGCTTACCATGGATATGTATCGATCAGTTCGACCGAATAAGTCATTCAGACCTGTAGCTCCCAAAGCTACACCCGATTATCTTTCTCTGTCTGACGATGACAATCCATTCATAGTATCCCTATCGCCTGAAAAGATGAGCAAGAAACAAACCAAAATTTACACTTATATGGGAGAAGGAAGCAAGACGTCGGCTGACAGTCGAAATGAACAACTCAGCGGGCCTCCTTTGACTAAATCTCCCCGCAAAGCGAAACTCCATGCGTCCCCACGTAATACCGGTAAAGGCGCCAAGGGATGTTCCTCCATGATTGAGATTTCCGACGAATCAGATAGCGGATACTGTGGCGTATCTCAGCCTGTCCTCGCTCCCCTTCGACTAGAACAACATCTGACACAACACCGAGTCAAAGGTGGCCGCGCTTCTAGCCAATCGATACCTTCTGTTACATGTGATGTCATTGATCTAACATGACCATCTTATAGCCAAGCCATCTTATTTGTAAAATAGCAAGGATGCGGTCCTATCCCATTGTACAACAGTAGTCTAAGTATCGTTTGTTACATAGTTTTTGGTTCGACTAATAGTTATTCGTAAAATCTCGAGATGCCTCTTGACCGAAAATACCTTCTGGGAGACCAGCCTCTTCCGGTTTCCTGATCTGACTTTTGAAACGACGAATGGCTTCCAAGCGGGAAGACCAATTTGTTTTTACTTCCACACGAACAGTATCCCGTTGCGTTTGTGCGAACACAGAAGCAAACCAATCTGCCAAGAGACTAAGTTGTCTGATAAGAAGAGGAAGATTGTCGGCAGAGATGAGCTTGAAGTTTCCCAGTGGAGTGAACTCAGTCATTCCAGGAGCACGCTGGATAGTGATCTTGAAATACTCATTTTCATATTGGTTATTGGAAAAAGCTGAAATAGCTCCAAGTGAATGTGGCTCAATGACGAGGTTCACAAATTGGAATTGTGTCGTCAACGTGTCAAAGCGGTAGGGCTTCCCGGAATCGTTCCAGATGATCCTTACGTAGTCATTACCAATGTGGCGCTTTTTGTAATTATGATGCGGGTCATGAGGATGAGAAGGCATCAAGGTTGCAGTATGATAAAGGATTTGGCCAATGTCGTCCCACCAGGCATAGGCGTATTCACCATCCTCGTCAGGATGAAGTCCTCCTGCATAAACATCGACCTGTCCTCGTAAGTTGATGAGACGACCAAGTCCTTCAAGGAAGCGCGTATACGCAGGGGACCCATGACTATTCCCAAGAATCTCAAGTTCTTCCGTCTGGCCAGGGGCCACATACATGATACCAACTTTGTGCGTATCAATGACAGGCACTCGATCCAGCGTAGATAGGAATCGTCGGAGACTAGCCTCTTCGTTGATCTTAATTATGTTAGTGTCCCTGAAGGGATACGGGGAAAGCTGAAGCGCAATGTACGATGGATCCAGTAGCACGTCCTTCCGTCTCTGCGATGGGGCTGTCTTGCTCCACACATATCCTGTGATGGGATCGGGGTGAGGGGGATGAAGTTGATCAGTACATTGTGGTCTGAGAACTTCCTGAAGTTCCCTCTATAGGTTTTTTTGTTGAGCTTCTGAGCAGCACGATAGTGAAATAACAGACCTCTCTTTCAACTGCATCCATGTCCTCAATCTCTCCTGTGGCAGAAATGACTCTCTGCAGGGATCTATCCAACATCAGGCCTGCTGGTACAGAAGAAAAATCTGGTGACACGTCTCCAGGGCCTACCATGGGCACGTTCTCCAAGCGACAAATCAACTTTGTGTATCCAGATGGCCGTCTCGACAGCACCTCAACCCAACCCGCACGGGGCAACGCATTGATAGTAATGATTGCGTTGCCAATAATCCATGACTTCGTGGGTTGGATGACTTCGTGAGGACCAGACTCCGAAGGATGGCTGACGGGATCCATCACAACCTCACTAAAGGAGGATGTGGCGGGACGTGGGTCAGCAGATGAATATGTGTATCGCGCGAGCCAGTCAAAGCAGACCTCTGTGGGAATGTCTAGCTCCCTGTTACTTTCATTTGCGAGCATAAGTTGTCGTGTAATATACGGCATATGCTTGGGTCGATCGGGCAATTTGAGTGCAAGGTACCAGATATACACAGCCGTGAAGGACATGATTCGCACGTATTGGGATAACGCCCATGATATGGTCGGCGACGCATTTTGACGATTATAATGTTGTAGATACTGCAATGCTACACCGAAGACCATCTTATATTGTGCTTCCGTGAAATTGGCGTAAAGAGTAGGAAGACTCCCGACGATGGAAATGAAGGCTAAAATGTGAACCGACATGTTGGGATTCGTCATGATCTGGGAAAGCTTCTCCAGAATCCCAGGCAAACATTTCGTGACAGAGGATCGGAGCTCGAAGGCTGACAGCGTCAGAGCATGCAGACAACATTTAATCGTCGTGAGCTGTCCATCTAAACCGTGTTGAAAGACTTCGACAAGAGCATGCCGCTGGTGAGGTTCAAAGCATCTCCAATAACTGACCAGAACAGATAACGAATGATACGCCAAACCTTGAGCGTCTCTGGGCTTCATCCCTGGAGGCCACGCTTCAATGTGAAATCCTAGGTTTCCATCTAGAATTCCAGTACATAGCGCATGAAGTAAACGTGAGATGAATTGGCGGCATAATGGACCACAGAAGAGATGTTTGTTGGATAGTTGTGTTGGCAAATGGCAGAGGACGTAGGATAGTACATCCCAGTTTGTCTCTCTTTCTAGAATACCGATGATTGCTTTGAGGTACTGAGAAACCTTGAGCATGTTGCGTGCATCTGATGGTCTGCCAATTTGATATGAAACAAGTGCTTCGCTGGTGCTGTCAACCTCAGCGACCGTGAAAGTGATCGTTTCTGGGAAGTTCCAGAGGGGAAGGCGCAATTTCCTAGTCACTTCAGACGGAAAGATACCAGCGGGCGCACGCGAACGACTTCGGCTGCCTGCTGAACGAGGCACTCCGCCTCGCCCCCTCATAATCGGTTTCTCCTCTCTTTCCTGCCCGGCCCTGGAACGCGACTTTCGAGCCTCTGGATAATCATCTTCGAGATCTTCAACAGTCATCTCATATGACGGAAAAGACGATCGCCCAATCAAACCCGAAAGCATAGCGATATGATTGTCCTTGTCGTAAGTCCTGGATATGAAATATATGTTGTGATTTCGATCGGCGCGCAACCGCATCAGGAACTGCAGCACCGTCAACTTTCCTCTAGCCGATTGTCCTTGTGTCAAGATGTCAAGAAGGACCTCAAAAAGTCGGATAGCAAGCTGATGTAGGTAATCCACTAAAATGTAGGGAGTAAATGCCAACTGAGAAAAGGCATTCACAAGAGCCGATACCGCAGAGACCACACGAGGTAAAGGCTTGGTTTTGGTTTTCTCCGGTTCTGGAGGCGCTGGCTCTGGTGTATCTTCTAACAAGGGAGTCTGACTGGACTGAGATCGAGAAGCTGCAGCCGAAGCGAATGACGATAGTATGGACATGACAGAGGGTAAAGCGGATTCTTTTTCCTTGTCTTTCGCCGCTGCATGGAACTCAGTTTGCATTCGAGAAAGGATGGGAGAGACAAGATTAGAGGGACCGATATTCGCCACGACGCCGGAAGACCGGCCCTCGTCCGATAAGGCTGAGCGAATGTCTGCCATGTCTTCCAATTCTTCGAGAGATAGTTCCAAGCTGACGGTCTTAAGCAGATTGATCAGGCCATCAATAGTCTCCCTGCCATCTTCCTTGTTGTCCGAGGCAACTTCGGTGGCACGGAGCACTAATTCCTCACCGACGATCTTCCACAACAAGTCACCATCCTCGCTTTCAACCTCTGGCTTACCAACCCAGGTCCTACAATGCCCCAACACCAAATCGGCTAACGGACGACGATACGACTGCATCTCCTTAACGCTGTCATAAACCATGGAGAGGACCTCCATAACGGCACATTTTGTCAGTGGTCGTTGTGAACTGACGGCAGTAGTGTTCCCGAGTAGAATCTTCCAATTACGCAGCCAATCAGGTGATGTGGGTGTGAGTTCATGTTGCTCAAACATAAATGCAGGAAGGCGTGCTGTATTCTTGTCAGTGAGATTTTCAGCAATAGATATCAGCATTGTCGACAAAAGTGGGGTCAAGCTAATCGTATGATCTCGGGCAAGCAACAAAGTGATGGATCCGAGAAGCCTGGTTGGGGCACTTGAAGGATTGTCTAGAGGTACGATGAATGGCGTTCCGTCGGAATTTCTGCAGAGGGTCAACCAGGGATAGAACAATCCCAGAACTCTGAACTCGCCTGAGGGGAGGGATGTATTTACAAAGGCTATACAAGGCTTCACCCACAAAAGCAGCTTCCTCGTCATTCAAACCATCATTCTCCTCTTCTCGAGAATCTACTTCCTGAAGTATGTCTTTCAGCAGCTCTGCAGCTTCCTCGAGAATAACGTCAACGTTCTGACGTTCATAATCCCAGCTCTCTTGATAGGTGTCGCTTGCGGAACGGGCTTCGATATGTAGACCTTCACCAATCCAGGCAATCCAACGCGATATGCTTTCAGCAAATGCTGGACGCACTCTTCTGGCATCCCATCCGCTAGAGCCACCAGTCCCGATTCCAATACCTGCATTAGCATGATCGTCTCTCGGCCAAGCTTTCTCCATCATCTTTTCTTCGACGTCAATGTGGGAAGGAGCACCTGAGTAAGAGTAGCCGGTGGATGCCTCTCGCAAGATATAAGCGCGCACAAGCCTGGCAGTGAGGACTTGACGAATCTGATTGCGAAGCATGCGATGTGCACCGATAGAAGTGAAGATACCTAGCTGGAGAGAGGTCCGAGAAATTGAAGCCCGTCTTGCGGTGCTACCTTCATTCGTACGAGTAGACATATTGTCAGACTCTGGAAGACTTTCGCCATCGGCGGGGAATTCTGGATAGAGGGAGCGCTTGTTAACTGCCACACATGTAGTCGAGTATGGGCCGGTGTACATAGATGTTAGAGTTTCATTCACCCTTTCTTCCAAGCTTGATTTTTTGCGCGATTGAGGTAGGGCTGTAAGACGTGGGAGCGGAGAGGAACAGAAGGCAAGGGCGCGAAATAGAAGAGGCAAAACATCTTGAATTATTGGAGGAGATAGAACTTTGATTTGAGCGTGAAGATAATCCAGGTATATCGAAATCGCAATCTCTGTAGGTTGTGTATATGGACTGGAAGGAACTGGAGTATTGGGTGACACGATGGATGTTGTGGAAAGAGTAGATGGAGTTCGTCGATGGAGACCGAATTTTGACTGCGAACTCGACACTAGAGAATCTGTTGATGCCGAGAATTCCTTTAAGCTATTTGAAGGCTTCGGTGGTACAAGCGATCTGTCAACGATACTTGCATAAAATTTTAGTACCGAAGGAATGGTGTCTTCCGGGAGTCGGGCAACATTCTCAGGTTTGCTCAAAACATCAGACAAAAACTTGACCAAAACATCTACACTCCTCTCCCTCTCCAATCTTTCTGTGTAATCAAGGCTCCCATCTGATCTCAAAATGCCTTCAAATGCGCCTTCGATCCACCATTTGATCACATTGACCAATATACTCTCAATACCGACGATATCAATGCCATACTTGGTGAAAGACCGAAGCGCCTTGAACTTTGGCTCCCAAAGCTCTGCAGACCATGAGATACTGGGTTCCAAGAAAAGGGACAAAAAAGAGAAGCGATCAGCGGTCTCAACCACGGTGGCTTCAGGATTTTCCCAGTAGGAGGAAATCAAGTCAAATCCAGCGGCCTGGAAAGATGACGGACCATTAATGTCGCAAAGAGAAGAAACAATTAGATTTATGACAGAAGTACGAGGTAGTGGGGATGCAGTTGGTAACAGATTGGCGAGTGCACGCGCATGGGCAGGTCTGGGGACGGCTGGAGGCCTGAGCGCCTCAATCAGGTCATTAACGGAGAGTTGCTGTTGGATAGTAGCAGGAGGTTGACCGTGGGGAAGAAAAGGCTGTTCTGATTTGTATCGACGCCATCCAAAAGGTGCGAAAGACGTGGTATTCGCTCGTTGACGTGATCTTCCAGGCGAACTCGAATCTTGTTGCGGAACGGACATTCACTAACGCATAGAAATCACCTTGAGTAACCTCACAAAGATAACCAATCAAGGTAGTCGAGTCAAACTACATCATCACTTATTATGTCATACACTTTTCTATTCCAATCATGTCTTTTTCGGATTATCTACAAGAGACGCAAAAAAGCCTCGCACATCGGCTTCACTAACCACCTTGCCTTGCTGTGCAAACGGTTTGAGAAAGGTCATCAGACTGTTCCTGTTATTTCTGACGATGAAATATACAAGACGAGAAAGTCATAGGGACGCACCGCATATTTTGAAACTCATGGATTGCATCAATCGCTTTGTCCCGTGGGATCCTCTCCAAAGCCCGCAATCCTAACTCCTCAAGGGAAAGCCCTTCATCGCAAAAGAAACTTTAATAAGGCAGGAAGGTTGTAAACTTACCGGAATCGGAATCTTCTGGAGGCTCGTACGTCTCCTCCTCTTCAAGAAGATATGGGTGTGCTTGCAGCGAGGGTAGACACTACTCTCATGTCAACATATATATGTCAATGGCTGGAGTAGATACGTACTGCATCGCAACGACACCAGCGACTACGAAAGTCTTTTGTGAAAAATATATCTCCAGTTCCAACCGAAGTAGAAGGATCCAATGCAGCTTCATATCCTCTTGCATAGATCTGAGATACTGCAGGATTCACAGGTGGTAACGAACATGCAGGTGTCGGTCCTGCAATTTCATAACAAGTTCGGATGCGCTTGCTACCCGGCATGTCGGACAGAGACAGTGGCCTTTTTGATCCTATTGCAGGAGTGCCAGGGGAGCACTCGCTTTCCAGTTGGGAATTTACAGTATTGCCCGAGTTTTGTTCTAAACGCCATGGCTTCTTTAAACTTTCCCTGGTAACAACAATGGCACCGGAAGTTCCAGCCCACTTCTGGAGAAATTCTTGCTCGAAAACACAGGCCGCACAGATAAAACTTTCATAGTCACTTCCGGATAGGAGGGGCGGCGGTAGTCCTGATGAAGATGCCTCCGAAGCATCATCGTCCTCTTCCTGTGTCTCTACCGGACTTGGCTCTCTAGAACTAGGACGCTCTCGCAAGTTGCAACAAGATTCGTGAAACCAATCCTACAGAGCATTCAGTGAATCTACGAAATTGATGTCAGTGAGTTTCCCCAACCTCACATGCTAAGCATTGGATCATAGTTTCGCGTTCGGTCATCACATCATATGGTCTGCCACACCGGCAGAACGTTCCTCGAAAGTTTCTCCCGTATTGATTCAAGGCATTTTCCTCTTCACATTTTGAGTGCAATGTACATGGATGGATAATTGCCGTTGTCGGACAGTCGCACCGAAACTTTCGTTTTGGAAATCTAGGAGAGAAAAGCATTTCTAGATAGAATAATTTGACCGGGAGTACTCACAATTCGACTTGTTCGTGGTTCGTATGGCATGCAACTGAGCAAGCAGAGCAGATTCCTCGCTCTTCCGGACATGTCAGACAAAGATAAACGGCTTGCCTTGGGATGGTCAGTCGGACATCATGCCGCCGGTGAAAACGAGTACCTCAATGGGCCTTTCGACCAGGTACATTGCGAGAACTGGTGAGGTAAAGCAAGAGCAGCCTCGCGCACAAGATCATCTTGATATTTGAGAAACTCTGTAAGCGTAGCTTCCATTACCCCTACCCCGTTGAAGTGAGATCAACAGAAATTTCAACCTCAATTTATGGCACATGATCAGCACTGATCATCAGCATGTGCCGTAACATTTCTACTTGATTCCCTTCGGATACTTTCTAAATCATCACAGCAAGTAAGCCTATACAGAGGCTGACATTGAGATAGCCATTCTGATCAATGCTTTTGGCAGTCTAAAGAGATGTCTACTGTGAAAGGACCCGATCCCATTTTACTCACGCTTTTCGCCAATCGCTTCATGAGTATAGCGGAAGCAATGGGTCGATCATTACAACAGACCTCGATCAGCACTAACATTAAAGAACGTCTGGATTTCTCTTGTGCCTTATTCTCCCCAGATGGCGACTTGGTAGCAAATGCTCCGTTTATTCCAATCCATCTAGGATCTATGAGTTTGTTGGTTGTATTGTCCCGCACTGATCCACGCGCACTTACTCGCTGGGGACAGTGCGGTCAAGTACCAGATGAAACTTCATCAAAGTTCACTCAAAGAGGGTGATGTGCTCATGACCAACTCTCCTCATGCAGGTGGATCGTAAGTTTTTCAAATTGATGAAGCCATAAATTATATTTCTGCCCAGCCATCTACCCGATATAACCATAATCACTCCAGTATTTGCTCCCGACTCCAAGGAGATCATCTTCTTCACTGCATCAAGGGGTCATCATGCTGACATCGGAGGAATCTTGCCTGGTTCCATGCCGCCTACTTCTGTAAACATCTTTGAGGAAGGTGCCGAGGTTGAGAGTTTCAAGATTGTGGACGGTGGGGTTTTCGACAGGAAAGGTTTAATTGAATATATGATTGACAAGCCGAGTCAATATCTTGGAAGTTCCGGCTGCAGAAACATTCGTGATGTTGAGAGTGACCTTAAAGCGGTGTGTTGGAGAAGAAGTGTCTTAATATTAGTTACTGACCCCGTTAACTATCTACCAGCAAATCGCCGCGAACCACAAAGGAATCCAACTGATTCATGCCAGTTGGGTATATCTCTTTTTCCTCGGAAATTCTGCTCATTTCCTGTTTAGTTGTGGACGATTACGGTCTGGAAACTGTGCAAGAATATATGTATCACATTCGGACTAATGCGGAAATGTCCGTTCGTAATCTGCTCAAAGCCGTCGCCAAGAGGCTTGGGTCGAATGTTCTATCCGCTGTTGACTATCTGGATGATGGGTCACCAGTCAGTACTTCGTCGTTCCTTTTACCGATATTCACTAACTGACTTTCGGCATAGGTATCCCTTCGTGTTGAAATAAATGAATCAGAAGGCTCAGCTATCTTGGATTTTGAAGGAACCGGCTGCGAAGTCCGAGGCAATCTGAACACTCCCATATCAGTAGTTCACTCAGCTGTGATTTATTGTATGCGCTCGATGCTCGATATGGATATTCCGTTGAATGCGGGCTGCCTCGTTCCACTGGATAGTGAGTGCCAACTCGGGAAATTTAAGATTCTCACCAACTTGAGCATAGTTCGAATTCCGGAAAGATCACTGTTATGCCCTTCTCGTACGGCTGCTGTCTGTGGTGGGAATGTTCTCACTTCACAGAGGATCGTGGATGTAGTACTCAAGGCCTTCCACGCGTGCGCCGCCAGCCAGGGCTGCACAAAGTGAGCTTTTTCTCGCGTGACTTCGAGTGGAATTTCCTTCAATAGCTGATATTTCCAGTAACCTGACCTTTGGCACCGGCGGAAAAGACAAGGAAGGGAAGGCTGTAGCCGGATGGGGTTATTACGAGGTATGAATTATGTGAGACTATCGTTAATTTTATTCCACTCAGTCATTACCAGACTATCGCTGGTGGTTCGGGTGCTGGACCCAACTGGCATGGGACAGACGGCGTACATACTCATATCACAAATACTCGAATTGGTGACGTCGAAATTCTTGAGCGGAGGTATCCCGTTCTGGTGCACCGTTTCGGGTTACGTTCAGGGTCTGCAGGGATAGGAAAATGGCGCGGTGGTGAAGGTGTTCATCGCGAGATTGAATTTCTGGAGCCCATGCAAGTGTCAATTCTTTCTGAGGCAAGCCGATTCATCTTATCCAATGTCCCATTGAAGAGAAACTAATCATGTTCTTTGATCACCTATCTATAGAGAAGAACCAGGCAGCCGTATGGCATGGAAGGTGGTGGCTCAGGCTCGTTGGGAAGGAATACATGGATCAAGAAATCACGTTTAGAAGATGGGGACATGTATGAGAAAAACGACATAGGAACGCGGAATATCAATATTGGAGGGAAAGCGACTGTATTCATGGGTAAAGGAGACCGTTTTCTGGTTGAGACACCTGGAGGAGGGGCTTGGGGTGCTTCTGATAGTCAACCAAGGGAAAAAAGGGAAAACTCTCATGTCTGTGCTTGGGAACCAAGGGGCTCATTTGTTGAACGAGAAGCTGCCCAAGCTGCTTTTTAATTATACTTGTTGAGATTGGGTGATCCTTCTAGATGAGATTTGTTGACATGGACATAAAGGGACTTTCCATAGGAATTCCAAGGAGAGTCTAAGCATGTAATTTAAATTTTCATGATTCTTGAAGCAGCATATTTCCTGGTTGTAATTTTACCTGCCCAGGATTTCTTGTAAGGTTAAGTGCAGTTAGGGCCCACTAGGAGTAAAGTATACCCCCAGGTATTAGCAAGGGTAGGGATAAGGGTAGGGTAACAAAAGTTTACCCTTGACTCTAGTAGACTCACAATGTGCAACTGAACATCAGATTTCTTTTGTTGTTTTATTATTCTTCTTTTCAGTTCTCTTATCTCTATACTTGGCAGGAACATGTGGAGTAGCATGGGAAGGATAGGAATAAACTATAAATATTCTGTGAATTAAGAGAAAAGTGCACTTCAAAGTTGTCAAGTAGGAGAGAGAGAGCAGCATGGGAAGACTAGGAATATACCGTGAATTACTATAAATATACTGCAAATACACACTCTGGGTTCTGGAAAGTGACACAATGGATGGAGTCAGAATAAAGAACACACTACTGAGTGAAATGAAATATGTTGCTCTCTGGTCCCATGGTTTTGCAGCTAGTCCAGGGGGAATGTAAGTGATAACAAAGGAGTGAAATGATCTTGGCCTCAGCTTGTGCACTGTACCTTGATCTCCTGTCACTTGTTGTGGTTACATATTTCAAAGTAGTGGAATTGTCAGCGACTGACTCAAGAACCTTAAGTTAGGGATTAACTCAAGGTAGCACTTCAGGGTTAGAAGAGAACTCAATAGGGTTCTTGCTCAATTGCAGTCTACTATATATACAAGTACATTAATTGTCCTTGTTGAAACTACAGGTTGTCTATCAGCTACTGGTTCAACTCCAGTCTATGTTTCTTCTATTTATAGCTCTTTTGTTATAGTCAATGCAACTTATGACAGTACTCTCTTTTTAAAGGTCCTTGTTTCAAAGACTTTACAGCTTATTGTAAGGGTCCCATAGATTGCCCATTTCATTGTCTTTATCCTATTCCTCTATTCTACTTTCTTTAATTTCTTGCCTTTCTTCTTCTTTCTTTTCTTTGTCTCCTTCCTAAATTGTCTTCAATATTCTTCTTCTTTTTGTTCTT
>Ga0153946_1000106_pt1 | contig 30060 bp, 35 predicted proteins | sample TSNJ030MetaG_FD_104751 | JGI IMG/M metagenome (GOLD analysis project Ga0153946, IMG submission 104751) | Attine ant fungus gardens microbial communities from New Jersey, USA - TSNJ030 MetaG | ecosystem: Host-associated > Fungi > Mycelium > Unclassified | place: USA: New Jersey, Wharton State... | reverse complement strand
CGAGCAACTTATACGACGCAAAGAAACAGACACTATTTCAAACCTCGTTTCAAACATCCTTGGTCTCCAGATACAACTGCTGTTATATTGAACTGGTCTCGTTTCTCGAATGTCGTCCAACTGGCGAAAGTCATGTGTAGCTCCCTTCAGGATACCTTAGCGGAGGTTTTCATTTGGAATAACAATCCTGTTCCTTTGAATGAGTCGGTCAGTTTGACAGTGCAGTAGCAACAGGCTATTTGACTGAAATTCGAAGGTAGGATTTTGCAGAAGCACAGTGCCCAAGCTACATGCTCAATATCTATAACTCACCCCAAAATAGTTATTTTCAAGCTCGGTTCCTTGCATGTGCTCGTGCAAGCACCCCGTACTGTTTCATTCAAGTCAGTTACAATTACCATGGGCAAAATCTGGTTGACTTCCAGCGCAGGATGACGATTACTTCATAGAACCCTCTATAGTCCGAACCATGCGCGCTCGAATGGCAGAAACACAAGCGACTTCGTTGCACCTCCTTCCACCCCATGAGATGCTTTATTCACGCTTGAGTACGATCAAAATCGACCCAACTGTGCATACGCTATTTGCCTGGCTGGGATACGGAACCATGATAAAACGTTCAGAAGTCCAGAGTTTCATAGATTTATTGGAAGCACTCAATGCGAGCCAAGACATCCTCAAGATGGCAGACAACTATTTCACAGTTCTTTCAAATAGGCTGCCTGAATTATGGTTTGACCAGAATCATGAGCTTGGAGGGGGGACACCATTTACAATCGGAGCTGTGGGCGAGGAGAGAAACAACCATCATATTGTCAGTTCAGTGATGTTATTGAAAAGGTTCTCATATGAGTTAGGCAAATGCGGGCAGCATTCTCGACTCGATTATCGTCACAATGAATGATAATTCGAGAAAAGATCAACTTTACGTTGCCTTGCCGACTTCTTCCCTCCATGAAGACACCTCAGTCACTAGAGCAGCATGCAGGGGCATCTCTTGTGTATTGGAGACTAATATTGAGTTACTACCGCCAACAATTGGGAACAATCTCTCTTCCGTATCTGAGATCATCAATCACATAAGAAGTCAATTTGATATGCTTGAAACTGCTCAAATTGAACATTATCTCCAGTGCTCACCTTCGTTTGCAGTGGATGCAAATTTGCAGACAAGCTTTTGCAGTGCTAGTAGTGAGTGTTTTTTGTCTGAAGTAGATCAATTCTAATTTGTGCAGGTGCGAAAGAGGGTGACTGGATCACCTTAGATTGGATGGTGCCTACGGAAGAAAATTTGGAGCTGGCTCTTTTAGTCGACCACTTCACTGAGGAAGTCTTACAAAACAGCCGGCTCGAGAGCTCTACCGATGGTCGTTTCTGGGTCAGTCTCCAAATATCATAGCAGGTCATGGGAGGCTTCTGACACGACCTTCAGGACAAATCGATGGACACGTTTGAATGCTCTACGGCAGAAGAGGGACTCAGAGAATGCTATATAGCTTCAACAATGAAATCCCTAAAGATAATCCGAATAATTCTTGAGAACAATGTTCCGCATGAGTGGAGAATTTACGAGATATGGTTACGGCGGAGAGACTAGTGTGTGGTAGTATAATTTGTTGGTGACGTCGCTGGTGCTGGTTGTCCACTGTGAATAATAATATTGGTCATGTACTTATTTTGTGGAACTTGGGAGGCAAGTAAATTGCCGAGATCAATGATGCACCCGAACAACGGATAATCCCCTGTGTCACTACCCTGTACTTACCTTCCGTCAATCCCTAGTTCTTTTCCCTTTAATTTGGACATGCTGAACACCGTGCTTCGTCGTACCGCCTCTGCGGGCACTGCTGCACTTACAGGAAACAGGGCTATCTCTGTACAGGTGTGTTGAAGCATATTAGCCCATGACACAGGCTCAACTTTGTTTTCAGTCTCTGCTCCACGGCTCGCCGGAGGCGAAAAAGGCAGGTGAAATCGAAACCCAACAGCACTCAAGGTTAATTGGGAGAGGAAAATATATCCATGCTTTCGAAAGTGCGTTCTGGCTAGCATTTGATGTCAGGAAGATAATAGATGCTCTAAATTCAGCCCACCGTGTAAAGCCGGATAGGACAGATGAATATAAGAAAGCTGCGTGTGTGCCGTTTTTCCCTCCCCTCACGCTCATCTTTACGATTCAGTGAGGTTTACTACAAAGGTCTGCTAGAAGACGCGCGTTTGCAGATCAAGCTCACCGGAAACTGGGAGATTTGTATTGGCGAGCAAGATGTATTCATACACATTCTCGAGTATGAGAACTATGCAGGATTTGACAAAGCCACAGAAACAATCAAGAACTCAAGGGTAAGTGGTGAACGGGGTGGTTTTATGGGAACTAAAAAGAGCTTATAGCATCTGGAAGCCTATCGTGCTATGCTCCCTCACCTTCACTCTCGAGCCACGCAGCTGAATCAAGAGTTTGCCTTTTTTCCAACTGCTCCGCCTCATGCTCAAGGGGGGCTTTTTGAGTTACGAACGTATCAACTTCAACCGGGGGCTCTCCTTGAATGGGAGAACGTGTGGTATGTTCTTTACTCAGCATCTATAGCATCCACGGACTTTTGAAATCCAGGCGTCGAGGCATTGAAGCTCGTCGGAAATTTGTTGCACCCGTGGGTGCTTGGTTCTCACAAGTTGGGAGGCTTCATCAAGTACACCACATGTGGCAGTATCCGTACGTCCTTTCTGATCTATCACTGACAGTAGCATTGGATTCTCCTAGGACGCTCCACGAACGCAAGGAAAAGCGCGAACAAGCCTGGCAGATAGATGGTTGGGCAGAAACTGTTTCTAAGGTTTACCCAATAATTCAAGTTTAATAGAAGACTGACATGATCTCTCAGACCGCCAAACTAACAACTTCCATGGATTCCTTCATTCTCACACCACTACCCTTCAGCCCTCTCAAATAAGCCCTTTCTTGTACAAATAGCTGTCGCTCGTTCTGCAAATGTACAACTTGTTATGCATCTTTCCTTTTTGGGTCTGTGAAAGTGAGGCCCAAATGGGGCACAGCCATTAAGTCAGCGGCGGAGACACAATCAAGGATACAAGACTCCAATTGGATTCGTTGGCGATGTCATCTTAATATTTAATCATTCGTACCTCATATCTAATATCACGTGCCATTGAAAGTGTTTCAGTAATGTTTTAACGTAATTCCGTACGCTCCATCCGCCTTTAATCCTAAAAGCATGGGCTGGCAAGGCTCTGAGGCTTCTAATGTGGCTTCTAATGACGAGGCCGGCCACCATGCTACTCTCTATACGCGCAGCAGTCGAGGTTCGTTCACTCCGAGATTTTTAATGATGGAGTTCTACATTAATCATGAATCAACTAGCATGTGATCGATGTCGAAAAGCCAAGAGTAAATGTGAACGGTCTATAGAGCATACGACCCAGTGCATCAGCTGTATGCTGGCGGATACTCGTGAGGTTTCTGTAATTTTAAGCTTGTCTGGTCTCACCTGGTTCTGCCATGTAGCATGTACATACCTAGGTGATTCATGATTATCTTTCGCAAGAATCCGAAACTTATCATACGTTCTTTAGAGCCAAGCTTTAAACGAGGGCCTCCAAAGGGCTATGTCAATGCAATCGAACGACGTTTGCAATATGCTGAATCTCTATTAGGGGCCATCATCCAGTGTCCGGACACTGGAGTACAAGGGCTTGTAAATGACTTGAAGCAAGACAGTCTGGCTCGTGAAATCATCGATCGAGTTCATAACGGTCCTTACGTGAGTTCTTACTCTGCTATGGCTATGTTGGTGATAAACTAAGTTCGACCTGCGCTCAGGGCCCGAATGGTCGATGGACTCAGCCCTCTGATGCCGCAAGCGAAGATTTCTTCGCATCAATTATGAACTCTCATGATTCTTCACGGCCTCGTCGACAATCTCGAATGTCGCGCGAAATGGTCTCGTCCACGCAAGGTAGGTTATTCAAATGGATATTCTCACCCTATATTGAAAACAACTTCTGAGGTTACGGTCTTGTTATCACCCCGACAAAGGAATGGCAAGATAATCTCTCCGCACGCTTAACGGATTCATTTTCGAGACGGTCTCAAGATTCTGCGGATTGTCTTGACAGATCACAGGCGTCAGGCTCTTCTAGTACACCAGCACCGCAGCGACGACATTCGAACGATTCGGTCAAGCTGTCGTATCCTTCCGAATGGAATGGTATGTACAGATTCATTGAAGAAGGTATGTCTGTCACATTTGCAAGTAGATTTCGTTTAATAACTCGTGATAAATCAGATTTTGACAACGACACCAAGGATATTGCAGAAAATATGGGCATACTTTCACTAGATGAGAACCAAGAGGTAGGTCCATTTATGATCTAGAATCCTCCTGATGGAAATTTACAATAGATTCGATATCATGGCGGCGTTAGTGGACTTCCTTTGTTAGGCCAAAACACTCGAACAGATGACCAAATGAAAGGGGGTATCTGGTGTGTTGCTCAATTCCTGTCAATTCTATTTATGCACATCGTTCATTCCACAGGCGATATCCGTTGGCTCGGGTCTTACCACCTGCCGATTATGGGATATCAGAAAAGACGGATTCGCAGTTTCCATCATGGGATAGGCAGGACCTTTTGATCAAAATTTATTTCACGTATCTACATCCGGTTTTCCCTCTTATACATAAAGATAGATTCTTTGTTGGATATCACCATAGGTAAGTTCGAGAATTTGGCTTTTCAGAGAAATCTGCTAAGACCTGTGTGTAGAAAATATGGGTACGTATGAATTCCATCGTGCATCTTGATATTTCAGCGGTCCTGACAGATGTAGACTCGAGTGTCCTCAGAAAATTAAACAGTCCCCCAGGCACGAACCGACACAAGAAGTAACGTCGCTTCTTCTTCTGGCTATTTTTGCAATTTCTGCCCGCTTTTGTGACGAGGAAATAAGGACAAACAAGTTGTGGGAAGCAGGATGTAAGTATCTCGAACTCGCACGCGGATTACTGGGTATATGAATTACACTTCATTACCGGTAGCTCTTACTGATGTGATCAAATAGCCAAAGTGTTTCATATCTCCCGACCATCAACGGTACAAGCGCTATTATTGTTTGGCTACCGGGAATTCGGAATGAGTATGTATCCCCATTGTCACTTGTTTCATCCATTTTGATAGCTTTTCAGGTTCAAAGGAGCAAGGCTGGATTTTCATTGGTCAGTTTGATTTCTTTGTGACATATGTTGTTGAATTCACTTTTCCAGGGATGGCTATCAGGATGGTGAATGAACCTTTTAGAATTGGCTTTTTCCAAGACTGATCACAGTATTAGGCATTCGATCTAGGGTTGAATTGCGATTCATCGAAGTGGAAAGTTAACGGTCACGATCTTTTTTCTCAAGAGGAGACACAAACCAGACGTCAAATATGGTGGGCATGCATCCTAGCAGATCGGTAGATTTCATTGACATCGAAACAACGACCGGCCCTGACCCCCTCTTTAGTTACGGTTCGATTTATATGGGTCGACCTACGATGATTAAAGATAGCGATAGCGATACGCCCTTACCACATGTTGATCTTGTCTGTTCAATTTTTCGAATCCTTCCAGGATTGCTTATCGATCAATGGGCAGGAAGAGGATGCGGGTTTGTGGCAGTCACTTACTTCAGATAGAGTTCCTCGGAGCCCCGCTCCTGCTCGAATAATGAGTTGTTTTGTTGCTCTCTCGCGTTTGTGTAAGTTTTGCATTCATCTAGTGTTGTCCTGATACTGACATCACTTAGCTTTAATTGCGGGTAGGATTATTAACAAGGTTTATCCCGTTCAAGGAATCATCCACGCTACAAAGCAAACAGTTTTGACAGAGTGTGAAGCTGAGCTTGATCAATGGTATCTTGGCCTTCCAGACTACTTGCACTGCGATCCAAACAGCCATGGTACATATGTACCTCAAGTTATTTTCCTTCATGTCCGCTACTGGGGTTGCATCTTACTTCTTTATCGGGCCTTGTGAGCAGTTCCGTTTCCAATTCTGCAAATATCGGCTTAACAGAACTTTTAGCATCCCAAATTGGAAGAGGTGTGTATATTATATGTTCAGCTCCAACTCATCATCTAATTTCTTCAAAAGTGGCGAAGACGCTGCGCGTAATTCACCGATGGGCTGCAAGGCTTTAGAAATCTCCCAGAGAGCTGCCAGCCAAATTACTTCTTTGGGTTAGCTGAGTTCTTTACCTGATTGTGCTATAGCTGAAGTAAGTATAGTCATGTTGTGGCGAGAGAATTATACGCTTCAGAGGGTTTCACCGTTTCTTACGGCATATATTCTGAATGCATCGTAAGTATTTTGTTCTTTGTATCTAATCTATTTTAATTGCCTACCAGAGTCATGCACATTCTTACTCGTGAGATTCGTGCAATAAAATACATCTATTCGTATTGATAGTTTTGCAGTTTCTCTTCGCTCTTCTCATGTCGAAGCAGCGTTAGGTTTGCAACAGTGTATGACTTCCCTCAAAGATATGGAGGTGAGCTTGAAATTCAGTTTCTGCTCAGGCTGTTCGTTTATTATCGAGCAGATACCTTGGCCCAGTGCATCTCGTGCCTGGGATCTTCTCAATGGCGTTAAGTTGTCGGACGGTATATTTGCTACCCAATTACCCAAAGTCCTGGGAAAATGCTTTGACGGACAGAAACAAGTAGCTGTTGATGCCTTCGAAGAGAAGGATTTCAACTATTCCCAACAAGAACCCTGCAACAGCAATGTATCTGGTCAATCTATTGGGGGTCATAACGGGGTGCAGGATTTCAACACGCAGATTATGGCAGAAATGCTTGGATTGGATATTCCCGGGATGGACCCATCAGTTTATCGTCCCGGCTATCAGTTGTGGCCGTCAACATCAGGGCACAAGTCGTCGACACCACTTGTTTCTCAATCAATTTCTCCACTGCAGATCCCAACTCAAATGGATTATTCAGATTCTGGATCTCAAGTTGACGCCCAAGGTAGACTTAAAAATTGGGCATACCAAATGTCTTTCAGCAGCGTCCCTGAGAGTTACCGTCAATTCAGGTCTTGATGGTAGCGACGTGGGTAGTTTATTTTTAGCATAATTTGTAATCTTATTCGGTTACCATTACCATTAACCGGAAGGTATGAACTATAGGCATCTCAGTTGATCATTGATTGAGTTGGCACGACCGAAATATCTCGGCTGCATGTTCTGGAGCCATATTCTTGAAGACAATTGAGAAAGTATCTGTGTCATCTGCTGGTAAAAGTATCACATGGTACAACAAAGAAAACTCCATTCAACATCCGGCTTTAAATTGCAATCAGCAGCATCAGTAATATAATTTGGGATATATCTGAGGGTATAGGAGGCATCGTGACGATCTGAATCAAAGACCAACCGAGGCCACAAATATTCTGCGACCTTCCTTGGATTATAGCTTCAACTTCCCCAGAATGGAAGGGTGTATGGATGAAGGAAAATGGTAATTCCACGAAGAAGTTGATTACAATCACGAGGTAAGCGAGTCCACTGCAGAAAACAAATACCAAACAAGTGCCAAGCGTACACATGCATATATACGGAGAGATATATATGGAGAGATTGTGGAACTATTACATAATTTTGGATGCTAAATATAGTCAGAAAGAGGATATATTTTGCGGAGGTCGTGAAGTTTTCCCTGCCTATTGATGTCTAAGCTTGAAAGTATCCTCAACCCGGAAAATGCTCCTAGCATTCCAGAAAGGTTTGTCCCCTGCCCTTTCTTCAACTCCAGCTTATCCTTTCCAGTGCACGCGTAAACATCGACCGTCAGCCGCCTAGAGAGCATTCTTCTCTGCCCTCGAATAGTCCTCCAGCTGAGGACCTCCGAGAAAACACCTCTGTAACTGAGCACAAGCCACATCCAAACTGCCCGAATTCCCTTGATTGCCTTTCTGACACCAACGAACGCCCAAAGTACACCCTCGCCGTTATTATCCGATGTGCAATTCTCGGAAGTCCAAATAAACAGCTTCCCGTTCGCAAACTTTATGAAGTGGTTGAGACCAAGTATCCTTGGTTTGGAAGAAGCAAAAGTAGTCAGGTGATCTACATGTGATCTCCTTGATGAAAGAACTCCACTTATTGTCTTTTCGCAGCAATCTATTCGCCATCTTCTATCTTCAGATCCACTGTTTAAGCGTGTTCCCCGAAATTTATCAGACCCAGGACCTGGTAATTACTGGCAGGTTACCCCAGAGGCAGCATTGGGGATAAAGAGACCTCGAAGACGCGGACTTAAAACGGCAGAGAGCAAAAAACGTGGTCGTCGGCGCAAATCCCCTCCCTCCTGCAAAGATAGTGATGAAAATGAGGAGGATCTCAATCTGTCCAGGGACAAGATCGACGGTCCAATTGAAACCGAGGCAGATTCGAACGAATGTGTCTATAGCCGCCAGCCCACAAACCCTAGTGCCACCTATCCTGCTCCAGTACCACAATCATTTTCGAGTACGGACGAGACCCTTGAAACTCACGTGAAGCGTACACAAATGGAAAATGACATTTTGCGTCAACAGTCTGCCCAAGCTGTCTCAATCTCTCTCAAGCTGTCAGCTCAACTCTCGGAAATGCAATTAGAAAACTCAAAATTGCGTGCTGAGTTGAAAGAAACGCAACAAGAGTTGGAACTTGAAAATAGGAAGAGGAGAGAGGCTGAAAATGTCCTAAATACGAGCTAAGGAAAACACTGACGATACGCTCAGCCTTCATGCTCGCGACATTCTTTAGGAGATATGTACTGCTATTCTCTTCGTCTTTCCCTCTTGTCTTTCCAGATTTGCCAGCCTATCTACACGACTATGATGTAGGTTTGGGAGACGGATTACTGAACATGCGTAAATGTAGATACGGACCATGTCCACACCGATACCCTCAAGTAGTATATAGAAACGACGCTACCAAATAATGGCAAATACAATAGTTTTCATCTGATCTTCTGTGTTTTACAATGGCAATCGGACATTCGTCTTTGAAAACTTCGTGAGTTTGAAAGTGGGTCAAAATCATTGCGCACTCATGAGACATTTCAAGTTTCAAGAATGTCCGATCGTTTGGTCCACTTTTTACCTCTGGTCCCCTGGCCTTTACACCGGACGGAACAAGGATTATAACCTGCGTAGGGGAGTATCTTTTACTGACAGACCTTGGGTCTGGAATCGAGATCTGCAAGTTTGTTGTGGTGAGTAAAATATCGGTAGTTTAGGACCAAGCTGATTGAAGCTACTAGGACTCCCAGACTACTTATTCACTGTGTGTGACGCCGTCTGGAAAATACATGGTGACGTTTTCCGCATCTCTGTCCCTCTGCCTTTATGAGCTTCCTCCAGTGGGCTCAACACCAAGTAAACGGATCCAGTCTGTTCGGACCATAGCTCGAGCGCATGACTCGCCTGTGCATGTTTGCAAAGCAGACCCCACCTCAACATATCTTGCGTCCGGTTCTGCAGACGGCGTAGTCAAAGTCTGGGACATCCATCATGGATTTGTTACACATGTGTTCAAAGGTCATGGTGGTGTAATTAGTGCACTTACTTTCCACTTCCCATACGACGCGTCTTCTTTGGAGATGCCAATAATGCGCCTTATCACTGCTTCTGTTGACACTCACATTCGAATATTCAATTTGACAAGTAGTGCCTCGAAATCTGCGGATGGAAAACCTGAAGCCGTATTGGAAGGCCATGTCTCTGTACCCCGGGGTCTTGACATTTCTAGAGATGGTCGATGGCTCATCAGTGCAGGGCGAGATTCCGTGGTGCTGATCTGGGATCTCTCATCCAAGGGTTCTTCGAGTCAATTAAAAAAGCCCAGCACACGTTCTATGCGCCCTGTGCTGGCGAAAACGATTCCTGTGCTGGAACGAACGGAAGCAGTCGGCTTTTTACCTGCTGACCAGGAAATACCAGCTGCCGTAAAAAACAAAGCAAATTTACGTTTTTTCACCGGAGGTTCGGGATGTAAAATCAAGATCTGGGATGCTCAGAGTGGGGAGGTGCTGTGGAAGTCAGGTGAAGACATCGAAGGCGAGGATGAATCACGGCAAATTACCGACATTTTGTGTGTTTTCACTTGGTTGAATCTGCCCTAACTTTCTAACTTTCTCAGATACATACCTGCAATCTCAACACTAGCGTCGGTACATGCCGACCAAAACATCATGTGCTATTTCTTGCCGACCGGAAAGCTTACACGGCAGCTCATTGGATACAACGATGAAATCATTGATGCTGCGTTTTTGAACTCCCCCTTATCACGCGGAGATCCGCAGAGCTTCCACCTGGCACTCGCCACAAACTCCTCTCTCATCCGTATCTATTCCTTGGAAACGTTCGATGCTCGGCTTCTGGCAGGTCACACGGAAATTGTTTTGGCACTCACTAGCTCTGCCAACGGTGCACTACTGGCTAGCTGTAGTAAAGACAAAACTGCTAGGATATGGGTGTCAACGACATCAAACGATTCTGCAGATTGGGGTTATCGTTGCGTGGGCATTTGCGAGGGACATGCAGGAAGTGTCGGCGCCATTGCAATGCCTCAACAGCAGCAGAACGAAACGGAAATGCTGTCCTTCATGTTTACTGGAAGTCAGGATCGGACCATTAAAATGTGGGATTTATCAAGCCTTCATCCAGATGGCCTTTCAAGCTCGCAATACGTCCGGTTTCATAGTCTTGCCACCTTCAAGGCACATGATAAGGATATAAACTCTCTTGATATATCCCCCAACAGCCGATTACTTGTTTCTGGCTCTCAAGATAAAACAGCCAAAATCTATGAGATCATCCATGCTCCCGGTTTCAAGAACTCGACAGCCCGCGGAGAGCTGAAGTTTCGTGGAACATGCAAAGGGCACAAACGTGGTGTCTGGACCGTCAAGTTCAGTCCAACGGACCGGCTCGTTGCTACTGGGAGTGGCGATAAAACTATCAAACTGTGGAATCTTGATGATTTCTCCTGCATCAAGACCTTCGAAGGACATACAAACTCAGTCCTTCGGGTGGATTTCCTGACAATGGGATTACAGCTTGTGACATCAGCATCAGACGGCTTGGTAAAGGTATGGAATGTTCAGGACGAAGAATGTGTGACCACACTTGATAATCACGAAGACAAGGTGAGTTTTTCGCTGCTTCATTATCATTCGCTCACTAAAATTATATATATCAAAGGTGTGGGCTCTTGTAGTTAGCCCGGACAACAAAACCATTGTATCAGGCGCTGCAGATTCTGTCATCACTTTCTGGGAAGATTCCACTGAAACAGAGGTTGCGGAGAAAGAGAGCCAACGAACCGAGATGATTGTCAAGTATGTCCAATTGTCTAGCCATTTTTATACATGCACTGAGCCAGAGCAGAGACCAAGACTTCCTGAACTATCTTACCTTGCGTGATTACAGGAAAGCCCTCGAACTTGCTCTGACGATGAATCAGCCCGGAAGGCTCTTCTTACTTTTCAAGGAAATACAATCCTCATCCGAGAGAACAGACTGTTTCACTGGGAATGCTCTTGTTGATGAGGTGATTCGTACACTTGCCACTCCGGACCTTGCGCTACTCCTCTCCTTCGTGCGTAGTTGGAATTCGAATGCGAAAACCAGCGATGTTGCCCAACGAGTACTTCATGCAACCCTCAAACTCCGGTCTGCTGATGACATTTTACGAGTTTTTGAGGACGAATTCGCTGCTAAATCATTTGCTAATGCTAAGGACGTGGCTTCCGCCACTGGAAAAACGGGAATAACAGCCATCAAAGAGCTTGTTGAAGCGATCATTCCGTACACAGAACGGCATCTAAGTAGAGTGGATCAACTACTGCAGGAAAGCTATGTCATCGACTATATACTCGGGGAGATGGATGATGGCATGTTTGATGCCAGTGATGGAGACTATGGTATGGCTGCGGAGGCCTATTGATTGATTATTCGACTACTACCCAAGGAAATCGCTCCCATCCGACAACCTTGGGCTCCGTTGCATAATAAAACATATTCTCCATTCCTTATATTATCCCTAATAATTATATCATCTTGATCCTCCTCGATGAGGCCCTGGTCTAATAGGAATCCCCGGAAGACACCGGGAAGACATCCATACTTGGCGTTGGGTGTTACCCAACGTCCACCACGGTAAAATGCGACGTTGTAGATGTCGGATTCCATAATATGGTCCTCCCGGTCGATTAATAGTGCCTCAAAGTACGGACCCTGAGGTGTGAGAAGGCCTGGAATGCCACTTCGAACACGGGCCTGGTCATAGTGGGCACGTTTTGTCGTTTTAGTTCTCGTGAACAACGATGGTTCAGTCGATGCTGGATCGAGTCGGACTTCAATCAGGTTGTTGAGAGTAGTTGTCGGCGGTTCTCCTTTTGCCAGTAAGCTTGGATCAGCGGAAAGTGGAGGCACAGGTACGCAAGTTGTCTGAAAGGTACCTTCGTGGTCGATCGCAATTCGCATCTATCAGGAGGAATTGAGCCTTGATCCAATGTAAGAAACTGGCAACATCTTGCCCGAAGAGCTATTGGATCAGTGTTGTTTGACATTTTGTATGATTGAACTGCTTCGTCGAGAAGAAGTTTAAATTTCTCGTAGTCCTCCAAGACTTTCAGGACTCTGGTCCACTCATGGTCCCAAGCCGCGCTCACAAGGCGCTGGTAATGGTTTGCACGAAGGAAAAAGGGGCAGGGCTTGTCCTGATCATTGTTCCACGAAAACTTGACCAGACCTTCGTCATATCTCGTAGTAGTGAAGAGAAGATATTCTGGCATGGTTAATTCTGAAAGGTTGTTCAAAATCAGTATTGCGGATCAACTGTATGGCGTCATCATGGTACACAATGTTACCATCACAATTTTAATCCTGCTCATGGCTCGATTTATGAGCAGTTTGATTTCCAAGCATCCAATCTCTTGCACTGTGATCAGGCAGATGCTCTGCAAGAGGTTGATCAGTCATTGATGCCGGCTACTGTTTTTTTGTTAATCATTGCCTACCATTGAACTACAATACTACAATGTGTAGGACTACTTGAACACAGTCCCTGTTGGGATGTCAAGCGTTACACTAAAAACAGGTAATGTTTCATATATTGATATTGGTAGCTACATTACATGATGAAGATACAGGTATATAAGTAGTGTAGTTACTTTGTGTTCACTATCTGTTTGTACCCTGTACCGTAACTTCCCCCGTTCGTATTTCAACAGTCCCGTCCCTGCAAAGTGTGACTAGAATTACTTGTACTATCACTCACTCAACCTGCTGTTCACTTCAGTGGGGCCCATCAGGGTATGACCAAGGGTAAGGATAGCCAACGGTCTACCCTCAACTCTACCTTTGACACAATAGGAAGGGTTAGAATTTATCCCTGGGGTAGAGCACACCTTCAAGGGCAGAGTTTTTATGGTAGAAACATTAAAGATGATGCATTTTTTTGATTGTATCATATTTTATAGTGATTAACTGCTAGATTATAGATATAAGAACTCGGCCAATTTCCAGCAAGGTCTGTTTTTCCATCCCTTGACACACCTTCAATATAGGACAGTCAGTTCTAATGAAGTCAGAAAAACAACTCCGGGAAAAGCGCATAATGCACCATCAATTCAATTCATCGCCTCCTCTGAAACTCTCAGGCGCTACCGTATGCATAACAGCATTAGAATAAAATTTGGTACTAGACGTCGGGATATGTTTCATTAACTTGATCCTCTCTGATGGAGGGTAGACATAGCTGTGGGTACGGGTAGTAATTAAAATACCCGAGGGTCGCCCCTGGTGTAGCCAATGGTATATAATGTATCTCACTCACCGCGTCCTGTTTGCTTATTGCGGTACACAAATACAGGACTGGCACGTGACTGTGGGTGACTCCACAGCGCCGATATTTATGACGCGCAGTGACTTGCAGGCACTTCCCACTCTGCACCATCATTGTTCGCGGAGAACCAACCAGCCCCAATGTTCACCGTCAAAGCCACATACAGGGGTGAGACGCGCAAGCTTTCCTTCTCGCCGGATATCTTCCCGTCTTTTGAACAGCTGTACAGTCAAGTAAGCGACGACTTTGTTTATCAAGTATGTTCTGACGTTGGGTTAGCTTTACCGTATCTTTTCTATCAATCATCATTTTTATCTTTCCAAGCTACTTTTTTCTCCCAATGCAACGCAGGGTGGTCGGATTCTTATTGGAAGGGAAGTCCGTAAGCGGGAAGACTACGACAAGAGCATTCGAGCCTATAAAGATCGAAGGTGGCCACAGGGTCTGTTGAGGTTTTCCCTCTACGATGAAATTTCGCACAGTTCGGCGAACAGGAATACCTTGTCTTCGTTGACTAGTCCTCCAGTGTCGATAGTTCCACCGACATCTCGTATTATTTCTTCTTCCCCTATTCTTTATCCATGTCCTTCTACATCAAGCGCAATGGATGTCGATAAAGGCACCGAAGAGTCTGCTGGGAATATTGCATCCCCTCCATCGTGCTGTTCCGTCCAGTCTACGAAGGCTGATATTGAGCGACTCATTACGGACTTCAAGGAGGACTTGGACCATATCCTCAAGGCCAGCTTTGTCTGGCAAGAAACCAGTTCACCATCGCCTGCACTCTCTATAGTTCCGCTGTCTGCTCCCTCGACTTCGACGCTGGATGCCTGTGGTGTCCAACATAATTCTCCAGTTTTGTGTTCGATTTGTGCGCAGCAGGTATCTTCATGGAACATTTGTGACCGTTGTTATCTAGTGGAGGTACGCCAATAGTAGTTCGTAATCCACTGCAGCTCAACACTTTATTATAGTGCAATAACTGTTCAGGCAAGACAAATCCTTTCTGTTTTGGAAGTACGGCCAATCATCAATGGGATCATCGTTCAACAAGTTCCTTCCCTTTGTGTTATGTAGGACAAGAGTCCGCCCGACTGCCTTGTACGGATTTTGTGCCTTGGTCGATGCCCACAGCTATTCCGTCGTACCCTGATGGAAACAACGCTACCCCAGTTGCCCGTCGATCTGTACCAGCTGCTCCCATTGCTTCTTCCAGCACTTGGCCTGTGATCCATCATGGTGTTACTTGTGACAGCTGTAGAAATACCATCGAAGGGATTCGTCATAATTGTCTTGAATGCCCAGGTCAGTATCTTTCATATGCCCGGGGAAACCAACACTTACAGTTGTTAGACTATGATCTTTGCACTATATGTATCACTTCTGGTGGGGCTGAGAGGCACAATCCGTTCCATGAGTTTCTCGAATTATCAACACCAGTTGATGTCTACAGAGAGAGTGATCGTGAAATCAGTGAGCGAGGAGGTGATGCGGCGGCTATTTCTTCTGAAAGCATTACCCATCAAGCAATTTGTGATCTGTGCGATTCGCAAATTCGGGGGGATCGTTATGTGAGTTGCTTTGAGTATCTTACATGTATCTGACATTGTGTTTGTGGCAGAAATGTGTGCATTGTCCTGATTTTGATACATGCTCGAGCTGCTTTAGGTAACGCCTACTCGCTATGGTTTCCACGTGACTCAGGAATTTTCAGCATTACGGAAATTCAACATCCCAAGCATAATTTTGTCAGACTAGGGCGCTCAGAAGACTACATTGTAAGGTAATCTATTTTTCTCATTTCTGTTTGGGCTCATATCCAAATAGAGACGCGACGACCACGTTGCCTCTTCCCATTTTGCGACGTGCAATAGTGAGTGATCCAGCTCTTGTCAATCTTCACCTACTCATTTTTCTAGTTTGCACGAAACGCATACATGGTGTCCGCTACAAGTGTATGCACACCGATTGCCCAGACTTTGACCTCTGCAGCGTGTGCGAAAGCCACCCAATTGCTTTACATCCCGACAATCACCCATTGTTGAAGTTGAAGACGCCTGAGAGTGTTATTCCCCAAGTCAGTCATTATAAGCATTCTGCTCCCGTTGTCGCCGCCAGCAGAAGTCGTGAATCTATGTCCACTGAGAACACCCCTCGTTCCCCTGATCAGCTTGCCAGTGAATCATTTATTTGGGGATTCAGGCATGGACCATCTGAGTTGGAAAACCTTGACAAACAAAGGCCTCTGGGTCGACCGATGCTTGTCCCTCGCCTGGACGAAATATCGCCCCCGATTAGTTGCACTGTTCCTGTACAGGGTGCACGTCCTCTCCCTGTCCCGCCTCGATCCTCCGGGTCGTTCCGAGTTGGTGATTCTATAAATGAAACGCACGTTGCACCAGGTGTTCTCTCGAACGACGGCCGACAGACTCCTGTGAGGGAGCATGGGAGTGATGTCGGTTCCCCCGAGAGTGCGGCCTGGCCTTGTAACATTGGACTTGAGCGCCTTATGAAAACTGTTTCTATTGCTGAGTCTTCGCCGATGGGTGAGGAAACATTGTTAAAGCCACCATCCCACGGGGTAACACCGATGATGGAAGCCAAATCTTCGCCGGCTGCGAACATGTCGCGACAAACGTTGGCAATGTTATTGAGTGGTTATGGAAGTACCGAATCAGAGGAAAAACCTTGTGTGATGGTGTCACGCGCGTTGTCTCCCGTGCCCGTAGATGATGATCATGATCCTGATCATGATAATGATGAACCTCCCAAGCTCAGTGCCAAGTTTATCGAAGATTTGACAGTGTCAGACGGGCAAGTTTTCCCTCCTGGAGCCGAGTTTGTGAAATGTTGGAGGATGGAGAATGATTGTGGGGATGAGTGGCCTGAGGGGACAGTGTTGGTTTATGTAGCCGGTGAGATGCTGGGTGTGCAGAGAGACGGTGCCGTGCACGTTGGTGCTGTCAAGCGTGGTACGGAAGTTGAAATATGGACAGGGGAGTTAAAGGTACGGATGCAATATAAACTCAAATTGAAGCAGACTAGCTGACAAAGTCAGGCCCCTGAGGTGGCTGGACGCTACGTCAGCTATTGGACGCTTCGAGATGAAGATGGAAGGTTGTTTGGTGATAGCATTTGGATTGAGTGAGTTTGATTTTATCTTTTGCATCGATCGAGAATTGGGGATCTGATGGTGAATTTTTGATAAAGTATTGTGGTTACGGATGCTCAATCAAGCTCAGAGTGCGACAAGTCAATTGCATCGTCGCTCGTTGTCATGCCTCGGCCAAGTGTGACGGGGAGACAAGGATCATTGTGTGTGGCATCGAGGACTAACTCTGAGACAGATTCACTTGTGAGTATTCCATCATCGGATGAAGGGGTTTGGGAACAGATCGGGACGTCAATGGGAGGATCTGAGAGGAATACGCAGATGAATGATTTTGTGGTAGTTTATGATGATCAGTCGTCGTCGTCGGAATAAATGTAAAAATAGGATTTATTTTATATTCAAGCAGGTTTGAGAATGATGACAGCATCGGTACCAACTACCTGAGTATCGACGTGTTGGAAGAGAGGGCTCTGGAAGAAAAGTTTAGCAGGGATCGTGAAGGGAAGGAAAAGGACAGACGCCAATGGGAGTGGAGTATGCGACGCCATCTGCACCGACGAGAGTCGGGGCTACGGTGATGATGAGGGTATGGACCAGGGCAGCTTGCAGAAAGGAGTCGATGATGCGGGCACCGCCTTCTACCATGAGGGATTTGACTCCGAGGCGGCGGAGTTTGAGGAGGACCTCGGGGAGAGAAAGCACTATGGAGGAATAAGAGAGGGCGTGAGAGGAGAAGAGAAGAGCATACTGGTCTGAGAGGGAGTGAGCTCGATGATTAAAGCCCCTGCTTGGGAGAGTGTATCACGTCGGTGCTGCCAAGGAGCGCGATCGAGCAGCGGGGAAGAACATATAATCCAGGGTTGGCGGCCGGTGTTGGCAGCATAGTTTTGCAGAAGCCTTGCGTTGGGAGAGAGACGGAGAGCGGAGTCGAGGACGATGGGGATGGGTGAAGGGGCAGATGAGGGGAGAAGACGGGCTGTATCAAGGGTGGTTAGATGGAGAGAAAGAGATGAAAAAGAGTTGCAGACTATTGAGCTGGGGGTCGTCGTTGATGGCAGTGCGGACGCCGACGAGGATGGCGTCATGGAGAGAGCGGATGTGGTGGGTCATGAGCATGGAATCTGGGCAGCTGAGAGGCAGCTGCTCGCCATGAGTGCCAGCAATCTTTGCGTCGAGGGACTGGGCAAAGGAGAGACACACATGGGGGTAATCGGCAGGAGGGAGCTGTTGGAGATGCGCGAGGACGGAAGCGAGGAAATGCATGAGATAAACACGTGACGTGAACGTGACGTGTAGAATATAAAGGGAAGGAGAGCGAGTTGAATCCGATAAATGCTCCTCCCCTCCACCCCCAGGAAACTCCGCAAACACGGTCGCGTAACTTCCACACCGCCCGTCCTTGCCCCCATCGACCTCCACAACGGTCCCCTCCTCGACCTCGACCACATCTTCCTCGATCCCCAGCCCTCCCGCAGACTCACAAAGCGGCGCATCCCCCACGACCACTCTGTCCCTCCCTCTTCTTCTGCTGCCGCTGCCGCTGCCGCCGTTACAGGGAACCCTGCTGCCAACATCTCTGCCACCTCTCAGATCGCCTCCCATCCAACTCCCCACCGCTCCCACAGCGATCCCACACGCCGCAGCATCATCAAAAAACTCAGCTTGCGTTCTCCAAGCTTTTCATCCCCCCCTACCCCCTCCTCCTTCAGCAGATGGTCAAGGCGCAGATCTCCGCCCCCTCACTCAGCGCCACTCCTCCCCCTCGTCAGGGCCACCTCCCCCTTTACCGTCGACATGGTATGTTCACTATTGTCATCTCTCTACCTCCCTCTTCACGTCTTCCTACCAGCTCCGCGCCTCGACCTATATGCTCGACTCTGACTCCTCCAATCCTTCCTCACCCACTGATACCCTCGCTTCCTACCCCCTCTCTCACTCCACGCATCGCAGATACACGTTCGCCATGGCCATGACCAACGATGACATCACAGACGAAACTCTTGTCGAGCAGCTAGAACGCATCTGCTTGCGCAAAAACCACCTCGATCAACTTGACGACTTCTGGGATCTCGACCACGTCTTGTTCCGTAGTCTCCAATCCTCGTTTCCTTCTCTGCCTGATTCAACATCCACCAAACAATGGCACACCGCCCGCAGGCTCCTGCTGACCTGCCGTGAGCTCCTCCGCACAGAACGCCATTATCTCGTTTCCCTACAAGCCCTTTTGTCGTCTCAGACCCACGGCTCTCCCCCGCCCTTGATGTTGACCTACGTAGACCAGCTCGTCAAGCTCAGCCAGTCTTATCTCGCTTCCATGCTCTCAGATCCCAGCTCCTCCGGTGTTGCTACTGCTTTCTTGCACGTCGAACAGCCCATGGATAACGTCTTTGTTCGCTGGTGCAGTGTCGTTGGCCTCTGGTTTGACAACACCAAAGACAATTCAAGACCCTGTTCAAGAAAACTCACCAAATCGTGTAAATGTCTGAATGATGAACTCAAGGGTCCTGAGCAGGATGAACACGACCACGATGAACATGAGGATGACCTGTTGGCTGGTAGCCGCCTCAAGATCAATTCTTGGCGCCGCAGTCTGGCTTCATTGACAGATCTGGCTGCCAACACTCAGAAAAAAGACAAAACTTTGCTTCTTCAACAGCCCATAAATAGCAAACCTAAAAAGTCATCTATACGTGATTTGGCCATTCTTCCGACACAAAGGATCATGAGATATGTCTTGCTCTACCGAGGTCTATCCTTTCATTTGCTATCTGATCATCACTCTGACTCCTTTTGACACAGACTTGCTCACACATACCCCTTCAACCTCTCCTTCCCATGACCTCATTCAACGTGCCGCTGATGCAGCTCTTCGGATCGCCCAAAAGTGTGATCGTGCGCAGACCAACTCGGCTTTCATTGTCAATACCCCTCACAAAGTTCCTAAACCTGCTGTCGCCCCGGCGCTTTCTGTATCTGCTTGATTATCGTCCATCTCACAGCATTGTCTATATTTGTCACTTTTGGCATCCCCTCTTTTGTTCGCTTCTTTTCCTTTTTCAGACACCTATGCTCATAGTTGTATTATTAGGCTCCAATGACTTTCAGGACCATTACATTTATATACAATACCTCATTCTTTTTCGGTCATCGCAATAGCCGAGTATAAATACACATGCTTTACACGTGGTTCCTGTACGCTAGTTTCTGAAGTGGGGACTCGGCCCAAGTGGAAGGAGTGCCAGTTCTTGGGTTTGTGGTATTTTCAGAACATGATCGTCATCATCATTATCGCTGCCATTATCAATACTACTGCTTTCCTCGAAAAGTTGACAAAGACGAGAATGTGGAAAGATATGTCGACTGGGTAAAATTCCTTCTAGTCTTGTTTGAATGTGATTTTCTCCAACAGAAGACGCTCTCCTACGGCGTTGTGGTAATACCAAGACAGGAGTAGTCATCTCACTATCGCCATGTCGATCACGTTTAGGAGCGGGAACTGGAGCCTGAGGGAACGAAAAAGACAATGAAATTCGAGATGTTTCGCGTGGATTGGATTGGGACCTCCTATGTAAATTCCATGCTTGACTCGTGTTCTTATGATTGGAAGGATAGGTCCGAGATTGCATGTCCTCCTCCTCTTCCTCCTCCTCCACTTTCCGTGGCGGTGATGGCAACTCATGTATATGAATCGCACTGGATAACGGTTTCCTCTCAGCCATCAACTTCGGTCCCACGGTTTTCTTCACAATTTGAATCAACTTGACTTTCTTTCCTTGACTCGGGTGTAACATGTGAGGAGAACACGTGAACGTATGCGGTACAAGAATCTTTTCACCGTCCACAACCTTGCCAGTTTGTTCCGCACGTCGATCTTCAACAGAGTAATCAAATTGCCAATAAAGTTTAGCAGCAGCATCGAGTCCTTGATTAACCTCAGCGTTATCATTCAAAGTAGGCGACGACGCTAGCATCACAGTCGGCGATGCAATCTCGGTTCCATGGACAGTATACATTCCACTAGATTTTAGACTGAGGTAGGCCTGACGAGAAAGGAAATCGCGACTCTCGTCTCCGTTGATAATCAGTCGCCTTAAAATAGGCAGCCCGTCAAGTGGCGCATAGTGAAACTGAAAGACCTCTCTGGTAGCAGGTACAAACGTGATCAGATCCACCTTGATAGTCCCACTTTCCATGAGGTGGCATCTCGTGAGTTTCGTAGGTTTAAACAGAGGTTGGGCCGTTCGAAATCCCTCTTGATCAATCAACAAAGACAAAGTCACGTTTTCAAGCCAAGAATAGTGTGGTAGATAACCTCGCGAGGCGATCGTACATGAAGAAGGAGGGACGTACGACGTGAGCGGAGGAGACCTATACAGGAGTTTTTGTGCCGCCACCGCCGCCGAAACTTGGGTATCGGGAGAAATGCTAACTGTTGAGCCTATTATTCCACACTCGGTTGCAACTCCATCCCGTTGTCGAGTCGTAGTAAGAGTCTGAACCATCGCCGTATCTCCGACTGCATTAAGAGCAGGAGATTCCTTTCTGTATTTCGGTGACCCACAAGTACGGTATATCGCAGGCCGCCGTGAAAGAGATGAAGTCGAAGCCAGAGTCGAGACGCCCAAAATACTTGAATTTTCCCTCACGCAAAGTTCTATCTCTTCTGAACAAGCCCCGTCTGTGAATGCTATAGGTCAGTGAAAACGCAACTCATGGTCCAACAAGGGCGAAACGAGATCTGGACCTTGTGTGGCGGACAATGAACTATCCCCTTTTGGGAAGCTCGAGACCGAATTTGCGGTAGTCGACAAGCTCAAGTTTTGTGACGGCACACCAACCCCAGCGGGATCTTGTGGAGATGTACCTTTGAAGCCGGTAAGATCATCAGAAGTTTGTTCCAGCGGAACGGAAGCTTCGACCCTATCTTTTGTCAATGCAGATGAAATTAAAGGGTGGTCCCATTGAGATGCGCCTATCCACTCATCCCCGGTGCACGCAAGTGTATCTCGAACAAAACCCCCAGCGGCGGTATTCGAAGACCAGCATAGTGAAAGTCTGTGCCTATCGTTTCCACGTACAGAATACTCGAAAGTATCCAGCGGGTGATCCAAGTCCTCATGAGGTAGACCCTGAGAAACTTTGAATGAGAGTCCACGTCCATCCAGAGCGTGGTCGGAAATGAGTAAAGTTGATTTAGAAAGGTCAAATTCCCAGCTGCGTGGGCTAGAATGGGGGGGAATAAAATATGAGTCATGCTGTTCGTCAAAAGGTACCGCTGTTGGGAAAGAATTTTCGAATAGTAAGATAGGAATTTCTCCGGATGTAATGGATGTAGATAAGTCGGAAGGAGACAAAATTGGAGAAGGAGGTATAAGCTCAAGAAGGGCGATGAGACTGGGCGATGACGGGGGTGGGCGAATAGTAGATTGGCTGAGCCTTGTTGCCATTGCTATGGTTATCTGTACAGCTAACCTGGTATCGCAGAAGAGAGGAAACCTTGGATGACAGCGGATGGAAAGGGAAAAAAACAACACGATACTTATAAATAACTCAGCTACAAGCGTATTCTAAATGCATGCGAATATTGGGTTAGAGCTCAATCTCGCCGGCGAGGACGAATTGTTTTACTTTCTGCTGCTTGATTTCTAGAAGAGCCTTATTCTTCAACACACAGTAATCGCCAAACTCATTTTGAAGTTGCCAGGTTTCTCCTGGTAGCCAGAGTGTGCGGGTCAGGCGGGAAGAGAACCTCGGATCCAAGAATGGTTCACATATCGCCCGCTCCCAGATTTCGGAGTCAGCTACAAATCGAGGCTCTAGGGATGATTCAACAGGATGTAGGGGGTAGTCGAGGTCGATCAGATAGTCACAAGTTTCGGGTTGGACCTGTGTCCGATGCAACGTTAAATGCAATATACGCATATAGCCTGAAGTTACGCACATAGCGAGAGGCATCTTCTTTGTTTAGATCATTAACATCCGCTGGAACATAACTGGTCTCCGGCCTGGGCCACCAAGAAGCATTGAATGCATTGGAATTAGCGGCCTCGTTGAAATGCCGAGGCAATTGCCCGCGGAAATCACTCTTGATGAACTCAACTCGAATCCCTGTGGGTACCAGATAATGGCCGGTGAAGCGATGCCACTCTTTCCCAAGACAGAGAACGAGGTTGAAATGCTTTATAGGAGTGAGGTCTATGGGCGGCTTGTCATCTTCTTGAGTTTCGGGTGGGAAAACGGGTAGAAGGCCTGTACTGTTCAGAAGCTGGGGTAACTCAATCCCTCCAAATTTGGACAATACTGAGAGTGGAGCATGATAGTATACCCACTGTGCACGGATACGGCACAATGATAAGAACGCTGCTCCTACAATGAGAGATAGGGTAAAGTTACGGAACATTAATGTTCGTGATGCCTAAGAAGGGTCAATAGACGATGGATCTAATGGATTAGCCTCACCCACCTGATAAGGAGACTTGGTAACTTTGATGAATGCAACTTCCATCCAACCCCGCATAAGATATAACGTCACAGCCGCATTAAAGCATAGGAGAGGGTAAGCTGGGAACATAAACCGCTCTTCCTTATGAGCTTGCGTGGTCAGGATGGCTAACCACAGATAGAAAGGTGCAAGACGGAAGGTGAGGAGGGTGAAAGGTGAGCTTTGTTCAGCAGTTGCGTTAGCGAAACCCAGGCGCTTGCGATCAATAATATAAGTGATGGACAATGCAGGTACCGAGAGTAGGGCGAGCGGGAGTAGATAATTGAAGTTGAGAAGCAGGTTGCTGATGTAAAAGTGCCAAGGCGACGTTCCATAGAGATCGGGACCTCGTCCTGCCCCGCCAAAAACATTATACTTGACAATATTCCAGGGTACGACTGTCAGTTTACCGTAAGCCACAGAGTCAATGCCAATTACAGGCACCTTCCAACAAGTCAGAGGTAAGTTCAAGAAATACTGGTGGTCAAACACATACAAAGATCAAACTTGCGGCTGCCGCAGATGTTATAAATCTTGTCCATCGTTGTGTCAGCCATGAGCCCCTAGCTTGTGGAGTTACTCTATCACCGCCGTACAAAAAGAGCTCTTCAAACACAAAAGGTATAGAGATAGCCAGGGCAAATGGCCACCCAACGATGGCACCAAGGGCGAAGAACAGAGTTGCCCCGAGGGTACGTCTTCGGTTACTTAGTGTTGCTGGCTCTAAAGCATAAGAAAATGCGAAGGCCGTCGTGTACATTGCAAACGAAGAAGGCAAGAAAGCTGAGGAGCCCTGTTAGCAAAATCCAGCAACTGAACCGTAGAATTTTACATGTAGACGCATTCCACATCCCAGCGCTCGGAAGCATCATGAAGAAGAGATAACGGCCAACTCGCTCGTTGATTTTGGATACTACCGTGCGGTAAAATGTGCATTCGGCGACGGTGGAAATTCCCGCAAGGAACCAGCGAACAGCAAAAAATACAGGTCTCTAATAGTATTATGTACTATGAGCTCAAAACGGATGAATCCCGGGATATTTGATACCTTGTTGGGGCCCAAAAGTAAGCTGGCGAATCTTGCAGGTAAGAGATGGAAGAGGATATAGGCCCAGCTTCTGATGCCATACTGAGGAGCGACCTCCCAGGTCTGGAATCCGTATCCGCGATGAAGAAAATGAAGGGGCTCCCAAAAGTTGTAGACTATGGGAAGAGTTAGCTGAAAGTTAGTTGATGCTCTAGAGGAATATGACATGACCTTCATCGCAATCGTCGATATTGGAATACATCGCCCCGAGGGCACGTACTAGAAGCATGATGCGAATGGCAACGGAGAAGCTCGGAGTCCATGGCCGTCGCTGTGCCCTGGAACGAGTTCAAACATGCACCTCGGTGAGTCCCGAGGTTACGCACCTACGAAGTCGATCCTGGAGGATTCCTGTGTGTCGTGGTTCTTGTTTGGACTTAACTTCAGAATCAGGACGACGAAAGCGCAGTGTTTGGAAGTTGGATGTCATTTCAAAGGTTTCCCAAAACCTTTGAAGAAAGAATCTCCGCAATGCTCGCTCGGCACAAATGCGGAAGGTTAGTTACATAAGCAAGTTAAGCCGTCCAATGACGGAATTCTGGAATATGCCGAGATGGCACCCCAGAAACGTGCAGATCTCAGGTACATTTGCACTCAGAGGAATATTGGTTCCCAGTCAGTCCCCACTTGAATGACTGGGCTGAATAGCCCAGCTAGGCTGCTATCACCTCACCGGGCCTATCAGAAGAAATCTGCCGATTGAGGAGAATGTAGGTGAGTATGCTTGCTCGCGCAAACGAGCTTAAAGCACCAGATAGCCGTTTGTGCATGAGATCTTAAAGACGAGGAGAAGTTACGTTGGGAGCGAGGCTGGATGCTCGGATACATGCGGCGAAGAGCCGGAAGTGGATGAACTAGCGGGGAAAGAAGAATCTGACGTAGAAAAGGACTTTTTTTTGCGACTGTCTACTTGATTAGGAAGTAGAACTGCTTCTTTCAGAGGAGGGGAAACGTCTGTTTGTATCACCCACCCAATTGACGTTACTTGCTTCTTAATAACAACTCTCTTTCCCTTTCCTTCCCTCCTCTTCTTGTGTTTTCCATCATCCCCTCCCGCTCTCTTGCCTCCCCATGGATGCTGTAAGTGCAACTGCAGACCACTTTATCTATGTTACTCAAGTCTACTTCTGTGGTGAGTACTGATAAATAAATTTTCTGGTCAGATTAACCTTACCAGTGATTCTTTCTTACCAGCAATGTGTAAGGCATCTCGCCTTTCTGTTCCTCTAGTGCTAACAACTTTCTAGATGCTGTAGTCCTCTGGGACTGGCTCATCAGTCTGCCCAGGGAATATCGCTTCGTAAGTCTATGCGTCGTATTGGAAAATCAAAATTTCTCACTGCGCATGCGCGCAGATATGGAAGACACGCTGGACTCCTGTCAAAGTGGCTTACCTCTTTTGCAGGTAAGTCAATACGGTTCCTCTGTAACGCGTTTTTTCCCGACAAGTCGACAGATATTGGGTCATTACAGTAATCCCATACATTCTCTACTGCTTCGTTGCTGATCACCCAAAGACGACCTGCGAGAAAATCTACAAAGTTCGTCCTCGATCTTTTTCTGGCGCATATACTCATACATGTCATAGATTCCAGTGGCACTTGCCATGTGGAATCAAGTGGGATCTGAATGTGTGTTGAACCTCTTATACACATCATTATATTTATACTGAATATCTGTTTCAGCTGTGCTTCTCATCCGCACCTATGCCTTTTTCAGTCGCAATCTCTACGTCCTTTGGTTTTTACTTTCAGCTTTGGCTGGGGTAGTTGCCTATCAGCTTTACGTCGATACGACTCAGATGCTCCGTAAGGTTGTATCTCATTCAAGAAGCCATATCATATTGATTATACATAGTTCTTCCTTTCATTCGTCCACCCTTCGTAAGTAATGACAACTACGCGAATCCTGGGTTTAGAGCTCTTTTTCCAGGACAAGGGACCCTGTTTCCCCATGTCGAAGCCTCATTCGGCACAATTACTTGGTATGTGCCAAAATGTCTTCTTTTAACTTGGAAGTCTAAACCGTCTTTAGGATTTTTTGTAAGCATCACATTTCATCCGTTGTTAAACCTTTTATCAATGGTGCACAGATTGCACCGCTCCTTTTCGACACAGTCATTACTTTCATGACCGTCTGGAAGGCTTTTACCATCAAAAGGCGCAACGGTGGACCAAATAGCCGGTTGATTCAAACTTTTTTACGAGAGGGTAGGAGTCTTCCCCAAGTTCTTTCTCACCTGATTAATTGAGATTAATCAAAGGTGTTTTTTACTACATCCTGATTTCAATTGCAAACCTAGTAAGAGTAGTATCTCAATCAGTCTACATGATTTCTCAGCTTATACCACAGATCAATGGAGTTTTTTACCTCCAGTAAGACACTCCGAACGTACCTCAGCATTTACACTGACCTGTAATATCAAAGACCTCGCCAGGTTATCTCTGCTATCAACATTCCGCTCAGTGTCATGTTGGGTCCTGTTCTAGCTTGTCGTCTGGTATGTATCTCGTTCAGCAAACATTTCAAACCTCTTAGCACATAATAGATCCTAGATCTCAGAGAACGTGGTTCAGAGACAGTCACTCATTCGGACGGCACAGGGATGGGAGCATTTACAACCAAGTCTGTTTCTCAGCAAGACTCCCCATTCACCCCGCCAAACCCACGAAGCAAGAACATGAACGGTCGATATCGAAACCGAGGAACTAATAGTGCTATCAATACCAACGTTATGTTTACAACCCTGGGTACCATTCCTCCTGAAACAGAAGTCGACGTCGAACGTGATGGTATGGAGATGGAAGACATACACCTTGGCCTGAATCTTCATCTTGGCAACCTCAACACTGCTATCGGCGGCGAAGACGGTGAGCCAATTCCAGAAAATGAGAGTAACGGCGGAAGCCCAGCTCCTGCCTACAATTCGCTCGAGATTGGATACAGGGGTCCTGGGGGTACGAGCGTTGAAAGTGGAGTAGGCGGGGTTAGAGTTAATGTTGAAAAGGCTACATCTGAAAGGTAACGATGAAGACACCACGTTTCCAGCCAGGACATTTTCTCAGATATCAAATCCGAGCTGGTTCTGGTGAAACCGGATTTTTAATTTTCTTCGGTAATGTGTTTTTGTGTAGCGCTATCCCTTTCGCTCTTCCGCTTTCCATGTCTTATATCTTTTTCGTCGCATTCTTACTCTACAAATTCCCTCCTTGACAAAGGATAGACCATAACTTTTCAGCACCATGTTCAAGTCAAAATTTTGCGTGTACATTGTAACTGCATTCATGCCAATCAAAGCTTTTTTCCAGAGTGTTTCCATAGTTCCGTCTAGCCTGTGATTCTGAACGAGAGCAGGGGAAGTCACATGGTGGCTTCTATTTTAGGACAACCACTGCGATTAAGCTTCTATTGAGCTTTCGCCTCATTCTTTTTTTCTCCATTGCTACCATCACCATCTATGAACAGGATGCCACACCCTCTTATACTCCTCGACGTGCCTTCTGAGATTCTTCTCTACATCTGTAAATTTCTCTTACAATACCTGAGATTGCTAATTGGACCATTTGCTTAGGCTCATATCTCGATTTGCCGGACTTGGCTGCTTTAGCTCAGGCAATCCCTTCCTTGAGTGCTATCACAACAGACCCAGTCCTTCACATACAACGACTACGCGTTGTCTACCCATCCCGCATCGAACATTCTTTGTTTGGTACGAGTCCAGAGGGACGCGGCTTTCGGCCCTCCATAGGAGACCTCGTTCAACGAGGAGTAATGCGTGGACTAAACATTGAACGACGCTGGAGATTAGGTGCTTATCTCTACTCGCACGACGTGAGTCATGGTTTTTTCCAGGCATATGGTCTTGAATCAAGTTACTCATACGTATAGTCAATCCTTCAATATGAACGAGGACGCACTCTGGCCAAGCGACATGTTGGCCGTTTGGTCTCTGTTCAGCTGAGGAAACGGAAACCATCTCCTGAGAGCGCGTACAGATCCCTTTATGAGGCTCTCATCTTTCCAGATATTGAATCGTCTTCGACTGGCATATCGAGGAAGCTTTTGCCTATTGTTCGGCGACTGAAATGGTGCTTCCGTTGTGACCAGTTGGCCAGAAACTTCAAGACAGGACCTTATGTCAACTCTGGTGACAGAACTGCCTTCTGGACTTGGCTGGAGGGTAAAGGCCGAGGTATTGTACAGGATGGAGAAAGACTTAGGCTGGCAATATGTCCTGATCTGAAAAAAAACATTCGTTTCTATGAGTCGATCGGTGCTACCGTTGCCTAGACACTTGCGCCGCCGTTGGAAGCAGTCGTTGTATACTGATGGTCTCTCAGTATTGTTACGTATTCCTCTCTTTTTATGACTATATACCGCATTTACGACCGTCCCAAATGCTGTCCACCTATCCCAGAACTAGCAAGACTACACACTTGGCAGACCTTCTTGTTGAAAGTGTCTCAGACTTGCACTGTTCTCCTTCTCCACGATTAGCCAGGTCAGCAGTCTATTGCAGGCTACGTTACAGGGCATTGCACTGCCGCGTTTTGTCCCCTGCCTTATTTCCGAACATTTTTAATCAAGAAACACACTTCTTACCCATCTGCCGACATCATCAAAGGAATTCTGCTCTCAGACTGTGCAAACCGACTCTTAATCTTATGACTTTCTTTATCTCCACACTTGGGCCATCAGAACCCCAGTCAAGGAACCCTAGTCGAGACAGAGTCACCGCTCAGTCCCTACAATCCACTCCCTGCAACTTGTGAAGCTCTCTGTCCCATCTCTTTGAGTACCTGAGCTTTCAATTTGTGTCTCCAGCGTCTTCTTGATTCTCAGAAAGTAGGACATTGTAATGCGGAAGCAGCCTTCACGAGCAGACATAATAACCACTGCGCGACAAATACCACTGACTCCGCCGGTAAATATGGCAGTTTTGTTTTTTAACCTTAATCAAAGAACTGATAGTGGGCACGTAGGTATGTTGCCATAATTGATACTTGCGAAGACTTCAAGTTTGATGTACCCTATTCCGGCTAGAAAGGGCACATGAGTCTTGTAGCTGACACAGGACGTTTAATGAGCTTGTCCAATCCGGGTAGTTGCTGCCGTTTTTTCGGGAATAGCTAAAAAATATGTGGAAGATCTATATTTTGGGCTCATTGATTAAGGTGATCTGTAGAGAAGGAAGGATCCAGTAACCAGCCAGTAATCAGCCTCGGCAGGCTGGGAGGGTACAGTCAAACCTCTAATAAGGCATACCTCCATTAAGGCATACTTTCTATTAAGGCATACATTTTCCAGTTATTTGCAGTTACCAAGTCGGTTTGCAGGGCATAAGGCATACTTTTCCAATAAGGGATAAGGCATACAATTTTTGGGTGGCATAAGGCATACTTTTTTATTAAAATGTCAGCCACCTGAGTTGTCATTTTGTTATATACCGAATTTTTGGTTATGATTAGTATTATTTATTTAT
>Ga0153946_1000104_pt1 | contig 30216 bp, 36 predicted proteins | sample TSNJ030MetaG_FD_104751 | JGI IMG/M metagenome (GOLD analysis project Ga0153946, IMG submission 104751) | Attine ant fungus gardens microbial communities from New Jersey, USA - TSNJ030 MetaG | ecosystem: Host-associated > Fungi > Mycelium > Unclassified | place: USA: New Jersey, Wharton State... | reverse complement strand
ATGAGAGAGACGTGAAGTCAGGTCATACGTGGCCATCTGTATCCTATGGTGATTATCATAAGAAAACAGCACCATTGTTCCAAACTGTTGAAGACTGGTGGTCAGCCCACATGAGGACTTCAGGTGCCCCAGGATCTCAATTTTTCGAGGAATAGCAGGATCATGGCTGATGAATACGCGTCTGGCATGAAAGCCACAGATACCGACCAAATATATACCATCGTGGCCGACCAGGGGACGGGAGATGCCACGTGGATGAAGTTCTACGGCAACACGACGAAGAAGCAGCAGTTCTGGGAGCTCCTCGCCACTTAAGTTGATGATAACATAAATTTCAGTTGCGGACACGATAATCACAACCAGGCGATTGTCGAGGAGAAGGGATGCCTTACACTGGAAATCATCAGATGATGTTGACACAGATTCAATGCACGCACTGTTCTTTGTTTGGAAACTGATTTCTCCACAAATTACGAATCATCTGCAAGATGGCGGAGCTGCAATATCGACTGTAACATTGGAGGATGTAGGCACTGATGCATGATGGCATCACTACGAACGGATCAACCAACCCATTAAGCCAAGACTATCCCACTTCGAACTCCATATTGTCGAGGTGAGAAAGGACACACCCACCGAAGCAACTTAGCATTATAATATTCTTGCTCCCTTTTCAAACAGTCATGTTTCAGATTCAACCAAGATCTTTTTCTTGTCGTTCAGATTCGAGAAATAGCGTTTATGTAAACGACATCGATATATGCGCCAAACTCATCACGGGTTGGCAAGGTTATCGAGAAGGTAAATCATACAATAGATACTGAGTACTGCGATAATATTTCTCCTAGCAATATTACTGGGTTTTACCCGTCCAGCTACAATTGGAAGGAATGCCAAGCAATGGTGGGTACATTCCTCCTTCGAGTTCAACGCCCTGTCTCATTTCCACGATCAGTACATATGTGATCAACCAACCTGCTATCTCGAATATCCACTGTAAACTCCATGCGTTAAGTCCAAATCGCCGTCAATCAGCCCAGCTTAACTTACATTTTATCATGCTCAGCGTCAGATCGCCTACTGGAGGAGTAATCGTGTCATGTCTAGTGCATACCACCTCTTTATACTTTACAGAGACATTGAAATAGCTCTTTAGGACGTATCTCGAAATGGGATCGCATATAATGGCCAAATTATCAGAAAAAGTTCTGTTATACTTATGGATGGTGATGTCCTCAGTTTTCCGGGACCAACTCGTATAGGTGGGTGACTCTTTCAGTGATTTAACATTGGAAATTAGAATGATACCTGCAGAATTTACTTGTCGTCACATCATCAAGCAACCACAGGATAAGCTAACGCTATTTGACCCAACCCCTCCACTACAGGCAGCGCAAAAGGTAATAGAGTGAATCCGAAAGGAAGTCCATGACATTCACAAAATACTCAGCACCTTGGAAAATATGTTGTCACCTCTCAGTGCCTTGGAACAGGGTCATTTGCTACAGTCCATCTTGCGTTAGACCCGACGAAGCACAGACAGGTCGCTTGCAAGAGCATTAGAACACGTAAAGAGAGCGAAGTCGAGCAGGTTATGAAGGAAGTCAAAATTCTCATGAAACTCAAGCATGTACGTCTTAGTCATTATTTCTTTTTAGCCGTCCCTTAAACTCAAACAGCCGAATATCAATGAGATATACGACACTGAGCGAGATAAAAAGTTCCTGTTCGATAATTTATCTGACCGGATTTAGAGGATCTGCCGAGTTAATTGGGCTTCTTAGGAACATCTTTCTGCAACTATGTACTGGTGGTGACCTATTCACATACATCACTGGACCTATGGGAGCTGGAAATCCTCTTTGCGAAGCTGAGGCCAAGTATATCATGTATCAGCTCCTTGAAGGTCTGCGCTATCTGCACGACTTGATGATCTCACATCGTGGTACTGTTCTTGCTCGACCTTCTCGCGCTTTGACTTGTCTGACCCTGTTACATAAGACCTCAAGGAATATTTCCTACGCTCTTCCTCTGTCGTCATGATTTCTAATCGCACCCTATATTTAACAGCCAGAAAATATCCTACTGCACGCACCTGGACCATATCCGCGCATTTTGATAGCCGACTTTGGGTTGGCGAGACCAAATGCTTATCAGGAAACTTTTAACGTATGTGGAACAGTCTCCTACCTACCACCAGAAGGGGTGTTAGCATTGGATCATAAGCACCTTGGGTACATCGGGTAGGTTTCATTTTGACAGTCTAGCATTGATCTCAAATCGCGCAGAATGCCGGCTGATTGTTGGAGTGCTGGTGTCATCCTCTATGTAATGCTTGCGTGCGTTATCCTGTCTTTATTGACACCTCTGGTTGTTGAACCCTCAATCATGGGGGCAGAGGAAGTCACCCGTTCGATAACGAGTCAGATCAATCGCAGCCCAAGGACTCGACATTCTCACACAGGGCTTCGGAGCTCAGCAATGGTAGTCGCGACACGCGCCTCAAAGAACGCATTGTTTATGGGGATGTTGAATTCCCCCATTACCTGTGGCATGATCTAGATGCTGGTACGTGATCATCATCTATACAAGTGTTGCAGTCTAGAGCTACACTTGTTCAGCACGACAACTCATTCTTGAGCTTTTGGTTCATGACCACTCTAAAAGGGCCACCGTCTATGATGCTCTGTCCAGTAACTGGATTCAAAAAGAGATAAAAGAATTGAAATCCTTGTACCGACGTAGAATCGTTTCCGAAGTACAAGATTGTGCATCATAATATAAACAATAAGATTTGACATGAAATCATGCTTTCAGGAAATTTGCGTGGACTACAGAAGCAGCTGAGCTATATTAAGCATTGAGTTAAGACTTGTACTCACAGTGGATATGATCTGAAGCAAATGTAGAGATCTACATAGAAATAAGGAAAGATCAAACAATAATCTGGAGATCACGTACGAAGTAATAGCTATGGTCATATCCTTCGTGACTCCGTACTCTGATTTGCACTTCATCAAATCCTGCGCTTCGTGAAGCCTTGAGGAAATTCTCGGGCAATAGTTGACCTTGTTTGTAAAAGTTGTCGCCAGTACCCTGTGAAAACCGCAGTCCATTAGTAGCTGAAGTTTGATTTTGAGGTGAATAGCTAACGTAGTCAATAAGGATGTGAACCGGATCAGTGTGACGAGCGATAAGTTCTGTGGCATCGTATCTTTGCTTTCCTTCTTCTATTCCACCCACAAGATATCCGTTGAAAGCCTTCTCTCCCCATGGACACTTGGAAGGGTTGGAAATGGGAGAAAAGGCCGAAGCCGATCTAAATTGCCTTGTTTCTGATGCCAGATAAATTGTTAGCGCGCCATGGCCACCCATGCTGTGCCCAAAGATGGACTGCCTAGACCAGTCCTAAGATACTGGTGAGTGAAGTCCTAGTCGATCCAGCAAGTCATGCTCACGATGGGCAGTCCTGCAGCTTCTATCACTTGTGGCAACTCAGCTGTGACATGAGTCAGCATGTTGTAGTTTTCCGAATATTCTGGTTTCGTGGCATTGAGATAGAAGCCAGCGCCGACGCCAAAGTCCCAGGAATCTGTTTCATTAGGAGCACCTGCACCTCTGGGAGAGGTATCGGGGAAAAGGAGAGCGATTCCTTCGGCGGAAGCTGTTCTGAGAAAGTTGCCCTTCTGAGCCCTAAGTTGAGGATTGTCAAGAGGAGAGGGATGATTTAGGGGGTAAGAACATGACATACCCGTTGTCTTCTGTACAAGTTAGTCCCGCCAAATAGACAAGGACGGGAACTTTTTTGTGAGAGGCATTTGGTGGCAAGAAAAGGTTAAATTGAGAGTCCAAGTTGCCGAGAGCAGCTGACTAAAAGAGACATAAAAGCTTAGTTTCGGAAAGCTGATGGAGTGATCTGATCACCTTGAATTTGTACTTGATAAGTTCACCTTCGTAGGATTTGTTGGAAGAAAGCTTTTCAAGAGATACTGTTCCCATTTGAGAGGGTCGATGAAAGGAGAGATGAAGCTCTTTGGGAAGTTTAGATGATACATGGGTCATCACGTGTATTCTGTAAAGATGATCATCGAATATATGCAACTGATTCGCCAGCGACTTTTCTGACTAGGTGAGAATGTCGCAGTCGAACCTCCTCGGAAGAATGATTGTAGGTGGCTAGACAAGGTTTGGGCCCTCCGAAAAGTCATGATTATGTTATGACCTGTAGTGGTTTTGTTCTGGGTGCTGGTTGTTGAAGAATCATATCACGAGTACTTGAATCAATGTAGCAGACAGTAATCATGATGATGCGGACAAACCATGCCTGAACGCGGTCTTTGAATATGCTCACCTTGATTCGGCGCCTAAAAAAAAGCTCGTTTACAATTCATAGCTTGTTCTATCTCTCTCACACATACTTTTCAATCGTAAATCGTACATTGTACATGGCTCTCACCTACTGACGGAATATTCGCACTGATTTTTCCTATGGACACATTGATGGTTGAAAACGAGCTTTCAGACACAGGAGAGGAGAGCTTTTTGCTTGCATATCTGTTTCTTCTTGGATTTTTTCTTTATCTCCTATGGCTTCGCAGAGATAAAACGAATGTACGTCCTGTCTATAGGCTGGACTGCGCGCACATTTGTCTCATGATTACAGTACGAAGATATTCCAGCTGTGGGCTTTTCTGGAACAGTAACTTCTTTCATTAGCGCCTTGAGATGGCTATATGATCAGGCTGAAGTGGTTCGGAAGGGTAACTCGAGAGTAAGCGCTTCTTATTCCACAGCATTGACGAGTTGCCGATCATACTAGTTCCCCAATGGTATATTCCGGTACCCGACATTGACGCGATGGATTGTCGTGGTTACAAAAGCAAAGTATGTCGAGGAGCTGCGCAAAGCTCCCGAAGACGAAGTCTCCGCTTCAGAAGCCATGAAAGAGGCATGTCCACTTGATTTGCTTATGTTCTTCATCCTAATGGTTGAGAGAAGCTCCTCGGAATTTCTTCTGTCATCAACTCAAAGCTACTCGCAAATTCAGAGCTCAAAGCACTCCTTGGAGCTCAGTTAACTAGAAAAATTCATGATTTCATCCCGGATGTTGATTCCTTAGTCTCAGAAGAAGTCATATCAAAACTTGTTCCTGCTTCTGAAAGAGATGGTACGCGTTCTGGTTCTTGGTGGACTCTATTCGAATGGCTTAGATGTTTTTGAATAGACTGGAAATACATTGACGAGGTCGACATCGTCACGCGTATTTGCGTCCGAACGATCAACCATGTACTAATTGGGACTCGCTTGCGTGAGTTTTCCGCTGATGGGGTTTTTGTGAGTGTTGATCCAATCTGATTTCAGATCCTGAATTAGACGACCAACTGGTTATTTTTTCTCAAAGTTTTGATCAATATGTCAAGAAGTCAAAGAGATTCCCAAAATTTCTGCGGCCGTATGTATTTGTATGATGACACAGTTGACTGGAGTGTGATCAAAGTTTAGGCTTTACCTTTTTCTGTTCACGCCACTTTCAAAGATTCGACGTAGCCTGCGCGTGCTGCTCACAGCTATCTTGAAAGAACGGCATGAAATTCCTGATGATTATGGCCATACATTACCTGTAGGTTATATCTTTGTTTGCTTGGATTTTTAACTCGTCAACACTAGAATGACATGGTAACCTGGTTCACTAGCCGTGATATAGGGTCCGAGACGTCGGTTGATGAATTGGTATCCCATGTCCTTCTTGTGAACTATCTTTCGATCCGTCCTATGGCCCAAGTACGTTTCATGCAGTACAGCATATTGTTGATCACTGATCGTCTCTAGGTGATGAGTCAAGCGCTTCGCAATATTGCCATGCATCCTGACTGTATTGCTCCGCTTCGGAAGGAAATTGAAGAAATCACCAGACACGGAGGATGGACAAAAACCTCTATCGACAAAATGTACAAACTGGATTCTTTCTTGAGAGAAACCATGCGATTGGATGCCAGTGCTCTGAGCTCCGATTTTCCAACTTGTATGTTTGCATTCGGTAAACCATTTTGAAATCAGCCCTTAATTTCTTCGTATCATCAAGTGACTATGCCGCGCAAGTGTTTGCGTGCTATGACTTTCTCTGACGGGACCACTGTACCCCAAGGTGCTCTCCTTTTCGTTGGTTCGCAAGTGCTCCATACAGATGCTCGACACTACGCAAGACCAGAGTCATTTGATCCGTTCCGGTTTGTTTCATCCCAAGTAGATGATAGGCAAGAACTTTCAACGTCTCATTCCTACTCTGGATTCTCGAGTTCAGGTTCTACGTTCCTTCCGGCCTCCTTGACGCTACCTGCGACATCACCTACGTTTCTGGCTTGGGGGCATGGTAAACATGCTTGCCCTGGACGGTTTCTTGCTGCTTCGGTGATGAAGCTCGTGTTGGCTCGATTCGTATATGAATTTGATATTCGACCGCCTGCTATTTGTGTGGATGACAGTAAGGTTGGTACTAATGAAATGTTGTGGATTGAATTACGGAGGCGGCAGCGCTGAGGTGCTTGGAATTCGGGACGAATTTGTTGTATATGATAGTTCTGAAATGGACCTGACAATTCTGATACACACATACATCTCTCTCAATGTTTCTCATCAAACTTGGCTTGCAATTATGAATTACGACTATGAGGTTACATTGAGTGATGAAAAACCTGTACTCGTCCATTGAACTAGTAGGATTATAATATTGTAAGTCATCAGTAGCAGGTTCACTATTTCGCGCCTTCTTGAGCACCGGCCTCTTCCAGGCTCTGGACCATTTGTTGCCTTTCTTGTTCTTGTTCATTACTTGTCTGCCTACTGTCTGTATTATCTTTTTTTCCTTCAACCTCTCTTGCTAGCATATCCACGATACCGAGGTAAAAGGTCTCAGGTCGGAATTTGATTTCTTTGCCCATGATTTCAGCCCATTTATATCTTGCGGTGCTGATCCATCCTACGAGGTCGAGATGATTGACTTGGTTCAAAGTGCCAAGGTATGTTCCCTAAACATAGAGTCATTACAAATCAAGATTTTTGGAGTCAAGTCGGGAATGTGTACCCATTTAGCTGAATCGACAGAAACGAGACCGTCATTTGGGCCTTCCTTCTCGAGGATCACGGAATGAGGCCACCTGTACCGAGTCAAGGTTGAGGATGACGGGACGGACAAGAAAGACTTGACGTACTTCCATGTGTCAATCAGGCCAGGCTCATAGACGGCACCCCAGCTAAAATATTTGACGCCATCCACATCTGGAGTCTGTTGATTGAACTTTTTCATGTTTGTGACGGTAAGACATTCAAATGCTTTGCCATCTCCGCCACCGTTGGGCAAAAGGTCGAGAAGGGACAGGACGGAGGACAGACGGTCTCGACCGACGGTATCGAGGAAATGATCTGCGAAGGAGGAGCCGCGGTGTGGGGTGGCTATTGTTGTTATGCTGAGGATGTTGAATTTGCGCTGAGTCAGATGGGTTGTGAGATATCGACAGTCGAGGCCACCCTAGGCGGTTGAACATGTGACAAAAAACAGACAAGGCGATAGGACAAGTACCATGCTGTGACCTAGAGGAGGGTTGAGGAATGGATGCGGAGAAATGGACAAGGAGGATACCTATGAGATGGACGCTTTTTCCTGGGTATTCTTGAGATATGCGTTCTTCTAGAGCTTTAGCACGGTCGACATAGCTGCTAGTTGCGGGTACTCGTGTGATGAGGACACGGGTGCCGTTTTGTTCAAGGGCTTGCTTGATTCCGCGCCAGTGGGCGACTTGCAGAGGGGCAATGGCAGGACCTATGGTGACTGAATCAAAGCCAAGAAGTCCATGGCAGAAGACGACAGGACTTGTAGTTGATCTGTCTAGGTGGAGATGAGAGGTTGTTGTGGAAGAGAGAGAGAGAGAGACGTACACTGGCGGTCGTGAAGAGAATTGTGACTGGAACTTGAGACCATGCGACGCAGAGACTCAAGAGATGAGGAGGGAGAAGGGGACTGACTGGGGACGATGGGGGACAGGGGGAGCTGTGAGGACGGGACATCGGGCCGGGCGACAGAGAGCGGTGGGGACAGAGACGAGACAGGCAGCACTGCACTTAAAAGACCTGTGAGCAGGGCAGGGCGTGATGGTCGTTGCTGCATGGCCCCGTGACGTCACACCATGTTGCCCTCCATGCTTCCTCCTTCAGACGCCATCCCCGACTGTGAGCTTCCATCTCCCGACCTACCCTGTCCATTCTGCTCATTCCTCCAGCAACAACAACCCTCGACCAGATCGTCGCCGCAGAGAACAACGCAAAACTTACGGACCCCCTCCAGCAAGTCTCCTCTTCTTCTCCCTTCATGCCTTACCCCTTCCCCAGGACACCCATTTGCATCTGCGCACTGGACAGTATGTCATTGCAGACCCACAAATAACCCCTGTTTGACGTCCTTCCAGACTGCTATCGCCTCTATCCCAACCACGATCGTCTTATGGCCCACCGGAAACGTGACCATAGATCAGACAGCGCTGTTGATATCATTACTTGGAACTCTGATTAACCCGGTAGTACATGTACACGTGATGAAAATCGCGTACCCGCGTCGATATAATAGCAGTTTCTCACGCGCGCGTCGTCCTTCATGACCAAGCTCGTCTTCACCCCCACCTTAAGTGAACATGCCGTCCAACAAGAGGACAAATCCCTCGAGGCAGATAGCATTGCCCGTCTCCTTGAAGGTGCTGAGAACTGGGACTGGGACGACATGCTTGATTTCATGTCGCCCAAAAAGTCTACAAAGCCTGTACCCGCTTTGCCCAAAAAACATCTACCTCAACTTCCTCAACGCCAATTCCGGAAATACGTCAGTACTCGTTGTGTTGTTGAGTCTCTCTCCGAGGTCCGTGTCAATGGCATACCACACAAAGTATGTCCCGAAATTCAGTCTTTGTTATCATCAATTTCATAGTCTACTATTCACTAGGAAATGATGGTCAAACTTCACCCCGGGGAGGAAAAGCGCTCCGTCACCCTTCGAGATGACTGGATAACAACAGATGTCCGAGTTGGTATGTTTGAAACTCTTTTTGACTCTAGGTCTCATCTAAAGATTCCTAGGCGACACTGTCAATATCATTGGTCCTTTCGAAATCTCGGCGGCTACCTCTACCTCCACCATTGACATCACTTCCAAACTCAACTATCTCATCCTTCATCCTGATATCCTAATAACAGCCACAGCATTATCCAGTGCATCTCAGTGTCGACGAAAGCCTCTTTTATCAGGTCTCGTTCATTCATCAAGTGACGTGACTCCCGCCCTGGTATGGGGTAGTATTCTTCACGAGGTGATGCAGTTATCAATGAGCGAGAACTGTTGGCAACAAGACTGGATTGAAGAAAAGATCGACGAGGTCATCAGAGTGAATCTAGTGAACATAGTACGCATTGATATGACTCTACAAGAGGCCTCGAGGGAGGTCAAGGCAAGGGCAAAAGGTTTGATCGCTTTTGCAGACAAGTATCTGGGTGTCACACCCAAGGTGAGTACAGCGTTCGCAATCAGATCGCAAGCATTGACCTTCCTCATGATGTAGCCTCAAGGTGTTCTATCCGATACAAGATCCAGATTGGATCATACTCAGTCGCTGCTCGCCATAAGCGATCTATTGGACGTTGAAGAAAATATATGGTCACCCACTTATGGCCTCAAGGGAAAAATCGATGCAACGGTTCATTCCGTCATCTCTCAACCTAAAGTGTCGTCTGATTCCATTGATCGACGGCCAAAGAGGAATGATATGGAGACTATTACAGGCGCCGTACCTTTTGAAATCAAAACTGGTCGTTCAGTGGCCGGCATCGAGCATCGAGCGCAAACGATGCTCTATACTCTTTTGGTAGCGGAGAGATATCACCAACAAGTGGATGCAGGATTGCTTTATTACACACAAAAGGAGGAAGTGGTCAGAGTTCCGGCTGTCAGGAACGAGTTGAGAGCATTAATAATGGCCCGCAACGATTTGGCAGGGTATACGATGCGGAGACATCGATTAGGGGAAGACAGTGTGAATGACATCGAGGAACTGGTCTTGCCGCCCTCTATCGACGATGAGCGGGTGTGCAAGAAGTGTTTTGTGGTCGACACTTGCATGCTGTATCGTAGAGTGAGTTTTCGGCAGTTTGATCATGATCCACTCACAAAATTTGACTTCACAGGCTGTAGAGAAAGTGAAAGATACCTCTTCCCCTATAGCAGATACATATGAACTCAAGACTTCCCATTTAACGTTGCCCCAGCTCGAATTCTTCAAAAAGTGGGAAAGGTTGATGTTCCTGGAGGAGAAGGATATTCATCGGTTCAAGAAGGAGCTCTGGACTATGAGTGCAACGGAGCGAGAGGAGAAAGGAAGGTGTTTTTCTGGGATGGTTCTTGACGAGGCCTACGACCCAAAAAAAACGCCTTCTCCGTCGCAAGGTGTTAGTTACCCCAATACACAAACCGGTGACGTTGAAGCCGATTTTGTTAATTCGGGGAAAGCCAAGATTCACAGATTTACTTATCGATTCGTTCGATCGTCTCAGCCTCAGTACCGTTCTCGAGCACAATGTTCTCGCATGGGCGACGAAGAAGTTGAAAGTTTGTTGAGTGGACACATAGACGTTGGAGAAGCGATCATAGTTTCAGTTGAACCTGACTTATTGGCATTGGCTCGAGGCTTCGTCGTGGATCTGTCGCCTTCAGCTGTGGTGGTTGGTGTGGACCATAAGTTGGACTTGGAGAAGATAGAATGGAGTCTAGCGACTCGACGGCAGAAGCTCTCCTCCAGTGGGTGCAAGGCTCAAGAGATTATATTCAGAATAGATAAGGATGATCTAGCTTCTGGTATGGGGAGGATCAGGGACAATCTTGCACAATTGTTCTATGCCGATGGGGACGCCAAAAGGTTGAAACTTGTCGTGGATTTGCATCCTCCGACATTTGAAAACCTGGACTGGCTAGATGACCACCATTCCAATGATCGTAGGGAGTATTTGAAGCACACAGAAAAGCTGAATTTTCATCAGAAGGAGGCTGTGAAGAGAGCATTAAGAGCAAAGGACTATGCGTTGATTCTTGGGATGCCTGGAACGGGGAAGACAGCCGTGATTGCTAGTCTTGTGAAGGTGCTTGTTGGGATGGGAAAGACGGTGTTGCTTAGTGCGTATACGCACTCAGCGGTGGATAATGTGTTGTTGATGTTGAAGTCGGAAGTGAAGAATGGGGAGCTTGGCTTTGGGGTGTTAAGGTTGGGTAATCTAGATAAGGTATGCTTTCAAGGTTGGTTTATTTGACGAGAAGTTGATGAGCTGGAGAGTTTTTAGATTCATCCTGACGTGCAAGAGTTTACATTGGCCAAAAGGAGGCAAGCTGTGACTATTGAGCAGCTCGAGAAGCAGCTCATGAGTCCGCCTGTTGTAGCTACAACATGCTTATCTATCGACCAGTAAGTGCACTCTTTTTCTTGCAAGTCATACTTAGACTCTCCGCAGTGCGCTTTTCAATCGTAGAAAGTTTGACTACTGCATTGTTGATGAGGCATCACAGATCACTTTGCCTACGTGCCTGGGACCTCTACGTTTTGCGGAGAGATTCGTACTGGTTGGAGATCATTTCCAGCTACCACCGCTGGTAGTTATTTGAAGTTTCTTTCTGTCTTGGTAGTTTGCTTATGTTTTTTTGGTAGGTGCGGAGTGTTCAGGCTCGTCAAGGCGGACTCGAAGTATCGCTGTTTCGTCGACTCTCGGATTCCCATCCGGCTGCTGTGGTTGAGCTAGCAGATCAGTACAGAATGAATGAAGAAATTATGACGCTGTCCAATCGGCTAATCTACGGTGAGAGATTGCGTTGCGGATCAGAGAGCGTTAGAACGAGAAAGCTGAACATTCCGAAATGGGATGCCGTAAAGAGCATATGTGAACGTGTTGCTTGCGGGTCTGCAGACTTGCAGCCTCGTGGGTGCTGGCTTCAACAACTACTTGATGAAAAGTGCAAAGCTGTTTTTGTGGACACTGATGGCATTCCGGGGTATGAGTCTCGAGTCGGGAATCTCATACAGAATGAAGTGGAAGCCGAATTGGTTCGACAGGTGACGGAAGCGTTAGTTGCCGGTGGGGTGTCACCGGACCAGATTGGGATTATCACATTGTATAGGCAACAGGTCAAGCTGATATCGTATTTGTTGGGAGGGAGAAAAGATGTGGAGATTTTGACGGCTGATCGCAGTCAGGGGAGGGATAAGGATGTGGTGATATTCTCAATGGTCAGGTCTAATGATGACAAGAAGGTGAGTTGGTTTGATCTATGTAATTCATGGGCTCATGGGGAAACAGACCGGTGACCTGGTGAAGGATTGGAGGAGGATGAACGTTTCATTCACTCGTGCACGGTCGAAATTGATTGTTTTTGGGTCGAAGCAGACTTTGGAGGCGACATCTCTCCTGAAGAAATTCTTTGAGTTGATGGATGAGAAGAATTGGGTTCTGAAAATGCCTAATGGGGCACATACTCTCCACGCTTCGATGGTGCAAAACATTCCAGATGTGACAAATCGGATGACGGAGCCGCCCGAGACGAAGAACGGTGTCAGTGATGATATTATCACGGAGGTGATTGATCAACCGACGGGAGAAGCACAGTTAAGAGTGAAGCGTCTGACGCCGTCAAAGAGGCGCGGTGACGCCACTGAGAAGGAAAATGCTCTTTGTGGAGATGACGGCGCTAGATTTAGCAAGGGAGATGAAAATGCAAGGGCTCTGAAGAAGATGAGAAAGAACCATGAAATTGATGCAGATGCTGTGAAGGGTGGACCATGGTTGTTGGATCTCATTAATAAGGGGTTGTAATGGCTGATGAGGGTCGCTGATATTATTCTGTATCATATGTACATATGTATTTATAGGCAGTAGAGGTGATATGTGGTGTTGGGCAGGCTGCGATGTGGACTGCGACGTGAGCGGGTGGGTTCGTGATGAGCAGATGGGAGAGAATTGCGGACGATGAGTGGTAGAAAAGGTGAGCGTTGCGAAGGGCGTTTCCATCAGCCACAAAAAGTCAGGTGGAGAGTGTCAGGGGATGAAATAAGAGGGAAGCAACAAGCAGGACCAAATACGGCTAATTGTGGTGTTGGGAAAAAAGAGTGAGGGAATTGGCTTTCAGGTTCGCTCCAGCGCGATACACACGCGCCCATTTGTCCGGTCCCATTGTCCTCAGCCATACCGTCCCTCTTCGCAATTACGTCCTGTAGAATGTCCTTCTTCTCCAGGAAGAAGCACACCCAGCCTTCTAATGTAGCCCTTGTTCACCATCCTCCCAGCAACCAACCCCCCATTTTGCGCCGAGACAATCCCATGAGTGATACGTGTGTATCTCCTCTCTTCTTGTATTCCCAATTGACTTGCTTTTTCTCCCCAGCGACTCTCTATCTCAACCTGGGCGGCCCAGGGGCGGAACGTTACCGGGTACCGGACCTCAGGTCGTAAATTCACCTCCAACTCAATCTCCTCCCCAGCAGCAGCAATCTCAATCCCCTCAACGGCCCCAACAGCAATCTCAGCCCCTTCAACAACAACCTCAGCCCCTTCAACGGCCCCAGCAACAACCTCCGAATCCCCAGCAGCCCTCTCATCGTCCCTACCCTTGGTCATACCGTCGCTTAGCTCTCCTTCCACCAAGTTTGAAGCCCGATGATACCCCTGTTCCCACTTCCCTTTCTCCTTCCCCCTTCCCTCGCTATGGTCATGCCTTACCTGCTACAACAACGGCGAGTGGTGATCTCTATATTTTTGGTGGTCTTGTAAGGGAGTCTGCACGGAATGATCTCTACCTTTATTCGACAAAGGATAATACTGCCACGGTGCTCCAATGTGGTGGTGAGGTCCCGAGTCCTCGAGTCGGACATACAAGTTCCATAATCAGCAATGTTCTTATCGTTTGGGGCGGTGACACCAAAACGGACGTCTCCAGTCGCGGGAATGAGCCCCACGACGACGGGTTATACCTACTCAATCTCGGTATGTGTTTCTTGAAACCCTGTGCAAGGTTGATGTTTCTTGATCTCATTGAATCTTCACATGTCCCAGTCTCCCGTGATTGGACTAGGGTCACAGTTCATGGTCAGGCCCCTATTGGCCGGTATGGTCATGCAGTTGCCATTGTTGGCACAACGTTTTTTGTGTTTGGAGGTCAAGTTGATGGACTGTTCCTGGATGATATCTGGGCATTTGATCTCAATACCCGTATGTACAGACCCTGACTTCTGCTTCTTGCTTATTTTGGGTTTAGTGCGGACCAGGGCTGTTTGGGAATTGTTTGAACCTACAACTCAGGAACGGCCTGCTCCGCGCACGGGCCATATTTGTGTTCCGCATCAAGACCGATTGATAATGTCTGTTCAACTTTGTTACCATACTCTAATTTGAGTAGACTGACAGTTGACCTAGATTTGGTGGTACAGACGGGCAGTATCATTATAATGACATTTGGTCCTTCGATCTCAAGAGCCGGAAATGGACCGAGCTGCAATGTATAGGTCATATCCCCTCGCCACGAGAAGGTCATGCTGCTGCTATCGTAGATGATGTGATCTATGTCTTCGGTGGCCGAGGGATCGATGGAAAAGACTTGGGTGACCTTGCAGCATTCAAGATTACTAGTATGTACTGATTCGATCTTATAACCAGTCATCGTTAATCATCTGTCATGTAGAGCAACGATGGTTCAGGTTTGAGAACATGGGTCCCACCCCAAGTGGTCGATCGGGTCATGCTATGGCGGCGATGGGTAGCAAAGTCTTCGTGCTTGGTGGAGAATCATCTGTACCATCTAGAGATGAAGATTCGGATCTTATTCATGTCCTTGAATCTAGTTAGTGTCTTTGACCTCACGAAACTCTGGGCAAAGTTTTCTGATACCCCATCCCACCAGAACTTATCAAATATCCTCCTCCCGACGCACCAGCCCCCGAGCCAAAGCCCTTAGCCTCTCAAACCATTCAAGTTGCTCAGCCCAATGGACGGCCTATGTCACCTCCAACAGCTCCTGTCCCTCAACCTCAGCTGGAAGATCCTCGAAGGGCTATTTCACCTACGGCTAACGTTCGGCCGAACGGCATTGTTCAACAAGCTTTTGGAACCAATAACAAGGGCAAAACCCCAATGCGACCTCGGCGGGAAGACGAAAGCACCGAAGGCAGTGTTGAAGCTGGAACTATAGATTCAATTTCATATTCTCAGCATCGCGATCGTGGAGTGTCTCCAGACCAAGTTCGCCAGCAAGTTCAGCGTGCCAAAAGTCCTCCAAGTGGGACGGCGAGTCGTACTGTGTCGCCCAATGGTGAACTTTACGAGCCTAGACAGCCGCCAAATATGGTTGGTGTTTCAATGGGTATGAACGGCGTCGCTGTTGCAGGGCGTGGATCACCTGCCATTTCTGCTGTCACAGGACGGACATCCCCAGCAGTATTGGCCAGCATGGAACGCACTTCACCTGTTGTCAGTTATCCTGCGTCACAAAATGGATCATCACTTGCATTAAATGGTGGTAGCTTTCCTACGCGTAGTGGCAGCGGGGCTGGGACTGGATCCGTAAGTAGCGTAGCTGCGGATCTAGTCAAAGATTTGAAGGCAAAGGATTTTGAGTTGGATGGCTTGAAGCGACAGATGTCTTGGATGAAGGAGGCATTGTTGAAGGCAGCAAAGGCAGGATACGTGTTGTCGGATAGACAGGGGAGTCCAGATCTGGCTATTGGTGGAGTTAGTAGTCTCGAGGGACATGATCGAGCCGAGTTGTTATTCAAATTCAAACAGTTTAGGGCTGATGTGCAGGTGAGGAGATTCCCAACTAGATCGAATGATACACTGATGTTTTTTTTTGCTAGGTTGTCATGGCTGAGCAAGCTCAGCAGACTTCAAAATGCATTGCCGAGGCTGAGCGTCTCAAAAACAGTGCAGCGCAAGAAGCTGCATTTTACCGTTCCAAACTCGCTGCCATTGAAGTCAACAGCGACGCTGAGGTATCACGGATAGAACGCGATCGCATCGCCTTCCTCGAACAGAACGTGACCAATCTCATGAGCGAAAGGTGGACACAAGATCGTAAAATCAGTGAACTCAACGAATCACTTGCTCTCCAGACATCACTTCTCCAACAAGCTGAGGTCCGTATAGATGATGCCCTCAAACGTGCGGACATGATGGAAGAAGCGCATAAACGCACTGTGCAGTCACATGCCGAACTCCAGGAGAAGCACAAGATTTTGGAGTACAAGCATCGTGAACATACCGACCGAAGTGTAGAACAGAGTTCATTACTGGAGCAAAAAGACGCAGATGAAGTAACGCTAAGATCCCAGGTTGACGAACTGTCGCGGACAAAGGAGCAGCATATCCGAGCGCTTGAGCAGGCGAGAGACGCTTTACATGCTGCTTCTGCGCGTGCGGAGGGGTTGGACACGCAATATCAGGCAGCATTGGACCAGATTAAAGATCTTGAGCATAATGTGGCGGGAATGAAGGGTGAGATTGAGACGTTGACGAATGAGGCGGATGCCGCTCGTACGAGGTTGTCTGACGTCGAGCTTTCATGGGCCAAATCTCGTGAAGAGGCTGATGCACTTCGAGCATTTACAACTGGAAGTCTGGGACAGTTGTTGGATACGCACAGAGACATGAAGGCAGACGAGGATAGGGTGGCGCGTGGCTATGATGCCAAGGTGTTGGCTTTGGAGGCAGAGGTCCAGAATTTGAAGTTGAGGGTGAAAGAGGCTGATGATAAAGCTGATGATGTATATCGTCAATGGGAAGAAGAGAAGCAGCAAGCTTTGGAACAAAAGACGGAACACATGTCGCTAAGAACACTCGTTGCGAACCTCCGGAGTCAACTGTCACTTAGTTCGACAGATGCAGGCAAGCTTCGCAAGGATCTTTCGGAGAGAGAGACATCTTTGCAAGAAAAGACGAAGGAGGCACTGACTTTGGGCATGAAACTCCATGCACTCAGGAACTATCTCAACGAGCAGGGTATCAGTGTAGATGAGGACGACCTGCAATCGTCTCAAGCACATGCTTCACCTCCACCTGTCGTTGTAGATCTTGAGACAAAATTGGCGGACAAGACAAGACAGCAAGAGAATACAGAGAAGGAGTTGGCCCAGGTATTGAGAAGGACGAGGGATGTAGAAGCCCAGGTCAATTTGTTGACAAGCGAACTGGATCGTGTGCAATCGAATTCCAGGAATGGGTTGAGCGATAGTGATATGGATTATCGTGTTCAGGCGGCAGAGCGGAAGTTGGCTGATGCAGAGCAGAACCATGGCACAAAGATTAGACAGATGGAGGAAGATTACCGTCTTGCTGTGCGCTATGTCAAGTAAGTTTCACTCCAGGGCCTTTGACGAAAATTTTTGATTTATGGTTGGTCATTCATTTTAGGAGCACTGAGAAAGTGTTGAGGAAGACACGCGAAGAATTGACCAAACAAACATCTGCTAATGCTCAGCTCTCGATAGACCTTGAGGTCGCCAGAAGTGGACGACCTATGCGTAGCGTCAACGGTAGGACAACACCATCAGAAGATGAATTATCAAGACAGGTCATCGAGGCCCAGCGGCAAATCCAGCGTTTGCGTTCTGAGAACACAGATCTCCGCGTACGCATCGAGACTCTGGAGAAGGACAGTGAAGTCACTCGTGATAAGCTCGTTGCGTCGCAGCGTGAGTCTGACGACCGCCTCAATCAAGTTGAGGAACTTCAATTTGATGTCGAGAGGCTCAAAAATTCCCTTATCATTGCTCGTGGTGGCTACAGTGAAACGATGTTGGAGAAGCTGAACAACGAAAATGCTAATCTTAGGAGAGAAAATGATCAGCTCTCGCGTAAGATTGAACTCCTTCTCGACGTTGATCGTCCGGATCTCAGTGCTCGGCCCGTTTCTGGAATTTTGGGTCGACGAGCGAGTACGTCAAGTACAGATCGTTTGGCGTATGATGGTTTTTCGAATGAGCTAGATGATTGGCGGCGGCATATGCTTGCTCCAACAGGCTCATTGAACCATCGAAAACAATTGAGTGAGATGGATAATGATCCCAGCTCTGCTCTCACACCACGGGCATAAGCCTCAAACCCTCCTTTCCTTCTCTTTCCTTTCCCCACGTTCTTTCACATCCTCTTTATGCTGATCTATGTATCCTTCTTTGCATATACCCTCTGAGCAATTCCTTTTTTTGATTGCCAATAACCCCCTTATTTTTTGGTATCAGACATTCGCTTGGATTTCGCGTTCCTTTGTATACTCTTTTATGCTGTCTGTCTAGTATCATGGTCCGGCGACTTTCCCCGTCTTACAGATATACTCTCTTTTTTTATGCAGATATTGGTATTAACCGATTCTCGCTATAATTATGATCACGATGCATTGTCTGCTGCTACCTTCTGAGTCCATTCGATAGCCTTTTGTTTGACTGCCTCGGCACCCTCCTCATCGCCAATCCTTCGTTCGAGTTCAAGCCATTTCTTGAAAAACGACCTTAAGCAACGAGTGATTTGTGATTAGACTTGATATATAGTAATATATTTGATAAACTCACTTAGCTTTGTGGCTGGTCATTTTGAAAGTCAATATACGATCCAAGAGGTTCCTGAAAGAGATGGTAAGCATCGCATGAATTTTGAAAACCATCAAGGAAATACCTGATAGCCTGAATATTCTTCTGACCAGCTTCCATGTCGATATATACTGACCAGATGTCCCAACGCTTGGAATGAGAATCCACGATGCCTTCGAAGATTGTTCTACCACGTTCAAAGTCGCCATGCTTATACTCGAGCTGTGCAAATTTGGACGCTGTCTTGATGTCTAAGGGTATCAATTCTAGTGAATCAATCCGCTTGCGAAGGAATCAAAAAAACCCTACGCTTGCGCTTCTCAAGACTTTGGAAACTACGAGGCAACAGTTTCCTCGCTTCCTCGAGATTACCTGCTTTGAGATAGAACTCGGCAAACATCGCCCAGACTTTCGAACTTGCACCGAATTTCTTGCACGTTTTCTTGTATTGCTCAACAGCCTTGTCGTGCTTTCCTGACTGCTCGAGGATAGATGCTAGCCGGAGATGGACTGTTTTCGAATCATTGGCCCGAGCTGCCTCCTTGAAAGTCGTGTCTAGGGAGTCGTCGGTACCATAAACGTTTTCCAGGTTGAGAAGTGCGATCCAGACGTTCAAACGTTCTTGCTCTTCGCGGAAGTTAATTGTTTTAAAAGCCCTCCTGCCAATCTCACGAGCCTTGTCGATTTCAGAGATCTGGAGTTGGAATGACATATACTGTATCCACACATAGGATGAATCAGGCGATCCAAGAAGTACTCGTTCAAAATCGGCATTTGATTCAGGCATTTTGGTATGGAGCTCCGCTGTCAAATCTTCCTCAATCTCCTTGCGCTTCTTTCTCTTCTTTTTGTGAGATTGGTCATCCCTATCGCTCTCACCTCCACTGTCTGACAGATCCTCCCCTACCTCGGTTGGTTCATTCGGGCCGTACCACTCAAAACCACGGCTCAAGGACAAAGTGGGCGCTGGCCTCGCTAAACTCCCAATATTCTTTCCTGGTTTTTCGGAGCGATGAAAGAGCTGGATTGTAGCACTTTCGTCAACCTCCATTGCATCTTCGTCATCATCCCCTTCACTCCTGGTCGATCTCATCTCATCGTCGTCATCCCCACCAACCTCGTCGCCCTCCATTATGGACCCATCTACGGCTCTAACTGGGCTTGATGCTTCAATCTTATCATCAGATTCTCCCTCATCTTTCTCTTCTTGGAAAAAATGCGATGGTTTTAAGCTGAATGAGATGCGTTTTCCATCTACACCAATGACAACGGCCTTGACACGGTCGCCTTCACAGAAATTTTGAAGGGCAGCACTGACATCAGCATCTTTGTTATCCGAAAGCTACATCAAATTGAGTGGGTTGCTGAAAATGATTGATGCTACCACTCGCCTCGGACTTATGGCACAACCCACTGAATTTACTGCCCTCTATCTGAATGAAAATACCATATTCTTCAATCCGCTTGACAGTACCATCAACCTTTTCACCCTCATGGAGATCTGACGGCAGGCGCTTGACCTGACTTTCACGTTCACGAGGATCTCCGGAGCGCAATGTGAGCTCGACTTTCTCATTCTCCATATCCACGCTAGGGAGCTTTCATAAATTGATGAAGACAGAGATCAGAGTTCGTACCTCAGGATACGGCCCTTGACCAGCTGGTTCGTATGGAATCGTGGCTTCCAGTCCTTGACAAACTATAGACATCATGAGAGAACCATCGGAATGATTATCAAATTGAGGAACTCACTTCATCAAAAAGTTCGCGTATCTGCACACGAGCATCAACGTTTCGCCCGATAGTGACGAATAACCCATGTTCAGCGACATTTTTGATAAAACCTCTGACCGTATCACCAACGGCCAAATCAGAAACTTGACTGATTTCCCTATCTACAATTTGAACTGCCTGATCCGGGCGGACCCTCGACTGCCTTGTCGAAAGAGTGACTTGTCTCCTGTCCTTGTCCACATCCACAATTGCGGCTTTCACAAGGGAATCGATGGCAAGATAGGGATTAACAGCGTCGAAGTTATCGGAGACGTCCGTGGGATGTATGATACCGCCCATATGAGTGGTGACTTTGACAAGAGTACCGTGATGAACATGTCGAGTGACACGTCCACCAACAATTTGACCGACAGTGACAGAATCAATTGTCAAAGAATTCTTGCCAGGTAAAGTAGCCTTTGTCTGAGGTGCATTGGCGACTATCACAAAATTTTTCTCCAGGTTCTTGGCAACCACAACGAGCTCGGAAAGCTTTTCACCAACTTTAAGCTCGTTCTTCAGCTGTGGAAGACTTATGCTTCGATGGTTGGCTAAATTCTTGAGACTTAACAATGCCCTAATCCGCGTAGGTTCGAGGAGTAGAATAACATTGTCTTTGTGGATCTCTTTGATTGCTCCCCCAGCAACGTTACCGACTTCAACTTCACTGATATCAGCTACTGCCGAGTCAAAATCAGAGGAGGCCTGGCGAATGCTTGCAATGATACGCGATTTTTCCTGCTCTACAATCACTATGCGGACTTTAACGACCTTGCCAATGGAAAAAGCTTCTGCAAGATTAACAACAGGGGTCTCGCTATTCAGGAAAATTAATTTTGTAACTGTAAAAACGGATTTTCTTACAAACCTAACTTCTTTAAAGGGAACTATGGCTTTCAAGTTATTGTAAAACTCGATCAAGAGATACTTCTCATGAACCTTGAAAACAACTGCATGTGCCAGGATACCCACTCGGACCTGACTGAAATCCGAAAGAATGGATAGTTTGGAGTCTATGAGTGTTTTCTTCAATGTGAGATATATGCGTTTTCTCTCAGGATCAACGACAAGAACCTTTCAACACATAAGTCTTCCTCATCCAGCCAAAAAAAAAGACCCTTACCTTGCACTTGATACTGGCCCCAACCTTGAATCGTTTTGCAGGGTGCTTCAGTTGTATATCGGCATAATGATTGGGCCAAACTACACCATCAATGTTGCCGGACAATGTAACAAAGAGTGCGGAATCTGTCAACTTTTTGATTGTGCCTTTAACAACTTCTCCAACCTCCACGTCAGAGATTTGGATATACTTCTGCTCCAAGATGGAAGGCCTGAGAGACAACTGCAGCAAACCATCAAATGCAAAGAATCCGGTAACACGAGCCCGGTGTATTGCCTCAGGCTTCCAAAGACCTGTGGATGTGAGAGAAGGAACATGGTCGTCAGAGAGGTGGGAAATCTAAGTAGACATCAAGATCAATGCATAGAATTTGAGATGACAACAGACATGAACAAATCCCTTCTGGTCTCCTACTTTGACAATGAGGCCGCGTTCCTCCTCAACACGAAGTACTTCTACCGCATCAAGGATAGTACCAATCGGGTAGGCTTCTTGCAGAATCTTCTCTTCTCCATCGCAGGAGACCAGTCGGGGTCGTAGGTGGACCACATGCTCTGACAATGCTAGTGCAAACTTGGGAGGCGACGTTGAATAGTTATAGAGAACTCGGGCCTTGACTTTTTTGCCAGCCTTAAATGATTTTTCGGGAAGATGAAATAGATCTACAGTGCCATCAAAGAATCCAGCGACTTGCAGGTTGATTCCGTCTGGTTTGACTGATATTATGAGGCACTGAGCAAGAGCACCCGGAAGGATGGAGCTGACAGAAGAAATCTCAGAAAACTGCAAGAAAAAATGAATTCCAAGACTACAAGAGAAACAACAAAACGTACGAAAGAATTCGACTGCTTCTCACTATCCTCGCTGACACTGCACACTCGTCCATTACTGGAAAGTTTGATGACAACAGTATCAATGATCTGTCCTATGCTGAACTTAGATTCAGACCCCTCAAACGGGAGGAAACCAGACACATCTGGGACACCGATATCAAGATTGTAGCCATGATCTTCGATACTTCTGATGGCAGCAGATAATGTCTAGTTCCAAGTTGAGGACAAATTCAGGATTGAAATCAGTTACACTCACAAACCCTCCTCGGAGATCAGCCTTCTGGACCCCAGCATTCACTTTCTCTGGAACCAAGCTAAGTTCCACTCGTTTGCTTGCCTTCACCAGATTGTCTCTCGACTTCCTGAATGCATTCACGTCGCTAACTCCAGCTGGATGGACATCCATAACCACGGTTCGCACATACTGGCCCACACGAAACATCGCGAAGATATCGGGCGCCTGTAGTTCCTCCTTGTCCTCATCAGACTCATCCACATTTATATCATCATCCTGGGCGTCGAAACGTTCGAGAAGAGCAGTGAACTGAGCGGATATTTGAGTTATTGGAACATGACCATAAAGTTGGTTTGGGAGAGAAATAATCAATCCAAGAGGCATGATGGATACGATTTGACCAAAAATCTTCATTCCAATAAAGACCCGCTAATATACACAAGAAAATTTTATTGACTTGTACTGGAAGACAGAGGCTGAACTCACCTTGTAATTTAGATGCTCAATACGCGGGAGCTCCGACCTCTCAGATGACCTTGTACTTTCTTTCTTAGCCGCATTTTTCAACTTCTTTTTATGTCCCTTCTCCTCCTTGGTTTCCTGCAAAGAGCCTTGAGTCCTTGTTCAACTGAGTTGAGCAATGCATACCTTGAACAGTGCTTCATCTGCTTCTTTCGCTGCTTCGGCTCGGATGGCTTTAACCTCTAGCGGAGTAAACACTGTCCCACCACCTCTGGGAAAATCTACTTCATCTGCTACAAGGGCACTCGGTATTTCGGCCTTCGCTCCTTTATTAGCTGTTTTAGCCTTCTTAGATCTATGATTCGAAGACGCTTCATCAAGAGGTCGTTTTGGAACCGCCATACCTATGCACAGAAGCGGGCAGTACACCGAAACCAAGAATTTGTGTTGATCTGAGATCCAGTGTTTGCTTGGCTTACATCAGCAGTCTTTGCACCGGGGCTTGTATCATACTTCTACTCATCCCAACTATCTGTTATGGGTATGTGGTCACCCCTCGCCTCTGAACATCTGACTAACGTGTACATCAGACTACCAGGTCTGTACTAGTGACATTCTAATGAGAAACGGCAATTCAAATTCAACAGAACCGTGTTGGGTCAAAATTCGGTGGTGGGGGTGTTGCAGGAGCCTCAGAAACGAATGTAGATAGACGCGAGCGGTTGAGGAAGCTTGCATTAGAGACCATCGATTTAGCGAAGGTATATTTTCTATCTTTTCTGTCACTTCGAGTCTCATTCGCCTTCAGGATCCATATATCTTGCGGAATCACATTGGCTCTTATGAATGTCGCTTGTGCTTGACGTTGCACACCAATGAAGGTTCTTATCTTGCCCACACCCAGGGAAAAAAGCATCAAACAAATCTCGCCAGACGTGCCGCTCGTGATGCGAAAGAAACACAGCTAATGGTTGCACCAACACAAAGCAACGTACAGAGAAAAGTCTTTCTGAAAATTGGTAGACCTGGCTATCGTGTCACAAAAGTCAGAGATAGGGACACTGGGAAAGAGGGCATGATGGTGCAGGTGCATCTTCCGCAAATTAAAGAAGGTGTAGTACCTCGAAGACGGTTCATGAGTGCTTGGGAACAGAAACGAGAGCCACCCAACAAAGCCTATCAATATCTTATTGTGTGTATTCCCTAGCTTTCATTCAGATTTACGTACTCATGCAGCATAGGTTGCAGCGGAACCATATGAGACTATTGCATTCCGTATTCCTGCCCGGGAAATTGAGGACGAAACTGATGACGCGGGGTATTGGAATTGGTCGCACTGGGATCCCGACACCAAACAATACAGTTTCCAATTTATGTTCCGGTTACAATATTGAATCCATGTATAAATTCCCGTGCTGTGTCGTTGCCTGTCTGATTTTGATTCCTCCGGTTAATTTTGACTACAACAAATATCAGACGCAAGTTAATTCGATTGTTAACAAAGACTAGCATTCAAGGACTATACATGAAATACGGATTCCTATGGAACAAACGTGAGTCGTGTATTCTAGGTAATTGAGAATGACAGACTCACTCCTTGTCTGTCAAATCGGCGAATGCGTGTTTGTTCTTCTCCCTCCGCATATCCTCATCAGTCCAGTCATGCTGCCTCTTGATGACCTCGATCCGTGCTACTTTCTTCTTGTTCATACGCTGGTTGATCCAACGTAGAAGGAGTACGATAACTAGCACTGTGGAGAAAAGAACCATGATGGCTATTTTCCCTGGGATGTAGCTCGGAGCGTCCTTTGGCTGGAATATCTCCGCGCCGATGATGTTTCCAAGACTAAACCCGACTAGAGTTATAGAATTTGCTGTGCTCTTTTTCGTGTGGCCGCTCATATTACTCGCATTGTAGGCGTAGATGGTTGACAATGAGCTACCATAAGAGCTGCTGAGATAAATAGCTATCAAAAAATATCAGCTTCTGTAAATTCCAAAAAAATCAAGTTGATACCAAACAGCAAGATCCCTTTCTGCCCAGTGTCGTTAAAACCAATCAAAAGTGCTTTTGAATGATTAGTAGCTTCTCAACAAATATATTCTCAAACTGACCTGCGCCCAGGATGGTTGGCAAGGTAGCAATTACAATAGGAATCATCCGTTGGTTCTTATTATATGCTCGCTATCATAACTCGAAGACAAGCGATCTAATCCTTACCTTCCTATCCGCGTACCAACCACAGAAAAGCGTCATGGCTGCTGAAACTACGCCTCCTGGTGTAGATAAAATTAGCGTCTGTCTGGTTCTAGGATCGATTCATTGACTTGAATATTTCCCCTGCTGTTAACACTTACGTATATCCAAAGTTCTTAATAATGATATTGCCAACTGCAAAGACTCAATGTTGCTCATCCTGGTGGCGAAATATTCTTACAGTTGGTGAGACCACCATTGGGCACGCTAGCTAAGCCACCCATCGTCAGCAAAGGGGACAGCTGTATACAAGAGATAACTCACCAACGCATGTTACGAGAGCGATAAGCCAAATTCGAATGTCAAGAAATGCCTCCTTGATTTGATACGACTTGAGCACTTTGTTTTCAATTCCAACCTGGTCATCACGGACTCTCTCTAGCACGGCTGTACGCTCCTCGTATGTAAGAAAACTCGCGTGCAGTGGTGAGTCAGGCAGCCAAATAAGCACCCCAATTCCAACCACAATTGCCAGGCCACCGAGCAATATGTAGATGATCTTCCAAGAGGCAATTCTGTGGCTATCATAGAAGGATATTCCCTTCATGGCATACAAAAAAGCAATTTTGAGTATCTAGAATCAGAAAATGGACGCCTATAGTACATACGTAGGCAACGAACCCTCCGAAGACCATGGTCAAACCATTCTGTGCGCAAGGTCGATTAGTGAACCGATTTCAATAAACTAATGGTATTTCACCATGACATAAAACCACGAGATACGCCTTGCATGCTCGTTCTTTTTGTAGAACATCGATATCATCAAGATCAGAATAGGAGAAACACAAGATTCGCACATTCCTGCATGCTATGAGATAGCTATCCAGTTGATAGAGATCAAAGTACCCAGTAGGAAACGTAAAGCAAAGAATGCTCCAAAAGAATTGGCGACCGAATGGAGCATAAGGATAATACCCCAAAGCACTATGTTAGCTCCTGTATACTTGATTAGTTAGTGAATTTGAGAGCTAGGAAGGAGGATTGACCAAGGTATTTGGCAACTCGTGACTTCTGCGCGATATAGGTGGTCGGGAACTCCCATGTGAGATATCCTGGATGGTCATGAGAAGGAAATAACTATTCAGAATGAAAAGGTTTACCGAGATAAAATGCCATTGATACAAGATTATAATGCTGAAATCTCGCTCGAGATATGGACTTTACTGGACGGGTGAAAGAAAGACTGACTTGGCCGATTATCGGAAAGCCCATTACACTGGACACTGTTCAGTATATCTTACACAAGAAAAAATGAATGGATACCTTGCATAATTTAACGATGTCTTGTCCCTGTAATCATGAGATCTGACCGCGACAAGTTCCAGGAAGTGACTCACAAATATTGTGAAAAGTACACCGAGGCACAGATTGGAGGTATAACCCAATCCTAACCAATAGGAGAACAAGTGTAAAATATAAGTACTGACACGCACTAGCCTCTTGCACAACTTTGAATTGTACTCTTCGTCAAACTCGATTATCTTCTCTGCGTCAACAAATCGAAGCGCCTCATCTCCAAGACGTAAATTGATAGAACCCGTGCCAGAAACATCTTCTATCTTCGTATCAACGTTTCTCCTGTCCAAAGAAGAATTTCCTAGAAAACTCTGGTTTTTCATGGTTATCGTTGAAATACCTGAAGCTGGAGGAAAGAAAGAAATGACGGACTGCTCTTATGTATCTCCTTGCTATCTATATGAAGAAGGCATTTCTGGTGACCACGCATCCTGGGCACATATGATGTGTAGTACCACCTGATGAGGATAGCCTGGGGATTTAGAGCTGTGTATTTTTGACGGGGATTCCAGAAATAGCTTCGAGCTTAGAAAGAGATTTTCAAACGTACTACACAGAAAGACATCGAGATTGAAAGGTTGATCATGAATGGCAGACTAATGAGCTATGTATCCAGATCATGGTTGACCACTAGACTCAAAGTCGACTATTATTCCTCTGGCATGACTGAGTCGATATCAACATACTGTGATCTTGGTGTAAGACATTATCCAGCCGGGCCGAGCATAAGAATAAATGCACGAAATATGATCATGAGGTCTTGGGAAAGATGAGAGCTTGTCATTATTCCATGGAGGACCGAAGGACTTTTTGTAGGCCATCTGGGCAATCTGGGCAAGTCTGAGGACCCAGATTCTCCCAAACTGATCCGTTCCGAAATGCCGGGCATGGAGCCCAAATTTGGGGGTCTCCCTTCTTCTTAAACTTAAATGTCGTGATTTGACAAGGCTCCCGACCCGAAATTCGAAGTTCTCTCAAAATTCCCACGGGAAGTCATCCAACATCAAACGATACATTGTCTTTACTTCGGAGTTTCATCATAGTCAACATTCTGTCTCAATGGAGGATGCACCGCAGTTGCATCACATGTCTATTATCACCTCATCTGTCAACACTGAAGCATCTACATCCACCGTTATCATCTACATCCACCGTTATCATCTACATCCACCGTTATCATCTGATTAATCCAAATGTATCCCCATCTGCATGTCTATTATCACCTCATCTGTCAACACTGAAGCATCTACATCCACCGTTATCATCTGATTAATCCAAATATACCCCCATCTGCATGTCATCGTACTCGACGCTCGGTCTTCCACCGTGCTGGTGCCTCGGCGACGACGGCAGCGGTATGTACAGTCTCAAAGCAACTTATGATGCGGGGGTTCTTGCCCAGAACAAGACGTGTGTCTGCTGAAGGCATTTTGCAACCTTGGACACGACTGCACTGTTGCCACTGTTCAACTCACTGACTCATATCTGACTTCAACATTACCGTTCGTCCAGACTACATCCACTCAAATCTCAGTTTCTGCATTCGCCAGTGATATCTTCACCTCCAATTCTGCTGCTGTTACTCTTTCAGGAACCAGTGTTCCCACGATGACGGCGATACTCTTATCTTTCTGTCAGTCAGGAACGCAGTGGAACGGTCATTGCGCGAAATTTCTACGATGTCAGTGGACAGCAAGACCAAACTGTTGCGCCTGTAATGTTTCATCATGCCCAACGATCCCAGCCTTAGACATGACCGCACCGTTGCCGCTGTTCGACTCACTGACTCATATGACATCAGACTTCAACATTGCGTCGCCTGGGAGAAGTGGTGCAACCTATGAGCCAAAGGCGACTCTGGTCAAGGACGAGCTCATCGCGAAGACGCTCTCCAAGGCAGAAAAAGTGACCCTTCCCATAACCCTGTTATGATGTCGGCTCCAAGAGTATTTCTAACCGTGCTCTGGTGCTCGCCGCCTTGGGAAAAGGCACTTGCAGACTTAATAACCTATCGCATTTCGATGATACACAGGTCATGATGTCTGCTCTCAAAGGTCTTTACTCTGACGCTTCAGGGAAGGGCGCTGCGCTAAATTAATATGCGAAGACAATGGCGATACCCTGGTTGTTGAAGGTGGCGAAGGTACCTCCTAAGGGTAAGGGTAAAGAGCTATCTTGGGAATGCCGGAATTGCTGCTCGCTTCCTCGCCATTGTTCTCTTGTCCAGACTTTGCTTGAGGATGATACTGGTGTTACTGTTATCATTGACAATGCTCGCATGAAGCAGCACCCCATTGGGCCTCTCGTTACCGCATTGAGGGCCAATTTTGGTGTTGATTTTATTCGAAGGACTGACTCTGCATCTATGTTTAGCTCAGATATGATGTTCACTCCCTCGTCGAGCTGTCATGCTATGACTGATTTACTTGGTTGAGTTTGCATTCTGACCAAGATAGTATATTAGTAGTTAATCACTATAAAATAAAAGGGTGCTTTATTTTTAAGGACATATTTACCCTATCCTGAGGGTGTAGTAAACTCTACTCTTACCCTTACCCTTGGTGGTATACCCTGGTGGGCCCTAGGTCATCTTAACCCGAGTGTAAAATGAGGTGCCGAGCCCTGAAAATAAGTGTTATCAAAGATTATCCCTGAGGGGCCCCCGATTTGGGGTACTCAAAGCATGTGTCAAGCATGTGTCATCTGAAGGAAAGCCCTACAAAAATGTTAACCAATCGAACAGGAAATTTTCCTCGAAGAACACCTCACCTCGTAGGGCCCATCAGGGGTGACCCTCAGGTCGTTTGATTGCCACCTGCACCGTACCTGCAGTCATGTCAAAACACGGATCATCCTTATGTAAAGGGACGGGTAAGCAACACAAGCACGGGTACACCGTACCTTCATTTACTGGATCAATGTTCTGCAATTTCATTGGGACTTGATGTGTTGATTGCGCAAGTACGCGTACGCGTCGAGGGGCGTGATCAACAAACCTTTGGTATAAAAGCAGCATCCTGTGAAAGGAGTCAGCAAGACTAAATGACACGCCGAAAATTCTCTAGTGGTAGGGTGAGTCATTATCTCCTTTGCTGCTTATATCACATTGAAAGCTGATACTCAGCGTGTCTTGACATGCGGCAACTTGGTGGATAAACTAAGATTGAATGACAAGCCTGAACTCGTGAAGACACTCAAAGTAGATCCTTCGTACCTAATAAGGCTGATGAGTCAATCTAGTATTTGATCCAGGATGTGATAGACGAAAATTTTGACCCAGGGGTCAACTACCGGGAACAGTGTCTTGAGTCATGCAGAAGAATGGTAAGTGTTCATATAGTCATCTGTATCTACTGATTGATTTCATGTTATAGTTGAGCGATACCTTCCCCAATATTTTCGAGGATCCTGACCTCAGTCTATATCATAAGAAGAAAAGAATGGAGGCCGCTTTATCATACGGAAGAAACTATATCATGGATAAAAGAAAGGCCCTCCAGGTCTCTCATGACGAAACCTGTCGTCCAAGTGCTCGTCCAAGTGCTCCGGTTCGTATCCTACCTATTGAGTAACGACTGTTGATAATGTCTTTT
>Ga0153946_1000103_pt1 | contig 30262 bp, 37 predicted proteins | sample TSNJ030MetaG_FD_104751 | JGI IMG/M metagenome (GOLD analysis project Ga0153946, IMG submission 104751) | Attine ant fungus gardens microbial communities from New Jersey, USA - TSNJ030 MetaG | ecosystem: Host-associated > Fungi > Mycelium > Unclassified | place: USA: New Jersey, Wharton State... | reverse complement strand
TCTACAGCAGCTTACTTTATATTCTCTGGATCACAAGATGGTCTTGGTCTATCCGTTGGACAGAGATAGTAGATCATAGATAAGTACTTGACTCAAGAGCTTCGTGCCTCCATTGGAGAATACAGAAAATGCTTCTTTCCTGATCTTGTGGTCATACACCAATTGAAACAAGAAACCATATTCTCATAAAATATAACAGATACTCTGATTTCTTCTTAGTTGTATATTGTCTATCTGTCAAGCCTCACAAATTGGGCGGGATTATCTCAGAGGAAGAGAAGATTCTTATTTAAGAACGAAACTAGACTCAGCTCTTGTACTTAGATACTTTAGGAAATAGAAAACAGAGAGCGAAGCTCAGAAAAATTATGTGTTTGGGCCTCGCACCCGAAAAGCGACTAATGGAAGGGTAGTTAGGTGTCACGCGATGGGGAGGAGCGTGACACTATCACAATTTCCTGAAAGATGATCCTAGTGCCTTCTGCTTCCCAGAGCAAGTCACTTAAATTGTCTCTATTCTCTACCTGTTTCCCAGTTAGTCTTCTTTTCCTGTCTGCCTCTCTCAACATATAAGTAGTGTACATTGTGCCTGCCATGGATTGTGTTTAAGCATTGTGTAAAAAAAATTGATCATCTTTTCAGCAAAAATGCATATATCAGACATCTACAAAATAATCTATCAGAGAAGTAAGGATTAAGATCATAGCGTAAAACAGTATGCTATTAGGAGAACACAAACAGTCTAAGGCTATAATTAGATTGTGAGCTTTCTATCTAAACTCCTTATGAAACACAGATGTTGTAATAGAAAAAACTGAGAGACAACATAAATCAACTTAAAGAACAGATGTATAGGTTTGATCTGCTTCTTGAATTTATACCTGAGAACTTTCCCAACAACTTGTTGTACAGTTTCCATATCAGGTCAAAATGTCTTTCCCACCTTTTGTCTAGTGGGTCGTGTGATCGTCCCGTGCAAGCTCTAATCGTATGATTCCGAAGCAATAGTATCGACAACATACTACATAAAGTGCTGACCGTCGGGACAATTCTTGTTGAGATTTTATGAGCATTCCAACATTCTCTCGGCGTTGACATATGACGTCACTGAACTTGCAATATTGACGTGAAGCATCAGTGACATTCACATGACTCGCCGAACCCGAACCCACATGTATTGACACCACTTCCACTTCGTTCTGTATGATAGTTTCGGTTTTTATTTTTAGTTCTAGCTCTATACCCACGGGAAAATGTGCTGGTCCAGGCCGCACTTCTCCTATAAGAGAAGAAAACTGGCTGACTTGTAGTTCGTTTCATCCCCACTCCCTCCTATGACATCTATCCCTTCTAATCGCACGGGACTTGCTATTAATGATACTACTGTCGTAGAAAAAGCCGATGGCTTGGCAATCAAACGCGAATCTTCTGTCTCCCTCGCTGAGAATGCTAGCCTTTCCGGCAGGAACGAGGTCGGGAACCTCAATGCTAAGCTGGCTAATCCGCTCGCAGGAATTCCGCAGGACGAGCTTATAAAGGATGGTGAAATGTTTGCTCTCAGGAACGGTCTTGAGGATATGTCCGAACTCTTCAGGAAGGGTGCTTTGGTGGCTCAGGATCCCCTCGCATTCGAAAATCTGCCGTTGCTTACTGAAACGGATAAGCAAGCATTGCGAGACGAAGTCGCTAACAAGTGGAGGCATCCGAAGATGTTATACTATCTTGTCACCCTTTGCTCTGGTAAGCTCAGAACCTTTGAGTTTTCGTCGTAATGGAACTCATTTCAATCCCTCTGATGCAGTGGCGGCTGCGGTCCAGGGTGTCCGTTGTTGCAATTCATTAGTCGAAGTGTCACTGATTTCATTCAATACAGATGGATGAATCCGTCATCAATGGAGCTAATCTCTTCTTCGCACCTCAATTTGGGATCAATCCGCGTGGAGGGACCGACCAGGAGAACAGCAGAAACCAATGGCTATTAGGCCTGGTAAACTCTGCGCCCTACGTGGGTTTCATTTGCTAATTCCCCGCCATCATAATTTATGTTAAATTGATAGCTGTGCTGCGCTGTGCTCGGCTGTTGGTTGACCGAACCGGTTTGTGCTTTTATGATAGTCTCGGATCTAGGAGGGCTCATCCTTGTTTCTGTTTTTAGCTGAACCGGTTGGTTGGGAGGAGAGGCACTATTTTTATCACTGCTCTCTTTTCTTTCCTTACATGCGTCTGGCAGGGAGTCACCAACTCCTGGCCGCACCTATTCGTGGCACGCTTTGTTCTTGGTCTAGGCATCGGGCCGAAAAGCTCCACCGTACCTGTGTATGCTGCCGAATGTCAGTCGAGTTTTATCTGCAGGAATTGTTGGTGGTTTGTCTCAATTGTTTTCTGCATCCATAGGTGCACCTCCACTTATTCGAGGTGCTTTGGTGATGATGTGGTAAGCTTTACTGGGTGCTCTTGTGCAAATCTCAGCGGGACTGATAAGCAATCGGAAGGCAAACATGGACGGCCTTCGGCATTATGATGGGATTTGTTATGGATCTAGTGTTTTTTAAAGTGCAGGATAGACCCCATATTCATGGCCTTAACTGGCGGTTGATGCTCGCAAGTGTACGTCTTGTTTTATTGACTTTGATATTCAGCGCTTGATTTGTCATAATAGGCTGGGGTTCCTGCATTATTCATTGTTGTTCAAGTATTCTTTTGCCCCGAATCGCCGCGTTGGTATCTCTCCAAGGGTCGTCATCGCAAGGCTTTTGAATCGCTCTCGAAGCTGCGTATGCACCCACTTCAGGCTGCTAGGGATTTGTACTGTAAGTTACATATGACTCTTCTCATTGAGCGCCGATTTCTATCATGATATAGATATGCATGTATTGATTGAAGCAGAGAAAGATATGGAGAGGAAAAGTAATAAGTTTTTCGAGCTATTCACGGTTCCCCGAAACCGCCGAGCGGCGCTTGCCTCCTTCATTGTCATGTTCATGTACGTGACATATCATATATCCCTCTTGTTTCTTGCGTGCTCAACTGCTTGTCAGGCAACAATTGTGAGACGTTCGTAAATTTCAGGATAAAAAGACAACTTATGATAATGTAGCTGTGGTGTGAATGTGATCGCATACTACTCGGTATACTGTCTTTCTTCCTTGACTCAGCAATAATCTGACAACTGCTACGTCTATAGTCGGAAATTTTTGCTGAAGCCAACTTTTCGTCAACACAAACGTTGTTGGCCTCATTTGGATTTGGAGCGGTGAATTTTGTGTTTGCATTTCCGGCCATTTGGACTATCGATACTTTCGGTCGACGTAATTTGCTACTGACGACTTTTCCCTTGATGGCCATCTTCCTTTTGATGACTGGGTTTGCCTTGTAAGTGCCGCCAATCAATTATTCCAGACCACAGAAACTAATGGTTTCTAAGTTGGATACCCGAAACATCCCAGGCCCATCTAGCCGTTATCACTCTTGGTATCTATCTTTTTGGAATGGCTTATTCCCCAGGAGAAGGTCCAGTTCCATTCACGGTTCGTTTCTTCCCGTACGTTCTTGCAATAGTCTGAGGTGCCCCAGTATTCAGCCGAAGCATTTCCCCTTTACGTGAGAGACATCGGAATGAGTTTTGCCACTGCCACGCTCTGGTTCTTGTAAGTTCGGCCCTCTGACAATCGTGATCAATCAACTGAGAAGGGCTGCAGTAATTTCGTTATTTCGATTACGTTCCCCCCTTTGCTCGGGGCTTTCAAGGCGCAAGGTAATTATTTTTACGGATCCAAGTCTTTCATTGCTCATCTGGTGACCATAGGGGCCTTTGGCTGGTATGCTGCGTGGAAGTAAGCTGACTTGTACACTCGAACATAGCAGATCCTGACATTGAAAACTGTAGCGTTGTGGGCTTCTTCGCTGTTTTGTTATTTGTCCCCGAAACTAAAGCATTGTCACTCGAGGAACTTGATCAAGGTTTGTGGAAGAAGCTTACCCTTGCCCTACTTGATCTGACCCCTTGTGAAGTTTTCAGCGTTCCAACCCGGGTACATGCTACATATCAGGCAAAGGCGTTGTTTTTCAATATTAAGAAGTATATTTTGGGCATAAAAGGGCCCGAGCTACCTCCTCTTTACAAGCACGAGCGGATAACGAGGGACATGACTAAGGCTGAAGCATAGGCGATATATAATTGTTGATCTAGTATAATCTGCTGTTCAATGTACTCCACAGGCGCAATTCTTGTATCACACGACCCATCACGATGGGATTTAATGCATGAACTATTTGACATACCTGGTCTAGATTGGATCTCATAGACCATCATCACCGCTAACATGACCCCATTGGGATAAACATTCAGGAGTCTGATCACGGGCAGGGCGGTATTTCTTACGTCAGGTGTCATGTTCATATGAACACTCTTCGAAGGATGTGAACTGGTCTAATCTTAAATTCGCGCAGTGTTTTGGGGTTCGTTGAATTTGTCTATGATTCCCACAATGACTTTTTGTAAGGATCTCTACGACCTTCATCTTCTGACGTTTTTGGTGGGAAGGAATGAACTGGAAATTGCGAAGTCTCAAACTGAGATGTTCCTTGCCCTCTAAAAACATTCGCTTCTTCAACATTAATGAACTAGTAAGCCACAGTGACCAGGTTACTTCTCATTCAACCTCCCCTCTGAGGAAAAAAAAGCCTTTCACAATCTAATTGGAGGTGCTTCTCGAGTAGACAATACCAATACCCTGTACTTGGAGAAAAAGAATTGGTTGTATATGGGGAGCCTCACTTACAAATTCATGCAGCCTTCTGCGGTAACATTCTCCCTATTTATGACGCCAGAGCCTTTCCATATGCTTTGCTCTGCACGTAGGTTTCAACTCTTCAACGTGATTTCGAGAGACATACAGGGCACTGCCTTTCAAGGCTCCTAGATGAACGCAATTTGCCGAATGGTGGATCGGGGGACAGTAGCAACCCCTCGTCTCTGATCTATAAGCTGGTGTCCAACAATTGGAGATTATTAAATCATGCATCGGAATCAGAAGCTAAGTAGTGGGGAATAGCTTCACCAGCAGCAAAGTAGATCGTGGGAATAGTTGACCATGAGTTAGCATTCGATAGTCAATCCATCTATCCAGTAGCCTCGGACAAGAAAACCCTCCCTGAATGAGCCAGACAACCACTCTGCAGTATGAGGCTCCATGTCAGTGACTCGCTCGCTCACTCCTTCTCTCCGTTTACTTGATCTTAGGGCCCGTCCATTGCATGGATTGGTACAAAACACCCGCTCCCGGACAGCAAGCACATCCTAGAACAGCTTTTCGGATAGGCCTTGCATCCCTAGTCGACAATTACCAAAACTACATAGCCGTTATTGGACTCCGGGATGAAAATGTCCTAGTTGAGGACAATTTCACTGATTATCCAGATTTTGTCAGCCTGGCTGAGGCATATCATGGTTATCCGGCCACAAGTTTGCAATGGCAACCCACTACTGCCGCAAGTCATCCCTGGTCGCAGAAATCTGCCAACTCAGAACTTATAGCAACGACTTCTGATGCCCTACGCATCTGGGAGTATAGCAGTGATGGACCAGTGAATGTCTCCAGTTATGTCGGACGGCTGCCGTCTAACAGTGGACAACACAGTCTTGTGATGAAGACTGCTCTGTCAGGTGTATGTTCTGCATTGATTGATTCTTCATCTCCCATGCTGAAGCGCCCTATAGCAATCAAAGGTCCAGAATCAATCAACTGGGGCGCCACTGACCAATTTCTCGTGGAACGAAAAATCGCCTAGTCTTGTTGTCACATCCTCAATCGACACAACGTGTACCGTTTGGAATATTGACACTTCTACTGCCATCACACAACTCATAGCACATGATCGAGAGGTGTACGATGTCGCATGGTTGCCTGGCTCTACCGATATCTTTGTTTCTGTCGGTGCAGACGGTAGTCTACGTGCCTTCGATCTTCGCGCTCTCGATCATTCCACAATTCTATACGAAACACCTGCACCTAAGAATCCCCTACCTCCCGCCTCCCCTTCAACGACAACACGGCCCCTTTCATCTCCTCTTCTACGAATTGCATTCAATCCTCTTGATCCCAACTACATGTCAACTTTTCATATGGACGGCCGTGACGTACAGATTCTTGATATGCGCAGTCCCGGCCAGCCCGTGATGGAATTGAGAGGTCATGTTGCTCCTATAAATGGACTTGGCTGGGGTTCCGTTGAACAACCTTTACTTGCGACAATCGGTATGTAATTCCAATGACGATCAAAGCATTCCTACTTATAATTATGATTGATACAGCTGACGACTGTCAGGTTCTGATCTGGGACATTCTGGAACATGCCCAATCGAATCCAGTCTCTCAAAGAAACACGAATTCAAGATTGAACTCTCCCCGACCAGATATAAAAAAGAAGATCATCACAGATCCTGTAATGTGTTATACGGCTCCTAGTCAAGTCACAAATCTTGCGTGGTCACCGTCAATTCAGGGCACGACACTCCCCAGCGGCCTTTCGACAACCACCGGAGAGTGGTTAGCACTCTGTTCCGGAAAAACTGTCAAGGCACTTCTAGTATAACATTGGGGAGACATCTGATTTGACTGGTGTTTCTTCAGCGGCAGTGTTGTATTTAAGTAATTCGTGATACCCGTTATGCACATAGTGGATCGGACCAGGTTTAATAGATGCTGCATGCTTACATATCTTTGGGGTGTTACCTATTCTTCCTATCATCTTTGTCGTTGGTTGTTTTCGCCATTGCTGTATTGATCATTCTAATAGACCTTGTCAAAAGGGCTAGATGCAATAATTAAGAAGGCAATAGACTCGAGTGCTGAGAATTCTGCTCACTAATCGGTGCGACTAACCAGAAGGCGTTCGCGCCAATGAAGTAGATCCAGAAGTATAAGAATTCTGGTCGACTGTGGGGACAACCTTCTTTGAAGGTTGCGGTGTAGTAGAGGACATTCCCGTATATATGTGCAAAGCACATCATTACCGTTAAGACGTGGCGTGAAGGGAATCGATTGGCAGTTGCGAATGCTATGTAGAGACACAAGGGACCCCAGACATGCTGTGAGGTGATGGGGAACGAGTTGGATGCCTGAAAATGAAGGAAAGGATGACCTCACCGAAGTGACCATTTCAATGGCAAGAAGAAAGGAGTCAGACGAAAGGTATCTAGAATCAGACTTTGCATATTCTTTCCATTCTTGAGATATGATATCGTTTAAAGAAATGAGGGTCTTGTGATTCCGAAAGAAGTGTCCTATTGCGTAAACTTGAATAAATAGCCCGTTGATAGACAACTAATCCGATGACAAACCCTCAAAGATGATGTGAATGAAGCCGCCTGTTTGATTTTCAGCACCGGATAGTCAACCCATGGAGACAGTGGTTACTTGTAACAAACCAAAGGGTTATGAGTCGTTCAGTGATTGACAACTTTTTGGGAGCGAGCCAGACGAAGGTGGTGATCGTCACAAAGGACAAGGCCCCTGCCCATGCTCCGATGAGCGCAATAGGTGAATGAGTATTAGGAATGTACTCTATGAAAGTCAAGTCCGGAGGATAGTATGGATGAGGACCAGTCATAGTAAACGTTGGAGCGTTAGAAGGCACTACAATCAATCCTAAATTGTATAGGTCGTGATGATGAACGTCATTGAACAGGCTAGGACAGCTAAATTTTTTGATAAACCGGCAGAATCCTGGAACTCATCCATTGACGCGCAAATCGGCATGTGTCAGTACGGGAACTATACAATTGTTCTGTTCAGTGAGTTCACGTTCTAGAAACCGAGTCGTCACACTAGGCAGGCATGGCAGTAGCTAATGACACTGAGATGTGGAACTGAGAGTGTTGACTTGTAAAGCTCAGGACACGACTGCGTACAATTGAAGAATACTTAATATAGCCATTATCAGTGACTCATGGCAACTGAACTGAATGACACGAACGACCATGTTATTACAAGTTTTCTTTCAGATCTGCGCAACATCCTTGCTTGCGGCGGAATCTGTCCTCCCTTCGCTAAGGCCTCTCGTCCTATGGCACGGACTAGGTTATCCCTACATCTGTCCCTCTCGCTATATGCTAACTTTAAATACTCAGGTGATTCACATTCCTCTCCAGGAATGCTCGAATTCATGAAGCTCATTGGAGAAGTCCATCCTGGGATATTCATTCATTCTATCTACATTTACGAGGACCAAGGTGAAGATAGGAAAGCTGGTTTCGTATGTTTATGTAGACCAGCGGGCTGTCCTCCGCAGCTAAACGATTGTTTTCACCTAGTATGGCAATATCAACGAGCAGTTGGAAATTGTCACGGAACAGCTCGTGTCAATACCTGAGTTACAAAGAGGTTTTGATGCCGTAGGCTTCTCGCAAGGTTCGAACCCCTGTTTTCGCTTGTATTCTGCAAGTACTTAGTGGCATAAATCAGGTGGACAATTCTTGCGGGCCTATGTCGAAAGATACAACAATCCGGCTGTTCATAACCTCATAACATTTGGCTCGCAGCATATGGGCATCTCTGATTTGCCATTGTGTGGACCTTATGACCTCCTTTGCCAGATGGCCCGAGTAGCTGTGAGAAAAGGAGTTTACACTGCGTGGGTGCAGAATAACCTCATTCAGGTCAGGACAACACTCGCACGGGTTGGAAGCAGGCTCACTTGAATTGCGCTAGGCACAATATTACCGTGACCCACATAATTATGAGAGCTATCTCAGGGCGAACCATTTTCTTCCCTGGATCAATAACGAGGTTGAAGACGGGCGCAATAAGACCTACGCACGCAACTTGGCTTCTCTGAACAACCTGGTTCTAGTGATGTTCACCGAAGACAAGACGGTGGTGCCGAAAGAAAGCGCCTGGTTCGGATCCGAGGCGATAGAAGACGAGAGTAGGTTTTATTTCAGTCCTGGGCAACATCGGCTTGCAAAATCAATCGTTCCGATGCGGGAACAGCGTTTGTACATCGAAGATTGGATTGGACTGCGGGAGTTGGATGAGCAGGGAAAAGTTGTATTAACTTTGTGTAATGGAGAGCACATGCAAATTGGTGGTTGTTGGAGAGACTTGATTGTTGAGTATTCTGGTCATTAGATTGGGATATGCCTATGAAAAAAGTTTTCTTAAGATTATCTGGGACTTGAACACCTAGAAAGCTGTTAAGAAAGGTGCATATCCGAATCTAATGACCAGAATACTCAACAATCAAGTCCCTCCAGCAACCACTAATTTGTACAGGTGCTCCTTGAACTTAGTTTTCCCCACAGTTCTGTGAGAGAGATGAAAAGAGGATCAACTTTGTCTCATTGCATCGCCAATCAACCGGACTAGCTTCACACCTAGTTCTGTGCTGCCAGCATGCTTGCTAGCACCCCGCCTGCTGTTGTTCCACCAACATCCAATGAGTCTTGGTCATTGTGACTTTGCAAACTAGAGCTCATATCATGAACAGTTGCAGCCGTTTCATGTCTAGATCTGAACTAAATGCTTGTAAAAAACTTCATCTCATTTCTGTCTGACATCCCTTCAGCATTTGCCTTGGACTAGCAACATAAGTTGGTAGGCGATGATTCCTACTCCCTCCCTCTTCTCTTTTCTTCTTCAAACGATCTGTATCAGTTGTGAGTAATCAGACTTTCTCTTTTCATCTGCTTATATAGAACCTCGTAGTGTATTTTATACACTACAGACTGCGTTCGAATACTGCATCACAAATTTGTGAAATAAACAAAATGTGCACGTGACTAATCAAGTATTGGTTACTGTGAGGCTCATGGACACTGTCCTTCGCATTTGACTGGACTCAGTCTGAGCGACATGCGCACCTCAATCGAGGAGGAGGAAGATGAGCATCCCACTCCGAGGATGAACACAACCGCCGCTCCAACTCCAAGCCTTGCTGGACGTCTGCGCGAACTCATTCAGCTCGTCCCGAATGGCTACCCCACGCCTACCGTCTACCGACCACCCTCACCTGCTCTTCACGAATTTGACTTTGATGAGGCTGATTCAACTTCCGGTGGACATAGTCATGCACGCGAATCTTTGCGCGATATCTTCTCCAAGGCCCTCAGAGAACCTGGTGACACGCCACAGAAAGGCAGGCCGAGAAGGGACTCTGACTCCACCGCTAGCGAGAGTGACGTTCTTCCTGCCAGCTCGCGAGATCAGTCTGATTTGAAGGGAAAGAGGAAAAGCGCGAACAACGACCAGTCGGTTCACTCTCTGCGTAAGTCACATGTCTTTCTGCTTTCTTATCTCGCCCTCACTGGATAAAAGACTCTGCTAGTCATGATCTACAGTATCTTGGTTCTCAAAAACATACTATCTTTCGATCTTCTCGCGATACCATTATTTTCCCCCTGAAATCTCTCTCAGGTATACGTTTCGTCCAGTTTATCATGCAACCCCCTGTCTGACAACAACCTTCCAGCTGAAGACAGTGACGATACTGATGAGTCGCTCCGTCTTCAGCCGCTCGACTCTTACAATGGCCGCAGCATGACCTTGCATATTTCACAAGACTTTCCCCAGCATTCCAGTCAGTAGGACCTCTCATACCGTAGTCAAGCTTCTAATCTTGATTTCAGATCTCTTGGATCATGATTCGGAGATGCAGCGTATTTTTGGAGAGGCGGAGAGCTCTGATGAACCTTCCAGCCGTTCACAGAATCACTGTATGTTATTCTTTTCATCTCTCTTCTCTCTTGTCATCCCAAAACCCTCCATTAGACCGTGCATGTGAAGGTATCACATCGAAATTACTGTCAACAACACCAGATTCGAAAGCCTTGACTACGCCACCAACTATACGGCCGACGAGGAAGGTTCCTGAACCTACAGGATGTAAGCTGCTTTCTAGCGTGCCATCCGTTCGATTGACTCTTTATTCAGCTTATGAAAATCAATCTTCTTCAGTTGCCAAATTGACGTGTGCGTCGTATTCCTTCTTGCTGTTTTCATATCCTGGAGCTGTGATAACCTGAATTTCCAGCTCGACAACCTGCTCAAGACGTCGATAGAAAAGTTGGACATTTGGGATATCGACGGGCGCCGTTCCAGGGTTCCGCACATTCTCTCATGAAGCGTAAAAGCTCGGCTCCTCTTTCATCCTCCGACCATTCGAGCACGATGTCCACTTCTGATTGTAAGCCGGTAATTACACATCCGACTATGTTGCTCATTGGTTTTTAGACGCTGAAAAAATGAAAGAATTAGAGCAAGAACGTAATCGTGAACGCGAACGTGAATGGAACAAACCACGCCCCCGGAACGCTCGTACTGGAACTAGTCCTTCCCTACACTTCCCCGAACACCGCTCTCGAACGTCGAGTGCGGAGTCGCCACGACCGGGCTCTGCTCTGTCAAACACCTCCGTTGATTCTCCTCGCGCTAGGCTCAGGACATCATTAGGCTTGAGTGAAAGGCCTCGAGCAACATCAGGAGGAGGTCGTCCAGATTCAGCACTATCAAACGATTCCACATCTATCATAGATTTCCCTCAGACCCTTCGTCGATATCACTCCTTGACAAACAGGTCCCAATCCCCTGCCCATATTGAGCATCAAATCGAAGAGGTTGAGCGAGAGAGAAATTGGAATGCTCCACGCCCGAAATGGCACGGACGGTCATTGCCAAGCACCCCTGATCGCCCCACCTCACTTTCATCGTCCAAACTTTCAACGACCCCGCAATCTCCTGTTGATCGCCGTCGTCAGTCCGCTACATTGTCGACAACCCCACAATCTCCTGTCAATCGTCGTCGTCCGTCTCTTACCCCGTCAATGACCCCGCAATCTCCTGATCGTCGTCGTCAGTCCACTACCCCATCAATAACCCCTCAAGATGAATTAAGCATCACTCGACCAAATTCACCATTAGCACGGTGGCATTCTCAACCCAAGATGATTGAACGACGGAATGTTATCTCCTCGGCAATCCCGAAATCGCCTCGCTCACGTCTTTCAAACAAAGCAGATTCCCCTTTACATTCCAAATCGCCACTACGTGAACAGGCTTCTCAACACAAGTCGCGTATTCCAATTCCGTCAAGTCGCGTTCATGGGTCTCGCGATGAAATTCCCAAGCCTAGTTCTAGTATCCACGCACAGGATGAATCAAAAGAAATACAAGAACAGTCTTTGTCATCTTTAGCTCAAGGAGTCAATGGCCATTCACAGCTACAAGAGTCCATGGAATTGACGCAAGCTTACAATGGCTCAGAAATGTCCTCAGCTATTCCTTCTTTTTCGGACTCGACCGAACCTTTTCCAGCTCTTGACAATGATACAATGCATACAGCATCATTATTGAAGCTTGACGACTCTCAAGACATCATGCATCAGGCTGGCAGCGAGGATGAAGGTAATCCCGGCTCTCAAGTCTTTTGAGTCAAAACTAATCCTAGTCTCTAGAGAACTTTATGGCACAGGAGCGGACACCTACAATTCAAATGATTGAACCTCCGCTCGAGGATAGTTTAGAATATGCACCGCAGCTCCCCATGACCGTGAATAATGAAGATGTGTCGAATGCCCACGAAGACGGAGATTTCGAGCTCGAGCCCCTCAATTTCCAACTTCCAGACCAACCATCTTTTGTCCCATCATTTCTATCAACTCCTCCCCGTTCACGACAACTGTTCTCCAGCTCTCAGCTCGAATTTCAAACGCCCTCCCCTCCTAGAGGCGGCCTTCCTGACCTACCTGAACCTCCATCTGCTGATGTAACTGTGGATGAAGTCTTACCCCAGTTCAATACCGTGCACATAGATGCTGAATCTGTTGGTGAACCAGAAAACGGGCGCAGCGATGTCTCAACTTTAAAGACTCCCAGGCCTCCTGGTGGATGGGTTGCTACGCCTGGAACTTCTTTCTTCCAGCCAAACCGCGATGATTTAAAGCAAGCCTATATCGATTCCTCAGATGATGGGTTGCTTAAGACAAGGACCCGATCTCGGTCTGCCCTCCCTCGAACACCCGCTGCACCAGGGGGTTGGGCTTTCACTCCGGCGACAGTACGTCAGAGATCGCAGTCTGATCCTAAAGCAACTTCGAATCAAGGGGGATTGGCGACACCTGTGAACTCTGTTGGGTGGGCCAATACGCTGCCCCTAAAGACCCCTGCTCCTCCCGGTGGATGGCTCAATACTCCTGGTGTGACTGCTTCGTCAAGAAAAAGCATCCTGAAAGTTCGGTTTGAACCTGACGTTGCGTCCTCTGCCAACGAGTCCTCCGACATTCAATCCGACAGTTCTGTTTACCCTATCAATGGATTCTCGGCTCCCGATTGGGAGCGTCCCACCACTCCTGAGCCTGCCATGCCTGTCACTCCACCCCCGCGAAGTCCTGGAAAACGGAAGCGATCTCCCGGTGTGAGAGTGGTCGATGCGTATGGCAACGAGCGAAAACGAGATTCTAGGCAGGAATCTCTTAGCCCAACGCTTTCGGCTCCATGGAATAAAAATGGAATCCGGATTGTTGATGCGCTCGGTCGGGAAATGAAAGAAGAATCGGGAGAGCGTATCGAAGATATCCAAGAGAGTGGTATAGCGGAGAATACACCTATGACTCGTGTGGAAGCCCTACAACGCGTGCGTCAGGGTATCCAAGAATTGGCTGAGGGCATTGATTCATTGGATCGGTCCGTGCTCATTGCATCTATTGAATACTATTAATCATATTTCTATAGTCCAAGCCAGTCCAGGGATGACGCGTTGCGCATTCAAGAATTGGATAAGACATCTCGGGCTCTGAAACAATCCAGGGAACAATTGACTCATGATATGCAAAAGGCAGAGAAGCAGCTGCGGCATGAAGTTCGGCGGAAGGTACGTGTGCAGATGTCTTCTAGGACCCTGTCTAACCCTTGTACTCAGGTTCGGGCTGGCAGTTTCCTGAGCAGGAATGGCTTTTTTCTCCTTTGTGTGGTTCTTGCCCAGATTTTCTTGGCCTTCATGATGTATCGGTATGACCCTTGTCCTTTTAGGTTCCCATCACATCTGATCTGTTGGAAGTGCATCGGTCCTACAGGCAAGGAAACTTTTCTTAACAAACTATTATGATCCGTTCAACCCAGACCTATTCCTATATACCACCAACCCAGATACCCAATATACAGCCACAACCACATCATGGAATCTTGTTGTCCGGGCTGTTCTGAATGGTGATTTAAAGGCATTTACAGGGGTATTTCGTAGCAATATATCTCTTCTGATCAAGAGGTGGCATCAACAAATCTGGGACGTTTGGGGTGATGATCCCACCAGACCTGTCGGGGCTTGGCCACCTACTTGACTTTGATATCCACAGTATATTATCCTCGTTAATTTATTTGGCTCAGGTCTACGGAACTCGACATCTATTACGTGTATGATGTAGCCACTCTCCAAAACTATCTTTGACAATTGAATCAACTTCCTATTTTGCCGTGAACCTGATGAACCTGATTTGACATTTGACACCGATTGATCCATCACTCAACTAGAAGTGGCTCCACCATGAGCATAAGTAGTGACGAATGGGGTATTTACTTTTTTCCAGTCGTGAGATCTCACGACTGCATTTCCTTCGACTTGGCTCCACTGCCACCTGGTCAAAAATTCTCCCGAAAAGGCGTTAACGACCGGTCCTCATGATCACCGCTCGGTCCATTCTCTGAGCTTATTCTCTCTTACTCTTGACGTTTGTCACCGTTGGACCTATGGGAAACAGGGACGTTATTTCTCCAACAAAGTCTCCACGTCCTCTCTCTATCCAAATCTTAAAAGAGCAAGATTTTGCACCTTCACCGTTTCCTCGGGCGTCTACGCCTCCGTTTGCTCAAGCACAACATTATGACTCTGATACGACTGCGACGAATTCTTCCGATGAATTCGACTGGGATGAAAGCGAGGGCCAGGAAGACGCTCCTGATCTCATCAAGGCTAGACGTGTTCGGTGGCTCTGGCTGCAATTTATGAAACTTTCACGGTTCATTCGTGTTCTTTTGGTTGGTGTGATTGGTGCTGCTATCCTGATTACACCGCTGCTTGTGGTGGATTTGAGGTTTAAGGAGAATCCTGTGCGGTTGCAGGTGCATGTGTGGTCGTTATGGCTCACGATCATTTGGTCAGCTGCATGTGCTACATCTTTGGCGGTGGACGCAACTCCTCATATCGTGTTGCTGGTTATACGTTTGTTTGGGGGGCAGGTGGAGCGACTAAAGTCGCAAATAGAGGTAGATGACTTATATATGGAATGCACTAGAAATGCTGATCTGTGTTAGTTGATCATGGCGGTAACGGCATGGATTAAGCTGGTACTTGATATTGCTTGGGCATGGATCAGCTTGTCGGTTATACGTGCCTTTTATCAGCCTCCTTCGTCTTATTGGATTATCATCAATCGAGTGATGCAGGTGAGGCGACTTCATTTTTTTTTTATTGTAGGAGAGCATTAAAGCAAGCATTTTATCAAAAGGCGATGTTTGCTTCTGGCATGATTCTGTTTGTAGAGAAACTATTCTTACAGTTCGTAGCGATCAATTTTCATGAGAAGGCTCTCGCGGACCGATTGACCGAAAATCGATTGGGTCTAAAGGCTCTTGACCGGTTGTCCAATGCACCTGTACTTCATCTGCGCAAACCTGTACAACCGCGACGCGGTCATAGAAATCCTGGATCCTCTAATTCCATCGATGTACTCGGGGCGCTAAATCGTAGCCAGAATGACTACTACGAAGGATCCTCTGCTTCACCAGATAAAAAAGGCTTACCAAACGACAATAAAATGCGTGTGAAGGCGCGGAACGGGGATGTGCATTCAAGAAAGAAAGCTATGGCTAGCGTTATCGTTGATCAGGTGGGAGGGGCCATTGGACAATTCGCGCTGAAGAATCAAGGTAGAGTTGGTGGCCTCTCCTCCGCCCGACGACTTGCTCGCAAGTTGTTCAGTACTCTCAGCGACTCACCGAAATCACATCTGACGGTGGAAGGTGCATAAATGAGTCATGTGCGTCGAATAGTTCACTAATGATTCTCTGCGTCGAAGGTTTCGAGCCCTACTTCCGAACAACTTCTGAAGCTGTGAGTCTCTTCAATTGACTGTTGCTTCCTCGCCTCCTTATGATCTATCAGCATGCAGCATTCGCTCTATTTGATAAGGATGGTAATGGTGACATCACAAAACGAGAAATGCGGGAAAGTGTACAAAGAATTTATCGAGAAAGGAAGGCTCTCAACGCGAGTCTTAAGGCAAGTCAAGAGTTACTACATCTCTGCTCTTAATGAATGACAGATTCTGTAGGATGTGGGCTCTATTGTGGCAAAATTAGATGCTGTCCTGATATCCCTTGCACTTGTCCTCATTATCTTCGTGTGCTTGCTCATCTTTAATAAATCAAATACCCTCGCTTCCCTGCTTCCCCTTGCCACTACTATCCTAGGATTTTCATTTATCTTTGGAAACTCAGCGCAGACGCTATTTGAATCTGTGTGTTCCTGAATTTTTCAGCATCTGGTCTTAAAGCTCATTCATCATCAATTGCCAGCTTATCTTCATTTTTTCAACGCACGTCTTTGACGTTGGTGACCTCGTAATGATCGATGATCAGGTCTTTTTCACAGATTGCTCATGCTTCCGCGCCTCTATTCACTTGACTCCAGGTGCTTTTTGTGAAAGAATTTGGTCTGTTTTCCACAACGTTCCGACGAGTGGATGGGCAGGAGATTATCGCACCAAATGCGCTTTTAGCAAGTTCGAAACTTGTTCACAATCTTCGGCGAAGTAAATCTATGTATGCCAGCATATGATTGTTGCTTCGAATTTCTTCTCATGATTTGCCATAGGTGGGAGACGACAACGTTGATGATATCGTACAACACCCCTGTTGAAGTCATTGAGCAACTGCGCATGAAGATTGATTCTTACATCACTGCGAATAATCGTGAATGGTCGGGCTTTGGACTCAATATCGACAAGATGGAATACCAGAATGCCATTCATCTGATCGTTGCTATTGAACGTACGCAAAAGATATTCACTATCGTCGTGTTCTGATATCATTATCTATACTTAGATCGGCCTAACTGGCAAGACTGGGGCGGTAGATGGGCCCGGCGAACAGCATTTATGCGTCATCTAAAAACCAGCCTTGAAGAACTTGAAATCAGCTATACTATGCCTATACAACCAATCCTTTTACTGACTTCTGGACAGCCTCCATCGATGTCACAGCTGCGTTCGTCGTCGTTTTCAGGGTTATCTGCGGGCCAAAATCTTGACTTGGGCAATGCTGGTGGTTTTCATCCAACCGCTTTGGGTGTTGTTCCAGGTCGTGCCTACCGTAGTGGTACTCCCGTAGATAGGCCCACTACCTCTTAGATATGACATTTATGCTTCGGATCCCATGACGACCCTTTATGTCATGTTTCATATGTTGTGTAATAAATTTTCGAGCAGTTGTCCGTTGGCTCGTAGATGTGATCAATGGGCATCAGATGTATTTTGGTAAACAAACACGTTGACACCATTAGCTATGTCACAAACTCAGTCTCCTCAAAAGACATTATTTTCTATCCTTGAGGATATCCGAACTAATCATGATGTCTCCCCTCAAAAAACCCATTCATTCACCTCTAGAAGTGAAGATTCCTGTGCCCACCTAAAGCAACTTGCACAAGCTGCCGACCAGATCACGCATTCTCTGAATGGCTACCTGACCCTTCCCTGGTCTCAACCAAAACTTATATCTCTCTTGCGCCAACAATCTAGTCTGACAAGCACTATCCGAATTGTGAAGCATCTTATCATTCTAAAACAGCTTTGCTGCCCATCTGACCCGTGACAGTCAGAAAACAGGACAAGAGAATTTGTCGACGCGTTACAGAAATATGGCGGGACCTTATATTGTGAAGACATTCCACTGGATCCAGCAGCCATAGCCAGCTTCTGCATTTCGCAACTCGAAGCATGGAGTGTTAAAGCTGGCATGGAATCATTCAAAGACGATGGTCGAGCCGGAAATGTAACAGTCATGCTCGGTGGAAAGGTTCTTGTGGTGGACGTTGACTTCTCAATCAGTATGGAAAACCCATCTAGACCTCGAACGCACGTTGCGAGTGTCAAAACGTCCTATGCCACTTCAGAAGAGGCCTCAGGCAACTCCTCCAATACTAAAGGGTCGATCTCGCTTGATGCATTCCTTGCGGAGAGTTTGCAAAGATATTGTGATGAAGTTCAAAAACCTGAGGACGAACGGGATGCAGTGAGAGCGGGAAAGCTTGCTGCTAATTTCCAACAGCAGCTTGAGTACCTGGTTATGTTGGATAAATTAGCAGAAATGAAAGATGGCGCTCGCGCTGCTTGGTTCGTGGATACTGACAAATTGTGCCCCAAAGTCGAGGAATTTGCCAAGGCAGAGGCAGAAGCAGTCGCAACGTGAGTATTGCATCAGATTCGTCGTATACATCCTCTTATACTTTCTAGAGCCCTTGCAGTACCAACAGCTCCCTTAGATATTTTCCTTTTACGTTCACATGCACTCCCTCTGCCTTATCTCTCCTCCCCCAGTATCACGTTCCTTGTGCACGTAACACCCTTCGCCTATCTGTCCTACCTTCAGGGCGTTACAACCCTCCCGATCCCAGATAGAAACATGCCGCTCATTGATATTCCTCTGACACATCTCCGCTCCCAACTCTCAGTAATTCCAAAAGGTATAACAACTGCTACACTCTCAGTAGCTTTCCTCACTTCTCCATGCCTCTTTACTTCGGGAGAACTTCTACCTGGAATCGCCAATCGCCCCACTTTCAGCTTCTGTTCCCACGGAGCCGACATTACGCATGTATTTCCCCGCAGTGGACAACCAATCGATGTCTCTACCAATAATACGTGCCATGTGTGGATGCTGGATTTCACAGATGACGGGAAAAAGCCTGGAGTTGTTATGAGTCAGAGTCAAATGAGAGATATCGAAATGCTTATTACACCACTTGGGGGACTCCATGGAGATCTAGAAGATGTCAATTTTATATCCTTCAACGCGAACAGCTGGGTCGATCTTTTGGTAGGGTTTCTAATCTTTCATTTGCTTGGGACTGAATGTAATGGAAAAGTTGAACTCGGTGACGGAGATCAGACATGAAAGATATACCGCTCTCTATGTGAGTAGACCTATCATAGTCAAAGATGGAATCTCTCATATGTAGTAGACCTCTCCAGGCGGTTTACACCCCCCTCTCCAGCTTCGCCTGACACCACCTGATGAACCTGGATTTGTTCTAGAGGGAGTCCCTGTCCACAACATTCAGGAAGTTTGGGGGATTCTGGAGGTGCGTTGGAGAAGTCGAAGTGCACTTACTGTACTCACTAGTTTTAGATTGTTCGAGAACAATGCTGGTTGAATGAAACACTCCTGTCATGTCAATGGCTCCCCGAAGGAATGAAGCCGGATGATGCTCTCGATCTAGGAACGTTGGACGTCACGGATGACGAGCTACAGGCTGTACTTGCAGGTATGCAAAGAGAATCACTTCTCATTATCTCAATATAATTTCATAAAGGCACAAATACTCCCCAGAAGATTCCTGTCAACGTGTTGCTTAATCCCACCAATGGGACTGATGATCTCTTTGGTCCACCTGAAGTAGGTACGATGTCCCATCGACCCAAGATCGTTATGAGGAGTCCTGAACGGCATCCTATAACTGGTCTGGTTGAGATCTCTGTGTCTTTGAACGAATCTCGGCCGAGAGGTTTTGCTGTAGAGGTACAAGGAGCTATGGGACTGGACCTGAGTGCAGATGTCCTGGAAGAGATTTGTCGTAGAGGAGGCACGTTTGGACTTCCTGGGCGAATATGGGCAAATCACAGCCTTTCTTTATGATTTGAGTTTTATATGGACACTCTCACGTTCAATGATCGTTCGGGATTTTCTAAATCATGTTACAAATCTTTTTCTTTAGGTCATTTTGTCATTGTTACTTGTATGGGCGTCATACACTTTGAGCGTCATAATCCAACCGAACTGACTTCTACACAGTTGCATTTAAATTTGCCATTTCCCAAGCAGTCTTCACGTCTCCTCCTCGCAGCATTTTGAGTGCGAGTACGAGAGTACGAGAATGATACTTTCCTAAATAGGACCGCATTAAACGCGTGTTCCACCTCATCGGAGAAATTGTTGATCAGAAAATTGGTTTCTAATTCAATGATCTCATCGTATCTGAGTGTCAACTAAGCCATGTCTATGAAGGAGTGAATTAGTGTTATACATACTTCGATGTAAAGCATGAGAATAGCTCGGTGACTATATTCTCCTTGGTCAGGCCTTGCTCGATACCGATTTTGGCCTTGGTCTTGAGAACCGGAATGCCAATCTACCATATCCGGTATAAGGTCAGACTGCAACTGTGATACACAATCCGCGTACAAAGTCTGCGAGTCGGTACAGGGACTTGGGCGAGCAACTGATATCTTCAATTCGATTCTCCCGAGGCTGGCTTGATCGTCTCGTAGACCTCAGCGAATTGAACTTGATCTCGCCAGTATAGACATATGCAATGTACGCTTCCAAACTGTTATTAGGTGCATTTCAGAGGAATTTACTTGAATGAAAGATACTGCCGACTCTTACGTTCTGTGCGCGGTCCCGTTGATTGCGTAGGAAAAACTAGCTGATTTCACATCCTGCAGTTCTTGAGCCTGTGAGGTTGGATGTGCCTTCAATCTTCGAAATTATGATGAGTGACAGTTTCTGAGAAATTAACAAAACGAACTTTTCAGTATCTTCATCAACTGACTGTCCGCCTGACTTAACCATCACCTTATCTTCGAACCCGACATCAGTTTCATCTGCAATTGATTCCAGATCGCTGTCCGGATTGTAGTCGTATTCATCGCTCGATAACTTCTGAATGACTTCGGGATCGTCAACGAAAAGCTCGCCCTGTACACCACGCTCGAAACCGGTCCCAGAGAACACTGAAAACCAATCTATCGCTATCAAAGTTGATTTCAGCATGAGGACTGCGTACTGGATTCCCAGTAGGTGTCAGAAATTACGCAAGGTATTGGAAGATACGAAGAGCGGCTTCGGCCGAGTGGCTTGGTGTCCTTTTCTGGAAGAATATAGATATAATTTGGTGTCGGCAGGAGAAGGTCTTGTCAATGAGGCATGCAGAAACTCGAGAAGGAAATCGTTCGCCCTGGGTTGCGGTGATGGGAAAGATAGACCTATCGAAGAATCGGACAATAGAGAAAGAACAACTTCGATCGGTCGTTTCTGGGTTTTCGTGTAACCTGAACATAGACTTTTTACACCACTTGACATACGCAGTCCTTCGTAAGAATTTTGGTATTTTTGAGAGCTACCCGTGTTTAGGATCTGAACAGACACCGTTATTTCACCGAGATCCATACTGTGGCAAAGATAAGGATCCCAAGATAGATCTAATGTGGCTTTTTCAGTATGATGGTATACTTCAAGCGCCATCCAAAACCACAGATAGGAGAGTAACAAGTAGAATTGGATGATGACAAAATGGAGGAGAGCCGGAATCTGCTTGTCACTTTAGCTGGACTGGCCTCCCATTGATCCTGACATGTTCTTCTAATCCTGACCATCTGAGGAGATAAGAGGATATGCGACGGAGGATTTTATTACAGATAAAAGTTCGATAGACCTGTCAAGACACTCAGCCTGAGTCGTGCAGAACTGTCTATTGATGTACCTGTCAAGACACTAAGTCAGGACGATGTTTATAGTAGCATTAACAAAGGAATATTCACCTCAACCTGAAGCGTGCAGAAATATGAGAGAAGGAGACGGAGAACCCAGTCGCTAGGGAACGGTAGGAATAGAAGCCCTGGGATTTAATCAATGCTGAGAGTCACTATATATTGCACGGAAAATGTCGAACAATACACTAAAGTTAGTTTGTTGTTTTCTTTGTTATCATGTTTTTATTGTATTAAAACAATGGACGACGTAGCTATTGTACTGTAACATTATACAGCACCAAATCAATAGATGACCGGTGCGCGTTTGCCGCGGTCTAGTCTTGTCGTAGCTATTTTCCAACAGAAGAGTGCAGGGTTCCATCCAGGAAAGATGATACGCGAGTTGGATAGTAGAAACCTTTATTTGTTTATCTGTTTTCCAACAAGTGTGACCGTATCATTGTCATCACGGGCTCTCTATCATGTACGAAAAGTGCCCTTGACCCCTCGCATCACTCTGGACAGGGTGAATCTAAGCAAGATGGCATCTTCACGCCAAAGTCGATGATACTGAAAGCACTATCGTGTTCAGCACTCCATCCCAATTCACAGGGAGAAATCAAATAAGGCCACTGATCAATGGATTACCAGCTTCAACTTCGGCCAATTTTTAGAGCTTAGGATTAACAGAAAAAAAGCGTATTCAGCCATCGTCCTTTGAAGGAGGAGGATGGATGAGACATATCTGGTTTCGCTCTGTGCAAGGGCCACAACAGCAATCCTGAATCATGCTCCAATCGGGAAACTCAAGAAGAGGTTTTTTTCAAAACAATCATGTATGGCCGCGCGGTCATAATAGGCTAGAAACCAGAGCTCCAATTTTGACCGATTGCAGTTGGTTCAACTACAAAACAGATGGTCGCATGGTGATCAAAAACTGTCCTGTTCTTAACAGACAACCTGGAGCGTTCTCTTGGGCAAGCAACATCACTTGACCATCACTTGACATGGAGTGCTGTCACGGAGTCATTGAGTGCTGCTCCTCTATTTCTGCTTTCTCTTCTCTCTTTCTCTCATGTTTGGATCAGTTGCGAATGATCTGTTTCTCTTTGTAGTTTGGGCTGGTCTATTGTAGGATACGACCTACCTTACTACGGACTGCAATTGGATCGAGCATTGCACTACAAATTTGCAACTCATCCTCTCCCTTTCTTAATCTAAACCGAACACCTTAGTCTTTAATAGTCACAATGATTCACTTCCAAGCCTGCAATCCTCTTGAAAGATTAGCTCCTCATTTACACTGTATTTAGATAAGATGATAATCAATCAAGCAACACATTAATTCCCCTCTCTAATCTCTCTGAGTTTATTCTCTCAAGCTATACTGAAAGAGTGCCCAAAGTTTGAAGACCAATGTGAAAATAGATTCAGGCCTTTTTTTACATCCTGGAAAACCAATTAAAAAGATGTTTGTAGGACCACAGGGTCAAGACGATGATATGGTTCAGTGCATTGTCAAGACTGCATCAATGCGGATATGATGTGCGGCCTCTTGATGTTTTGGGAGCGGCTGATGATGAAAGACATTGAGATAAATAATGAGAGAGATTGACTGGAACACAGTATATCCATGGGCAATTGGTGTCAGAGATGGTGGTGGCCCAGGATCGAAAGACGTGATACACTTCAGACACTTCAATGCTCCTCCACTGGTTCTCCTGCTTGTGTCTTTGTGTTAGTTTCGGCTGGATTGACTGATGCAGATGGTTTACCTTGCTCTGGTGAAAGTGTCGACTTCAGTTTTTTAAGCTCTCCAAACAGAGCACTCTTTCCCTGTTCGCTCAATTTTGGAATAGCAATCAGATACAGAAACATTGAAATTCACCTTTTCCAGTCCTTGATGAAAGGCCGGTGAGAGAGATTTATGGATATCAGAGATACGAGATGCATGTTCACGGAAGCCAGGAATCCGTTCAAAGATAGGCCCGATTCGATCTTGACCTAGTGCGGAAACCTCGACTTCACCCAACCTATTGCGCAGGATGGCCAAAACGTCCCATGCAGTCTCCTTTGCATCCCCTCCTCGTGTTTTCACCGCTGTTTTAACTTCACTATACGCGGATTTCAGGATAGAAACAATCTCATCGTTGTGGGTATCGACAGCCCGGTCAATTTCGTTGAACGCAACATCAACCAGAATACCCGCGCCAGGTAGTGGAGCAACATAGGCCTTGACTAACAAGCGAAGGGCTGCGAGGATTTGTGCTTTAGTTTCGGGTAGGGCATCTACTCCAGCACCTACTGGAGACACTCGATGAGGCTGGTATTGTCGGAGAAAGTTGATAGGATGCCGGGCAGCATCGACGACGGTTTTCATGCCCGACCAGTAGTAAAAAGCATATCCTTATATATGTACCAGCTTGAGGACTTTCCTTAATATTCAGCGAGTCCACATACCACCAATGAGTGTTGCTGTTGCACCCCCAAAAAAGCTCGATATCATCAGTAGCCTCAGAGATCGCCTTCCCAAAGGACCATTCACGCTGGATGTCATGAAACCTCGATAGTGGAGCCATTGAACCCGTCGAAGAGGACAAGAAAAGACAGGACGGAAGAGATTGGAACGGAAAGTGAGAGACATGAATTCAATTGACTTGACCAAAAGCCCTGTTTGTGAGCTGCTAACCCTTACTGGACAAATTATTTGATATAGATGAAATGAAGAGTAGAAAATAACTGCACAAGTACTATCTATTCAGTAGGAACCTCAATTTCACCAGAATTAATCGCATCAATGACATCATGAGGGGGTTTGCCATCCACTGTGCAACCAACACTCTGAGCAGTACCCAAGATCTCCTTCGTAGTTCCTGATAAATCTTTTGCTAGTGATTTTGACTTCATTGTTCGTGCAATGTCAAATATTTCGTCAAGAGCGATATTACCACTGTGTTTGATGTTCTTTTCCTTCTTTCGGTCACGAGGAGGCTCTATAATAAATTCCAGAAATCAGCATCAAAAAGCGTAGAGCAATAAGTATAACGGACCTTTGAGGGCACGGATAACAAGTGATGACGCTGAAGGAACAACGGCAACGGTAGCTTGACGGTTCTGGACTGTAAGTTGAACGGTGACGCGTAGACCCTTCCATTGCGATGTTGCTTTTGCGATATCTTCACCAACCTTCTTCGGTGACTAAATTGATAATCCACATTCAGTATTATCCCACATAACAGTGATACGACATGGTACATACGAGACCCAGAGGACCAATTTTAGGTGCGAGGGCAGACGAGGCACCGACTTCACCACCTGTCGCTCGAAGATAGATAATCTTCACCTCATTGGGGTCCTAGGGCAGATGATCAACAGATGATCACAGACGTTTACTGAACCACTGCTGACTGACGAATTTTGGGGCCATAACGAGTAAAACAAAAGTTGGCGAGCTGTATTGCTTTCACGGTGATCAGCGGACACCAATGGAGGGATCGCGAGATTTAGGTTCAAAGTCCGTTGATGAACTATACAGATTTTATCATAAGGAAATTATATTTGTCCATATTGGATTAAAGCCCCTGATCATAAGAAACAAATACCCTTGATTGTGATCACAAAGTGAATCGCGAGCCAAGACGGCTGCAGCCTGCAATGGGTTCATGGAATCCTCGAGCTCAAAACGGGTCGAACTATCGACCTCATTTGAGCAAGTGCCCATCGACCATCTTGTTGAACTCATAGGTAGATCTCATCTACAACTTCATTCCCCAATTTTTTTGCTTCATCTTCTGTACAGCCGACATGCTGCAACGTCTGATGAACCATAATGACAAAATACCCCTCTCTCCGTGAGTTGCTTCTTTTTCCTTGTCATTCCTGACGCCCAAACTCTGGCATGTCCTCCTCAGGGAAAACCTGACAAGATTCCACACACGTTCCATACCTAGCATATCAGTATTAGATTATCTGAAGCGCATCGTTCGTTTTACTAACGTGGAGGTATGTGTATATGTGTCCCTGCACCTGCTGTAATTTTTTAAGCATCATCATCACCATCTATCATTTCATCACAGAAAGCCTGCCTTCTCCTCACATTACATTACATCGATCAGATTAGCGCCCGCCAACCCACTTTCATCTTTACATCTCTCACTTGCCATCGGTTTATCATATCTGCTATCACAGCCTCTAGCAAGGGTCTTTGTGATGCCTTTTGCACGAACCAACTTTACGCCAAGGTTGGAGGTATCAGCGTCCTAGAACTCAACACCCTCGAAAGAGAGTTCTTATCAATCATTGATTGGCGACTCATGGTTAGTGATCACCAATTCCATATCTCCACCGCTTTTCAACTTTCCCAATTTCACACAAATCGGATCTGCACCTTCATCTCCTCCGTGTTCGTTCTACATCTCCATTGATTTCTCCCACCTCCTTCCAAACTTGGTCTAACCCTGAAGTCATTTTTTGCTTCTTACTTCTCAGTCTACCCGTGAAGTTTTGAACGAATACTACATCAATCTCGTTAGAACACACAGTTCAGGACGCTATGTCCTGGTACGGGTCACCGCTTCTCCGAATGGCTCTGAAAGCGACATCGACATTGACAGCGGTCAATCCCGAGATCCTTCACCTGAAGTTCCTATCCCGAGATCCACCGAACCATCCGCCATCTTGCTTGATCCAGGCTCTTATCTCGGTGTCCCTCGCGCGACTCTAGAACAAAACATAGCTTTTGCAGCACTTCAGCAAGCCCGACAAAGGCATCATCATCAAGACCCAAATTGACACTCTCTCACAAAAGAGCCTTCACTTCTTCCTGGATCAAGCAGCCTGAAACAAATTCTAGGTAAGCATTTCTACTACAAACAGTGTTGGTTGCATCAACATTTACAACTACTTGGACCAGGGTAATTAATATGATACGAATATTTATCTGTATATGGCTAAAGCACAAACAAAAGTTAAAGGATTGTGTGACATTATCTGATTGAGTGACAAACTGCTTGCATACAAGTCCATCAAAAGACCAAAAGAAAAACACCTAAAGACGTTCCAGATAAGAAAAAAGACGACAACCAAATGCTTTATCTCAAAAGAGTGGTGGTGGTGGTGTGGCAGTGACGGGAAAATTTTGACCAAAAGGGCGAGGAAAAAATGGAAAGAACTACTTCATGTGCTCTAGAGCACACGTTGACAGAAAAATCGGGAATTTCATCTCCAGAAGTCCCAGGACGACTGTGATTGAAGGGGATCGATCAGGCGATGAGGAAGGACACTGTTGACACATCAAGGACGACGCAAGGCGGACAACATTTTGGCCAAGGCATTAATTTGACCTCTCTGCACCTTTTTGACATTTTCACCTCCTTCACTCCCCGGAAGATCTGTCGTGCTCGTCGAAGCGTCGCGACGCAGATTCTCAAATCCACGAGAGATACCAGCATCACGACCTGGGCGCTCGTTGATGGTGTCAAGTTTGCGATCTTTCCTCGTCCTCGGCTTACGTTGAGGCGGAGAACCAAAGATATCGCCGACCGGATTGTTCGGATATTGAGCACGAGGCAGCTGCGCTAGTTCCCACGGAACACCGGACATGACTGCGATCAGAAGCGTAAGCATCGGTAATCACTACAATGAGTCGACCGACAGCACTCACCCTTCACATTCTTCGACAACGCAGGATAATTGGAATAAGTTGAGGAAGCCGAAGACTGCGGACCTTTACCACTCGCGCGCCATGAAGTAGATGACACGCTGGTAGCTGTAGTAGATATGCTTCTATTGCTGGAATTACTATAACGAGTGAAAGCCGAAGTTGAAGTGCCTGCACTGGAGGATGTGCTCGTGGAATTGCGCCAGTTTCCAGAGGCAAAGGAACAACAGGTACTCGAAGCTAAAGGTCGCCCAGAGCGACCACTGCGAGTACTGTTAGGAGATGTACCACGCTCAGGGCGTTTTTCGCCAAATGACCAGGCATCAGATTTGTGAGGACTCCCAGACGGAGTGCGGTTGCTGCTCGAAGACTTGGCGGATTTCATGGAAGTTGTTGGGGAACCTCGTCCACAACGACCTCTTTCCCGAGCGGACAAACGATCACCGACGGGCACAGGAAGAGAAGGGGCAACAGGCACTGTCGGAGCATTGAGACTCATGATCAGACCGGTGACATGGCTGGCAGTAGTTGACATGGTTTGTGATTGAGTAAACCCTACGTCTGGTGGTACTTCCTCCACGGGAGAAGCAACTGTGGAGGTTGAAACGCTCACATTTTGCTTGCCGAAAGAGAGCTTCCATATTGAGGACTTCTTGACGGGGACAGGTACAGTTGATGGTGTAGGGGCAGAAGCCATGGAAGCCGGGGCATTCTTGCTACCAGTACATAGATGTTTCGGCATACCGAACATTGAGACAGGTTCATAACTAGCACGGACACGGGCTGACGAAGGAGTGGAGGCCTTGGTTGAGGTCGATTTGGTAGAAGACACTCGCGATGCCTTGCTGATTTCCCTTGCCAATTCTTGAGAAGCAATGGTAAGAGTAGCCAGTGTTTCATCCATCGTAGCGGTCGGAGTTCCAGAAGCATTGGCGGCGGCGGCGGCGGCGGCAGCAGCAGCAGCAGCAGCTTTTCCTTTGCGCAAACCACGTTTCCTCCGTTTTGTTGACTTGACCGAAACCGGATCATTATCACCATGTTCTTGCTCAATTTCTTTTTCTTCCAAAATGGGTTGGGGCGCCGACTCCGGCACTGGCACTGGTTCAACTTCTTGCGACTGTTCCTCATCTTCTTCGTGATCATAGACTGTAGAGAGTTGGGAGGCTTCTTCTCTTTCATAGGCAGGACCAAGAGAGGGAGCCCGAGACAAAGATCGGGCAACCAGCGCGGGGGTACGAGAGACTCTGGTGCTGTTGGAAGGGTTGCGAGAAGTAGGGCGATGGGAGAGCGGGGTTGAAGGTGCGATAGGATGGCCGGTGGAACTATTAGAAACGGTTCTATGCATGCCATGGTTACCACCGAGCAACGCAGGGAGGTTCTTTATCCAGGTTCCAAACTCGCTTGCTGTGACACGAGGAGAATCATCACCAGGATCGTCCAAGATACAAAAGACACGGTTTGCCAAGAAATCAGCAACAGGACGAGTCATGCCGGTAAACCTATACATGAAGAAGTTGACAGGGTCGTGTCGGTAGAGGTCAAAAGAAGAACAGGCTCCATGAGAAGTATCAGTCCAGGGGTTGAAATGATAGAGCCTGCCAGAGTCAAAAAAAGTGATCGGCAAAGACGAGACAACTCACATGTTAATAAGGACGATGCCGAGGGACCAGACATCAGCAGCACGAGGGCGGTAAGTGGGTGCCACGTTGTTCCTGCATTCTGGGGAAATGATAAGCTATGCGGGGATGATAGGGCGTGGATTATGACTGACCGTAGCTCATGTAAGGGGCGCTGCCACAATCCATATCGGATGATTCGACATCCGTTGTTGATAGACCGAAATCAGTCAACTTGACGATAACCTTGCGTTCCTGACGGCCATTGAGAAGAGGAATGACTGCATCAGTGACGATGAAGTTTTCTGGCTTGATGTCGCGGTGAAAGACGTGTTGGGCGTGACAGGAAGCGACAGCGTCACACATCTGAGAGAACATGGAAGCGATCAAGCGCAGCCGGGTACGAGACAAAAGCTGGGACGGGTGGAGATTGGAGAGCAAGCTAGGAGTGGGGGGAGTACGGGCGACAGGGCTGGTGGGAGTGGAGCTGAGTTCATCGTGGTCACGGGCTTGTTCCAAAAAATAGAACAGATCTTCACCAGGAACAAACTCTAGGAGGAGGAGGAGGAAAGAGGAGGTCTCAAGGGTCCTGTGGAGGGTGACAATGTTAGGGTGTGAATGGAGTGACTGATGAATGGTAACCTGGGAAATATATGAGCGCTGGCAGGGGGGAGAGAGGGAGAAGGCGCACCTCGGTCAGCTGAGCATCGAGGGCTTCAGTGTCTAGATTAGCCTTGGATAGACATTTGATGGCATACTTGCGGCCGTAAACGGTCTGAGAGGGACCAGAGGAATGGCCGTCGAGGTCGAAGGGGCCGACGTCGATGTGGCCGTCCTCCGAGGGGGCAGGACGTGAAAGGACCTCCTTGACGAGATAGACGACGGCGTAGCTGCCGGAGCCGAGTCTCCTGATGACCTCGAGCTGGGGAGCTGGATCTGTTGGCTGGGGGTCGTGGCGGTGGGAGCTGATGGAGAGAAGGCGGATCTGCTCGCCCTGGAGGGAGCAGCCCTCGCCGACGGTGTCGCCGGGAGCGAGGACATCCTCTATGGGGTCGGCGGGGGCAGCGAGGGCGGAGGCGTGTGTGCGGGAGGATATGTAGGGGCTGCGTGGAGGGACGAGGGAATGGCGTCTCTGATACTGCAGCATGTCTAGGGGAGAGGAGGACACATGCAGCGTGGGCTGGCGTTCGAGACGCCTGGACAGAGGCTGCCCGCATCACCCAACCTCCCCGCTCTATATATACCCCG
>Ga0153946_1000102_pt1 | contig 30536 bp, 35 predicted proteins | sample TSNJ030MetaG_FD_104751 | JGI IMG/M metagenome (GOLD analysis project Ga0153946, IMG submission 104751) | Attine ant fungus gardens microbial communities from New Jersey, USA - TSNJ030 MetaG | ecosystem: Host-associated > Fungi > Mycelium > Unclassified | place: USA: New Jersey, Wharton State... | reverse complement strand
CGCAGGATCGACAGTGCTATTGTTTTTGATAAATTGATTCCTGCATATTGAATGATGCCATCGATTGAGCTTCATTACAATCAACTGGATTTAAGTAACTAATGATTTCACCGGCTTCCCATTGCTATAACCAGAAAATACAACATCAAACACCAACTTTCCATTATAGCACAATTATAACCTCCACATGGTATAAACAACTGGAAGCTTGTTTTAGGTTTTTAGCCGCCCAATATAGTCATTATATACCAAAATTCAACATTGGGCAATGTTCCATCTAATATAAAATCAACTTCCAAAGTATAACACACAGTAGATATTTCCACAATATTGCCCTCATACCTAACTTCATCAAAAACCCCATAAAATAAGGCGGGATCGGATGTTACCGTCCCGCCAACTACCAGAAACTTATACAACCTTATTTCCATTCATCAGAAATTCCCAAACGAAGTCATCCAAGCCGTTGTAATCGGGATGCCACAGATAGGTTCCAAATTTTATGCCGATACGGTTAATCAGCCATATCAGCTCATTATACCCATTCTGGACATTGGGATTTGTTAAAAAATCCATGTCAAAAGCGGTCATGACCTGCTTTACTCCGAGTTCTTTCAGCTGGATTAAAACGATTTCCAGCTGTGTGAGCGTATTAACGCCCGGTACGGCCACCACCGTTTGTCCGGTAAGGAAATGGATGATGTCCGCTTTCATTGGTCCTTCGATTAAGAGTACACGGTCACGGATAGAACCGGCTATATGAACCCAGCCTTCAGCCTTACAGCCATCTGACCGTTCCTTACTGGAAACCCAGCGGAATTTGCGTTTTTTGACATTATCCCGCCTAATCTGAAGCCCTTGTATGCGTCCCTGCATATCCAGAACCGGGATCAGGATTCCGCGCTGGTTATTGACGAATGTCCAGTTTTCCGATTGATCCCGATAGAACCCGGGAACCCCGGAAAGGGAATGTCCCTCCGCCAGGAGCTGTTTGGCAAGCGCATTGCATCCCACCACCGGCGTTGTCCGGTACATCTTTTCCGCAATAATTTCTTCTATCAGCCCACGGTCAAGCAGGTTCTCTTTATGATCCGTTGCCAGCGACAGTTTGCCCAGTAATGCCCGGTATGCAGCGTCTCGTATATTTATATCCGCAGTCACACATTCGGAAATCACCGGGGGCTGCGGAATCGCTTTTTTTGTGTTTTTCACCGGGGCAGCATCGTAGCCGTCGATTTTTTCTTTCAATTCTTCCCGGACGGCATCACGGCTTATTCCGGTGTAGTGGGCATACAGGTCAAAGACTCCACCGGAAAATCCACATTTGGCACACCGGAACACGTCTTTCTTAAGGTCTATGTTGAGGTGCTTTTTCCGGTCGCTGTCACAATACGGACAAGGAATATAATAGGAACTCCGATTATACTGCGGGTAAGGCAGTCCCAGTAGCGGGATGATGTCTGTCATGTGAAAGATACGCATACAGGCTCCTTTCCGGGAGATGGAGAACCATCTCCCTTATTTTTCCGGATCTCATGCGGTTACCTGCATGGCATGCTCACAAATCAGTTTGGCACCGGCACCCAGTTCGGAAGCCTCCCCGAACTTGTTGATGATCCAGGGAAAGATTCCGGGGTTTAAGCTGACCATGTCCCCCAGTGTCTTGTCTTTGTATTTCGAGGCGGGACAGGGGAGCTTCATGGCTTTTTCAAGCGGCGTTTCCTCAGCCAGGGTTGCAGCTGTCTGCATAGGCGGCTCCTGATTTCCATCGGAAATCGGAATATCTTCAGCCATTCCAAGCGGTGCACCTGCAGGTGCTTCTTTTTCAGGTAAAACCTCAGCCTGATCTTGTGCAAACTTCGGAGCCGGAACAAGCTGTCCCAGTTCATCTACAGCAGGGGCATCAAAGCTTTCCCCGGCTGCATGGAACTGCAGCCCAAAACCTGCATTCCGTAGTGCAATGCCGACTGCGGCTGTCTGTGCCCATTCGCGGGGTGACACGGTGGGTTTGTCCGCCAGCGGTCCTCTTGATGCGGAAGCCTCGGCAAGATAGCTATCCACCGGATCGTTATAGTTCTTGTACACCTTGGCATCCGCAACAAAGAAGTTTCCGGACGGCTTTACCTTGATGGAAATGCGTCCTTCCGGGTACTTCAGCCGGAACCAGGCGACCTGGATCATGACCGGCAGCCGCAGGCGTTTTTCTCCGGTGTTTAAGTCGGTATACCCGACTGCTAACGGCGTGGGGTCAAAGCCCTCCACGGCATTGATTGTGCTGATTGCGTTCAGCATGGTCTGCTTTTCGGTTGAATTTGTGCTCATTATGCGGCGTCCTCCTTTGTTTTCATTATGGTAATGTATGTGTTTCGGTAAGCGGCCCATACCGGCAGGAATGTACCTATCACCCTGCCAATCTCTTTTTTGTACTGTTCATGGCTGCCCGGTGCAAAGCTTGCGAGGCGCTTTCGGTAGTCCTCCATGACCCGGCACAGGTTCTGATGGGAAGTGTCCCGCTGTTTCTGCGTTTTTTCATCCGGTGCCATTCCATAGCGCCGTTCCTGCGTCAGGCACTGGAAATAGGCGTCCACTAGCTGGTAATGCGTGACCATCTGGTTGATGTTATCGGTCACCGGTGCGATTTTTGCATATAACTGGCATGTTTCGAGTACACCGATCCGATATATCAGTTCCTGATACTGCCAGATTTGTGCGGTGGTCAAAGGGCTTTCTTGTTTTTCCATAGCATTCCTGAGTTCCTGGTAATTTTCCAACATCGTTGCCATAATTGTTTCTCCCTTCCTGAGGCTTGTGTTAATGGTTGACCGCATAAGCGGCATGGTTTTGGCTGATCCTGTGGGCAAGCATGGTACCACGCTTTTCCGCATCCACTTTCTTGATGGCCATGCACAGCGCTTTTCGTTCGCCGACGATGGCCACGCACTCTTTGGCCCGGGTGACAGCCGTATAGATCAGCGGCCGTTTCAGCATCATATAATGTGCGTTTTGGATATTTACCAAAACAGACTGATACTCGCTTCCCTGTGATTTATGGACAGTGGAGGCGTAGGCCAGTTCCAGCAGATCCAGCTCGGAGGATGCGTATTCTGCTTCGCGCCCATCGCCAAAGTCTATCTGGATGAACGTGTCACCGGATCCGGTCACAATCCCGGTGATATACCCGACATCCCCATTGTTAATGTCGTCCCGGTTTTTGACCTGCATCACCTTGTCACCCATCCGGAACATTTTTCTGCCGCGGCGGACCTCCGGTTTATTTGGAGCGGGAGGGTTTATTTTCTCCCGGATCCGTTCATTGAGTGCATTCACACCCGTTTCGGTTTTCTGCCGGAATGGTGTAAGCAGCGCTACGTTATCAATGCCATGCCGGGAGACCTCCTTCAGATAGAGGTCTTCAATGACGTCGGCTGAGTTTGAAAAGCTTACCGATTCATGGAAGCTAAAATCTTCGCCGTATGCAAGCGACACGTTATTGTGGCGGATCCGTTTGGCATTGATAGCCACACGGCTCCCGGCATTCTGACGGTAGACTTTATCCAGCTTTACCACCGGAATCAGTCCGCAGGTGATGAGTTCGCTTAGAACCGCACCGGGACCGACGCTGGGGAGCTGGTCCGCATCCCCGACAAGGACCAGCTGGCAGCCATAGGGGATGGATTTCAGCAGGTGCCCGGCAAGGTAAATATCCAGCATGGACACCTCGTCAACCAGAACCAGATCTGCGTCCAGCGTTTCCGGTTCGCCATATTCTCCATCATCCCCGGCTATCAGGCCAAGGGCCTTGTGGATGGTTGAGGCGGGGTAGCCCGTGCATTGCTCCATTCGCCTTGCGGCACGCCCGGTGGGAGCGCAGCAGACGATTTTCCCATCCTTATGGAACTTCCTGTAGATTTCCAAAAGCACGTGCTGGATGAGCGTTTTGCCAGTCCCGGGACCTCCCGTTATGATACTGACATGGGAGGTAAGGCAGGTTTCTACCGCCCCTCGTTGTTCCGGGTCAAGGGATAACCTCAGTTTTCGCTGCTCACGCATAATCTCCGCATCCAGGTCGGACGGATAGCGGATACCACCAAACGCTAACAAATCCTTTACACGTCCGGCCACCGTCTGTTCGGCTTTAGCCGTTATGTCGCGGTAAGCATGGTTTTCGTAGAGAACTATCTTCCCGGCCGTTAGAAGCCTGTATGCCTCCCCAGCCGCCATTGCCCTGGTTATCCCTACCGTCTCCAGCAGCTTGATGCCTTGCTTGATAAAAGCGTCCTTTTCCAGACAGAGATGCCCTTTGCCCTCTGCCTCTTTCAACGCATAAAGAAGGCCGGCGGCGACCCGTTCCGGAGCAAGAGGGTCAAGTCCCATGTTTTTGGCAATCTCATCTGCCGTTTTAAACCCGATGCCGGCCATTTCACACAGCTGGTAGGGGTGCTTCCGAACGATTTCAATTGCCTCCGTCCCATATTCCTTATAAATGCTCACCGCCCGGTTCGGCGTAATGCCGTGGGGTGCCAGAAATGCAACAACATCGCGGGCACCGCGGGAAGCAAGGTAGGAATCGCAGATGCGTTTTAATTTGGCTTTGCTGATGCCGGGTACCTTCGTCAATTCCTCCGGATGGTTATCCAGGACATCCAGCGTCCTTTCGCCGAATTCATCATAGATTTTACCAGCGGTTTTCGGTCCGATCCCCTTGACCAGTCCTGATGATAAGTATTTGACAATGCCTTCCCGGCTGGGCTTGATGATCTCCTGATACGATTCCAGTTCAAACTGCGTGCCATGCTTGGCGTTTTTACTCCAGTGGCCATGCATGTCTATCCGGATGCCGGAGGTAAGCGGCAGATAATAACCAACTACCTTTACCTCACTTATCAGCTTGCCCCCCGCATCCATCACTTTTTCATGTGGGTGGTAGATTGCCACGGTATAGCCTCCTGACTGCGCTTCAGCCATTGTTTTGGGGTGTATCATTTTTATATAGCTGCATATCACTGTTACAGCCTCCCTTCTTTATGCGTTTTGAACCAATACCGGCCGTGTCTTCTCCACCAGGTAGATTTCCTCCCGGGCAACGTAGTTTTTTGCCATGTAAACAGCCTCCTGTACGATTGCATCCGCAAGGCGGTCAAATTCCTGGATTAACTGGACACGGCTTTTCAGTTCTACCATATCCCAAGCCTCGAAATCCTCGCACTCGTCGGTACCCCTTCCCGGATATGTCACGACGCGCATGTGGGTCTTGGCGAAATCCTGTCTGGCAGGTTCCTTACACCTGCCGCAGGTATTCCCATTTTCAGCAATACTCGTATAGTTTTTCTGCCCGCAGTGCGTACAAAACGACTTGTAGCCGCTGGGTTCCATCTGCCCCTGGTAAAGGATCAGATATCCGCCGCTGCGTCCGTTCATTCCAGCCTGCCATATATAATTATGATTCTCATTAAACATATCAATCAGATATCTAAGATGGTCAAAGAATTCATCAGTCTGAATCAGGTCGTAGAGTTTGTCAACAATTTCATTGTCCAGACTGAGGGAATGAATTTTTAAGTTACATGCATAAGACGCAGACCTATTCCAGGAGTTCATGGTGTCATACCGGAAATGGTTTCCCAGATATTCCGTCATGACCCTGCGTGAGCGCATGTCAACCGGATGATAGAATTTACGCATGTCTTTTTGCCTCCTCCTTACCGAACAGTTCCTCAGCGCTCATGGAAAGCAGCGGATGATGCGGCTCATAAGTAACTAATTTCTTGTCGGCACCCATGCGGGTGACAATCTTTCGCACGTCAACATACAAATCCGGATGGAAGACCCAAATGGAAATGCCAAGTTTGGCGGCGTATTCAATCTCCCCGCGCATACCGCTTGTAATGCGGTTTCCGCAGACAAACACGAAGTCATTGGACTCTAAAACGTTCAGACCGATGCGTAACGCCAGCGCACGCTCAGAGGGAATCATGTCGCTGAGCAGCACCGGCAGCCAGGCATGCGGAGCCCGGGATGTGAAGTGAAGCTCCTTGCCCGCATAGTGCATATAATATCTTGCGGCCCTGATATTGCGGTATACCTCCTTTTTGGAGCTGTCACTGCAGGGCGAGCAGATATATGCCCTTTTTCTATACCGGTCCCTCTGATCGAGAAGAAGCTGGTACTCCAGGTTGGCTTCCCAGTTTTCGGGAAGGTTATCAATAATGCTCATTATTTTCTCCTTTCAAAATGAACAGAGAGGGTATAAGCCCTCCCTGTTATCTGTTCTGTGCTAAATGGCTGGTTTCGCATCTACCGTCACCTGCAGCTTTCGGCTTTCGGACGCTTTCAGCACGTCATCATAGACGGCCTTGTAATCCTTCTTAAGCTTTGCGCTGTCCGGACGCCTTGTTATCTTAGTGACGTAGTCGATGAGGAGGCGGTCTTTCGGCGTTTCCAGGACGCCATGCTCATGCTCCTTCATCATTTCTGCGATTCGCACACTATGTGCTGTGATTTCCCTTTCGTTTTTGTTGATTGCTTCCCGGTATCCGGCATTTTCCAGCTGAAGTGCTGCAATGCACCTTAAGGAACGTTCCTGTTTCTTTCCAAACTCAACCGTCGGAAGCCCTTTCTTACTTTTTCCGTAGAGCCGGGCAAGTGCCTGCATGGCCAGCTTGGGGTCTGCCACATCCGTCATCGTGGGAGGCGTGTTGCTTCTCAGGCTTTGGATAAATTCATCACACCGTTCAAATATCAACGCTTCTACTGCCTTGTCCCGATGGATGCGCTGCGTGGCTCTTTCATTGTTCGGATTAAGTCCCCACATGCAGCTGATATCCCCAAGGTTCAAATCCATGACGGCAAGGTAAAACCGTACCTGCAATTCATAGTAAGGGGGAACGGCTCCGTCCTCCCAATGCTCGGCATTACGCCATCCGGTTGACTTGCATTCGAAGACGCCGGGTTCGCCGGTGTCCTTGTCCTTCATCCGGTAATCCAGATTGGCAAGGGCGTAAGGGTAATCTGCATGCTGGTACAAGCCCGTGTCAGCGATTACGGCATGGCCTTCCTTTTTTTCATACCAGTGTGCCACAATGGGTTCCATCAGATGCCCCATATCCAGTGCGTCTTCGTTATCGGAAGCCGGGGGCTCCATCAGTCCCTTCTTGATCCACCAGAGTTCCAACGGGGTTGTCCAGGGATTGATACCGAAAATAACGGAAACGTCACTGCCGCCGATGGTATATTCAATGTCACCCTTTGGTCCGTGCATACGGGCTTTCAGCCATTTTTCACGGCTCATTCCCGCAGTGTCGCAAAGGAGTTTCGGGGCGGCCATCAGTATTCCACCGCTTTGGCAAGGTCGTAATCGCTCCAGCGGAGCATCAGGGCCCGTGCCATGTTTTCCTGGATGGACAGCAGCTTGCTTTCAGGAACCTGGTTTTTCAGCATGAAGGGGATTTCCTGCAGAGCCATGAATACGTCATGGGCAGTGGCAGAACCTCCGCCGTATGCCATTTCATACATGCTGATGGCTTCTAAAGCAGCTTTTTTCGGCAGCGAGAGTTTTTTACACACCCGGGTCATGGCATTTACCGGATAGTCAAGCGTAATAGTGGTCAGCTTCTCCAAGTTCTTAATGGTATCGCCGAATTGCGCAAACAGCATGTCCAGACCGTCGTTGAAGTCAGCCACCTTGGACTGCCGGCGGTGTTCCACGGATATCATCCCGCCAATGTGGATGGGATATTGTAATCCCATAAGCAGCGCCGATACCTTGGCGGAGGCTACTCCGGTATCAGAGGTAGAGAACCTGATGCCGGGGACCAGTTTGTTTGCAACAGCCGTCTGTCCCTGAGCTTCCAGCGTTTTTTTGTACGCTTCCAGAAGGTCCTCTTTCTGCCCGGGCAGCGACCATGAAGCACTTGCTAGCGAATGGTCACAATAACCGTCGTCAAATACGTTGCCGGCGAAGCGTTCATCCAGCTTGGCTTTGACGCACTCAAGCAGCTGGTCAATCACTAAGATGGAATAGTCGTTTTGATCTCCGGAATGTACCGCTGAAACCTTTTCATCCCGGATCAGGATAAGTGTTTCAGCCTTGTGCAGACCCAAACAGGAATTCAAGACCTTCGCAAGGTCTGTACGTTTCAGTTTGGGGAGTGCCGAACCACTGATTTTGGCACGATCCAGCAGGCTCTTGTAGGCCGTCTCGCGGACCGGGTAATAGTCGCCCTTCAGCTTGACCGCCAGACCGAGATTGTCGGCTGTGTCCTTAATGGCATCCTCGCTTATTCCGGGTGCGAATTTGGACGCGTCGTCGTAAAGCGGGGAATCTTTGTCCAGTGGCGCAACCCGAAGGCTGCACACCTCGGATCGTTCCCACCGGCTTTCTTTCGTCTGCGTTTCATGATAGTTCATCATGTCCGCGTAAGACGAAAACTGGTTGAAATAATTGTCTTGGCATGGTTGTAGCATAATTATGCTCCTTTCTTTTTTAACGGGTTGATCCGCCATATATACAAAAACAGCGCACCAGTTAAGGAACGCTGTTATTGCTCAAATATAAGAGCCGGAAACAAAAAAAGTGCCATCTGCAAATACATGCAAATGACACTATGGTAACGATGTTAAACTGTGCACGCTAAAAGCGATGGCTCTGATACTATACAATCATATTATACCATTGCCGCCTGTTTCCGTCAATTGCCGCAACCATGTAAAATCAATTATTAATCAATTATTTTTCTGCTATTTTCACTTATTTTTCTTCTGCTATTTCGGTTATTTCTGCTTCTTTTTGTTGCTTTTCTGGTGACCCCGGGTCTTTCCCTGCCTGATTGTTGATCTGGAGCAGGCACATCAGCACGACACCGAAACAAACGCCGCCAAAAAAGATGAATAGGTATGACATGTTTTGCCTCCTTTTCCTATTTACCAAAGACTTCGGCATTGACCTGGTCTTGGATGTTGAGATATTTCCTCTCACCGAATTTTTCGACTTGAGTTACGTGGGTCGCAATGGTCACCATGCCATCTTTTACCTGGCAGATAAAGCCATGTTTTCTGGCCAGCTGCAGCACCTCGTGCCAATGTCTGTCTTTTTGTTCCAATTCCTTATAACTGATACTGTTCATGCCTATACCTCCTATGCAGCACAAAAGGCACCCCCGACGCATCGGGAATGCCTTTATAAAACTGTTGACTATTTTTGTTTTCTCATTTCTCCAACTTTTATTCAGGCAGGGATTCCCTTACCTGTTTTAGGGATTTTTCCTCCGAACTGTACTCATAAATATGATCTGACAGTTTTTCCTCCAGCGGTACGGACGATGCATTAATGTCACGCACCATATCCCCCAGACCATTTTCTGAATAGGTAAAGTATTTTGGAAGAATAATGGTTTCATGAATGGAGGACGGCAGTACATAATAATCGGTGCCGAGAACCTGCCGAATCCGTTCCAATATATTGGGATATAAAAGCGCCGTCGCACCATTCAAATACATGGGGTTGCTTAAGACATACATATGCTCTGGAAGGAAGCAGTCATTGTCCTGTAAAAGATTCACACCGATCTCTTTTTCAGTCGCTGTTCCTATGACGACCTGAGTCATGGGCTTAAGCACGGGCGGAAATAACCGTTCCATATTCAAAACAGCCAATGCGTGCAGTTCTTCCAGGGAGATGCCCCATTGAGCCATCAGGGCATTGTCCACGCTGATTGTTACTATGTCGTTTTTTCTTTTCGTGATGCAAATCCGGTAGACTACCGCTAGATCCTCAAATTCCTTATGCGGGAGCTGCTGCAGAACCCCTGTGTTTTCCTTTTGGTTGATAAGGCGGCATATCACCTGGTCTTTAATGGAATCAAAGAATGACAGATCAATGTCTTCCAGCATTAATTCATTAGGAATATTTTCCATACAGGTCCTGGCAATTGTTTCAAGCAACTCCGGAAATTCCACGCCGCCCACGTATTCCTGATAGAACCCATTCAGATAAAGCGTTGGCGAAATGGGTACCCTTTGTCTGTGGACAATAAGTCCAGTTTTTATGATTCCGTTGTTTTTCTCCACTAAATCTATTTCCGCACCTATAAAATCCGTTGGAAAGTAAATGCCTATCCCTTTCTTTACTGCGGATACAAATTCTTCAAATGTCATCATTATTTTCCCCTCCATTTTTCCAATGCGTATGTTTCGGATATGTGTACGATTTCTTCATCCGACAGGCCTTTAAGGTCATACCCGTCGCTGACCCAAACTTGCTTCATGATGAAGATATCCCCGGCAATCCGGTTTCCATGTTTTTCAGTTTCATATAGGAATGAACCAAACGTATTTGTCGGCAATCCCTTTCTGAGACCGTCATCATCTACAATCATACAAAATGGCTTTTCAAGGCGGTTCGGATATACGGTTTCGATGAATCCGCCATAGTAATTGTAGATGTCGAGGATATCATCGGCCTCGAAGATGGAACCGCTTTGGTCTGTTTTTATCAATATGGCTTTCATTATAAAATTCTCCTTTACTTTGTAAAAATTGTGACCGGGTGCAGAGAACACCCGGCCATGGATTCTTTTTCTTTTGTCCTGATGACGATATCAAGCATAAGCGTGTTTTACCGGATGGATGATTTGCAAAATGTAGCTGACCACCAATATTAATTCACCGGCCAGTTGCGAAGAATGACGCTTTACCATCTATACTTAGCAGCATGCGACAAGGCTCCTTCCGTAAAAGTTCTGGAGTTTTTCCTGGGCTGCCAGGAGACTCTCCCTTTGTTGTTTGCGGCGGATGCATTCTCCGTCCATGTGCATTCTGAGTACGGTTTCTTCCTCCGAATCCAGTTGTGCGAAAGCATCCGAGATCTCAGCCTCACCAAAATCAACCTCGACGGATATTTCCATCGGCTGGCCGTTTTTATAATGTCTTTCAACAGATACAAAGGTGACGCTTTTTCCTTTCAGTCCGGTCACGCCGTGAGGCTTGTTCCGGGTTTTGATATGCAGTATTTCATATTGCAGCTTTGCTGCCACATGGGTAAACAGGGAATTGGATTTTGCAGGATTGAAATTATCTAAGGCTTTGATCGCCGCGATAACTAAATCCTGATAAACATCGTCCTCTTCCAAGCGTAGAGCGTTGATAAGCTGCCTATTCTGATGGATCGTCCACCAGATTAAATTGTTATACTTCACTAAATAATTGTTTCGGATTGTAATGTCCAACTTTGACACTCCTTTCAAAATAAGGGCAGCAAGGCCGGACATCATCCCCGACCTTGTTGCTTAGTTGTTATACCCGTATTCTCCGCTTCACCACATCGGTTAGCAGCACGGGCAGTTTACTGAGGTCGGTGATGTCCATAAAGGAGTCACCGTATATTCGTTTGATGTTTTCTTTGTCATCCCCGATTGCCGCGGCAATCAGTGTGACGCCTTTCCGGTGATATTCCTGCTTGATTCCCCTCAAGTCTTCTTCGGCGGCAGTGCCGTAATAACCGGAATCAGCGGGCTGGCCGTCAGAAACGAGGATCAGTAGTTTGATGTCCTCCGGGCGTTTTGACAGCTGGTCGGCGATAAACCGCAGTGCGGCTCCGTCACGGTTGCTGCCGCGGGAGGAGATGTCCATCATGCGGTAACAGTCATCCCTGTCAATGGCGTCAAACTCAGCGTAAGAATATAAATCAACGGAGCCGCCGCCGGTGGAATGCCCGTAAACCATGACCGGAATGTCTAGTGCCTTGCAAAAATCATATAGAATGATTGCCGAAGCCCGGGCATACGTGGAACGGTCACAGCTGCACATGCTGCCGGATTCATCTAAGAGAAGACCGATGGCCAGCTCGGGAATTTCATTTGGCAGAGCGTTCTTGTAAAATACGCGCCCGTCGTTCCTGGGCAGGGCATGTGCGTCAAGCCGCCGTCCCATGAGCAGGCCGGTCTGTTTTCCGCCTCGCCGTTTATCTTGCAGCTGTTGTTTTATGGAACGCTGCAGCTGCTTTGAAATTTTTAACAGCGGACCGGCAGCGTCCTTATACTGTTCCTTCATCTCGTCCGACACGTCGTTTATACGGTGTACCCTTTTATTGACGCCGCTGTGGATATTGCCATATGAAATATCATTTGCCAGCTCGTTCAGCGTAGCGGTGCGTTCCTTTTCCAAGGTGGTATGTACCGCTTTTTCTGCCATCTGTTCCAACAGCCGTTCGATGTCGGAACCGGAATTGCGATAACCGGATCCTGCATATTCGTCTTCATGGTGGGTTTCACCACCCATGGGCTCTAACAGTTTGTCGGTCTGCTGTAAGGGGATACGTCCTTTTTCGACATCTGACACATCCTGTGCAGGCTCCTGTCCGTTTTCTTTGGATCCGGAAGATGACAAGGGATCCTCCACTTGCGGCTCGGTATCCTCAGGCGTATCTGCGGGCGCTTCTTTTTCCTCCTCATCAGGTTGTTCCTCTTCATCAGGATTAGGTGTTCCGCCTGCTTTAGCAGCCAATCTGGCGGTTTCAGAACGCTTGCTGCCAGCAGTGGGTACGTTCACGCTGTTTGCTGTCTCGGCTACCGGTGTGGAAGTTCCGCTACCCTCTTTGGAGGTGCCAGAGAGGGCTGCCATCAATTCTGACAGCACCTCGCTCGGGGACGTCCCTGTGCCTGCAGCCAAAGCTTTCTGGAGCATTTCCTCACATGTTTCGAGGAAGTCCTTGATGTAGGTCCAGCAGCGGACGAGGATGGTATTTACCACGTTCCAGCGCTCTTTGGAGGAGCCGTTAAACAATGCGCTATCCAGCTCGGGTATCAGGGAAAACACGGTTTGGATCCGTTCGTCGGAAAGCGGTTCCTCCCCATACTTGATTTCGCCCCATTTTACATAGGAGAGCATGATCTGGGAGATGGAAAGCCAGATGTGGCCGTCGTCCCCGTCTTCCTGTTCAATGAGCTGGGTGACGGTGGGAACCTGATCGAAATGAGCTTCCCGCATGGCCTCCAGGCTGTAACCCAGGATGCCGGGATAGCGGTTTAGCATCTTGCTTTCAATATAGCCGTCTTCCACGATGTTCCCAATATTATGGGCAACGTAAACGAAAGCCTCCATTTTTTTTGGATCCGCCTGACAATAGTCCCAAATATCTGCTTCATGCCTCTTTTCAGCCGTACTGCAAAGTAATGGCTTTTCCGGGAACCAATTGCCGGCAGCCAGCTTAATCGCATGGGTCTGTCCCGCAAGGAAATCCGTATAGAGGACGTGTCCCAGTTCATGGGCAAACAGCCCACAAACCAGGTCATAACGATCCTGCCTCGTCTTTTTTGCGGTGACCAGCTTATTGCCGGCATTCATCCAGATAATTTCATTTTCCGTGTAGGCAAGCTCTCCATTCTTGGGTTCCCACACGATGCGGACCTTCACCCTGCGGCTATACCCATACCGGCGGGTCTGGGCAGCCGCCATATCGGCGAAATGCCCGGCCAGGATACGGGATACAAAAAACTGCCGGTCGGTAATGGTCTTTTGTTTCTGTGCGATAAGCTGCTTAATCTTTTTATGATTCACTCTGGCCACGAGTATGCCTCCTTTCGATTGGTTGTTATACCGCTTTTTTGCAGCGTTTGGGAACGAACAGCGGATCCAGGACGGTACTGATGAGGGCCTGGCGGTCCTCCTCGTCGGCAGTTGCCTTGCTGATGACGGTATACAGCGCAGACGTATAGGCGTCGCCGGTGATTTCCGCACTGATAATCCAGTCAATAAGGCTCCGCATGCCGTAGGAGCCGTCCGTGATTCCGTTTTTCCTGCAGTAATCCGCCAGGTCGTTGACAACCTGCACCATCTGGCTGACCATGAGGTCGTCTTCGCAGCCGGTAACGCTCATTGCACGCTGCGCCATGACCTCGGCGGAGGGCAGTTCAATATCCTGTACCAGACTCATGCGGTCCAGCACGCTCTGGTTCATCCCCCGGCAGCCTTCATAACTGATGTTCGTGGTGACAACCACGACAGCGTCCGGATGCCGTCTGATAATTTCTCCGGTAGGCAGGGTGATGGAGCCGGTCTGCTCTAAAAGCGAGTTCAGTCCGACAAGAACGCCGGGCTGCATGATTGTCGAAGGTTCCTGGATTTCACAGACATATCCATATTTCAGGGCTTTGATAAAATCGGTCTCCACATAGCTGTAGGTCTGGCCGGATCCGGTACCATCGGTTTTTACCCGGCTCAGTTTCTGGATTTTATCTGCCACCTTGTCCATGACCACGGCCATGCATTCCTGCGAGGTCGCGCCGGCTTTAGCGATACCGGTAAGGGCCGTGTAGACGCCTTCGGGATCGAAGTCCATGTCATCAAGGGCGGGCAGGTTCATCAACTTTGCCACATTTCCATAGGTGATTCCACCCATTTCCTTCAGCATTTTGCGTTCTTCATCCAATACGGCGTCGCCCGTGGAGGGAAAATCCGTTTCCGGGAACACCTGTCCGACAAAATCGTAAATTTCCGAGTTGGCTGAGCAGGTGTATTTTGTATAGGGCAGGCCCAGACCGGCGGCAATGGCCATAGCTCCGGCTGTTTTTCCGGTGCCGGCAGGACCCCGGAGCAGGAAATTGCGCATGGGGGTTGCTTTTTCGCTCGAAACCCGAGCATGTTCACAGATACTGACAACTTCCGGCGGCAGGATATACCATGGCTCCAGCTGGGGAACCAGGTTTTGTTCCTGGATGCTCAGCGTACGGCCGGGCACCAGGGCATACTTGCCAACGAAATCATTGTGGTCAATGGTATCTGTTGGTTCCAGGATGGGGGCGGCTCCTGTCTGGGCGAAGATGGTAAACTCGCCGGCCAGGACGATTTTGGGAGCGAAATTGCCGGAATCCAGGTGACCCCGGGATATCCTCATGAAATTTCCGGTGTTGTCCATGCTGAGTTTGACATGGGCCTTGCATGACTCGTCCGTGATGCGCCTGTAGGCGTTATCACAAAGGATAGCCATGAGTCTTGCAGCTTCGTCTATGTCCGGATAGCCGTTCTTATGTTCCTCATAATAAGCCTCCAGCTTTTCACTGAATTCTTCATCCCTTAGCAGCTCGGGTATCATGGAGAAGAGGACGGCGCTTCCGTCAGTGCCATTTTTGGCAACGGTATAAACGTTCAGGACTTCGGTGCCGGTATCGTATTCGCATGCGAGGACGTTTCCCAGACCGGGATCGTATACTGCCAGGTGGTATCGGTCAGTCCCTGATTTGGACTTATATTCAGCCACCCCTTTTTGGTCCAAAAGGCCCAATGCCCCAATTCCGGTGCCATCCTTGCATTTACAGTAGGTCAGCACGGCTTTTGTGACTGTGGAGCTCAGTTTTGCGTCGGTTCCGTCACCATATACGGAGGATACCTTGACGATCTTGCTTTTTAACTTATCGAAAGGTTCCGGCAGGCTGCGGCTGAAGTTAAATAATTTTGATGTGGTTGTACTCATGGTTCATTTCCTTTCTGCATGTGATTGCGGTAGCTTGACCCGTATCCCGTCCTCCATGACGGAGGCTTCGGGAAATCCGCCCCGTACCAGCTCCGTGCAGATATCCTGCCAGCTGGCCACGTCGGGCAGTTCACCGGAGGGGATCAGGAGGGAGGTGTTTCCTTGCCCAATCGCTTCATTGCTGCGTTCGTTGAGGGAGAATAGGTTCGCTTCCACCCATTCGAAGGCAAGGTATCCATAGTTGATTTTTTCTGATTCTTCGTTTGTTTCCTCATTTTGATCAGTTTCGTCTTTCGGGACGTCGGCCGGGTCAAGGTCTTTTTCGTCAGGCTCATCCGAAGTTTCATATTTCAGGCCGCAGAACTGGAGGTTATGCACCTGTACCAGTACCTTGCGGTATCCGCCGGCGCCATTTAGCAAAATGGTGACCGGTTCATCCTCGGCAATGTGTGCCAGGGCATTGGGTGCTGACCATACCCAGCGTGCGCCGGGATATTGTGCCTTCACCTGTTCTGTGATCCGCCGTCCAATAACAGCGTAAGCCCGTTTTAACACGTCCTGTTCGGTATCCGGACGCGGCGGTTCTTCGGGAATAACAGTGGCAGTCTCTACAATTTCGACCTTTGCTGAGGATAAAAACAGAAGCCTCAGTGCGGCGATGAAGATGCCGAGGATTATCAGGAATAAGATGACCCATATCCTTGTCAAAAAGCAGAGCAGGGCCATCAATCCTAAAAATAGCAGCACTTCATACGCAATGCGTCTTTTCGTTTCTTTGTTCATAGGCTTTTTAGGTTCCTTTCAGGCACAAAAAAAGCGCACATGAACCAGATTAAGAAGCTCATGTGCGCTTTATGCGCCGGTATTCATTTGTCTTAACCCGTTATCCCTGTGGGAAGAACGGATTTGTCCCGCCGCCAAACTGTTCATAGCCGGTGAAATTCTCCGGAATTTTAGTCTGCCGGGCTTGTGGCTGCGTAGGCGGGGCTCCTGATGCCTGTTGCTGTTGGGGCATTGGCTGTCCCTGCGCATTTTGCTGGGCGGGAACAGAATCTCCGGTGCCGCTTCCATTGTTTTTACCATTTCCATTGCTGTGGCAGAATTCAATCTGGTCAAGGATGATAGACGGGGCGGATTTTCTTGCACCGTTGTCATCCCAGGTATCCATGTCAATGCGGCCGGTCAGGTTCACGTAGGAGCCGGCGTCGAGCTTCATTTTCTGGATACGCTCGGCCAGGTAACCAAAGGCCTTGACGTTCCAGTTGTTCCACCGGGTATTGTCCTGTGCCCGTTTGTCATAGATCTTCTCGCCGACCCGGAAAAAGGCGTTGCTGCCGTTTTCAGAGTTGGTGATCCGAATGGCGGGGTTGTCCTCATATCCTTTTGAGATGACGACGTTGGTAAATGTGATAACGTTCATGATGTTTCTCCTTTCTTGCAGGGGCTGCCTGCTGTGCTTACTTAATTTATTTCAACCCGGAAAACGGGTGGAAAACAAAAAAAGTGCCAATCAGCATAGATATGCTCATTGACACTGTGTAAACTCGGTTACTTTGGATTCCCATGGGGAAAACACTGAAACTTATGGGTAAATTATAGCACAACAAGTCCGGCCCGTCAATCTCGGCCGCCGTTTTTCTTTTACTTTTCGAGTGTCCTGGTAATCATTTCGTGAGCCAGCTCCAGGCTGATCCATACGGAATCGTAATTAAAATTGCATGTCCCGTCCGGATTCTCATTTTCTCGTATCAGGTTTTTTATCTTCTCCAGTTTTTCGTAAAGCTCCTTTGCCAATGCCATGGTTTTGACCTCCTTTACTGTCTATTGCCCAATAAGAATGCAATAGCTGTATGCCGTCTTTTTCATATACCGGCGTGTTCTCCGCTACATAAACGTCCAGCACCGTCCCGGTGGGAATCCTGCGTAACCGTTGTTTAACTATAATTTGTACTGTGTGTTCCTCGGTGTCAAGGATAATGGATTTTGTCCGTTTCCGGACCGTTGTCAGGATCGTTTCTTTGCACTCCCCATGTATAATGACGTACCCGCCCCCGCCTGCTCTGAAGAATAAAAGCAGTGCCTGAATCACGCAGAATACGGATAGCCCAATGAAGGGCAGGATGGTGTACAGGTCGTTAATGGTGATGAGAAGCGTGATAAACAACATGAAAAATAAGATTGCGAACCCCAGGCGAATCAACACCTGTTTCTGGAGGGGTGCAGGGATTTTTTTAAATTCCTTTCGCAAAGTATCACCTCAAATCAGAAGTATTCTTTTCTTTCTAAGCAGGCCGAGCAGTGCCTTCATTGTCCTATCCCTTGCGGGGGAGTGTTCCATCTTGCCCTCCAATATTCCATCAAAGATGGTTTCGGCCGTATATATGCTTTCTGTCAGTGCCTGCCTGTTTGCTTCACCCAGAAGGGAATCGGCGGGGTGGATGTCTTTTTCATTCAGCATGACCAGTTCACTTGCTGTAAGGCGCAGCCCTGCCTGGCTGATCCACTTCCATAACCGGTGTTCGGCACTGTTTAGAGGCCGATGGAGGGATTTTAACTTTGCGGGGCAGATCACACACCCCGTCAACAGCCGGTAGGCCGCCAAAAGACCCGTTTCCTCCGTAACCTCCGCCAGACCTATTCTGACCAGGTGCTTTAATTTGGTCTCCTGCAGCACGTCTTTTGTCATCGCTACGGTGTAACGCCCGTCCAGCCAGAGTTTGGCGTTTATCCCGGTCAGCTTGAAATCATCGCCGCACCTGGAAACATTCAGGATATGTTCCGTGGAGGGCTTTAAAACCATTCCTTTTGATATATATCGCATAATATCACCTCGAAAAATTTATTCCCGCGAGCAATGACAAAAGTACAAGAATACTTGTATTTGACATTCTTGCACTGGGCGAATGCCGCGAGGGTCAAATATCCCGCAGCTTGCTGTGCAAACAAGTTACATGCTCCGTAGCTTGCTGCAGAGTATTTGACTTATATGAATATTACACTCCTAAAGGAAGACTTTTGCAACTCTCAGTTTTTGCGGCCCCCGGATTTTACAACTTTTTATAAAACATACATGACGAGGATGGAGAAGCCTACCAGAACAAGCGCCCCGGCGGCAATGATTGCGATGCGCTTAATCAGTTCCGGGTCAAGCCCTTCGCTTATATGTCCATCGTCGCCGGGCATCACATCATCATAATATCCGTCGTATCCCTCGTCCTGTGGATCCGGTGGATCCGGCTCCGAGACCGGCTCTGCCTTTTTGCCTTTCTTGAATCTGATCGGCCTCTTTTTCTTTTTGATTTTTTGGTGTTTTGCGTGCCTTGGGGAATTCTCCGCTGCCGCTTGATCCTGATCAGCTTCATTGACTGACTGCTCAGGTCTCGGATAGTTTCCCCCTGTTTCTGGTTGTGTCTGGATAGCACCGTGATCCTCTTCGGCAGAGCTTTTTAGCGACTTTCCGCATTCTGAGCAGAAAGAAACGGTGCCATCCACAAGGGACACACCGCAATAGGGGCAAAATTTCATTTTTTACACACTCCTTTTGGTGATTTTGATAAAATCCTGGTTATATAAACCATTGAATTGTCCAAAACACAAGTGTGGATGTTAGGATTATAGCACGAAATAATTTTCATGTCATCGGCGTTAAGGTTGCCATTTTTACTGACATGTATGTTGCCATTTTGTTTTTGCCGGCACAGGATAGAATGAATGTCATTGAAAAAATAAATAAAATCTGTGCAATAATTCATATTAAAGCGACATTGTAGGATACATGGGAAAAGGGATCTTATCCGAACAAGGATAAATCTATAATTTTGAATCCTTATCCGAAGGAACATATTGAACGATATCTTGAACGCTGCAATTAAGTATTCTGCATAAATCATTAAGAGTTTGAGTGGATATAGGCATTTCTTTACGCATTCTGTCTATAGTATTACTACTAATTTTGTGGCTGTTGATTAAAGTATACGTTGATTCACTCGAATTTTTCAATGTATTCCAAAATGGTGAATAGTTAATCATTTTTAACAACTCCCTTCAATCATATTTTACGATGTAGCTTATCACTTGACTATAGCTAATAAATAAGCTATAATAAATCAAAAAAATATAGCTTTAGGTTGGGGGGGAAGATAAAATATGTCCTTGATTACAAAACTTTTTGAACTGGTGAACCTGCAGCACATACGAGAATTTTTGCTCCATGGGGTGGAATGCTGCAATATTCAAAACGGCGACTATGAAACCAGAATAGAAACTGCCGAGAAGAATTATCAGAAGATGTTACTTGAACATATTCCGGATTTAAAGGACGATTCAGAATTGAGCTACGAGTTAAGCAATCTTTTAACTGAATACGAAAATGTGTATATGGAGTTAGGAATGCAAGTTGGTATTATGCTTACGGAAGAATTTAAAAATATTACTGGAAGCAGAACATAAGAAAATGCAGTTATTGTTAACTAAAAGGATAAAATGAAAAGGGCATGCCAAACGACTATATATCGTAAGGCATGCCCTTCTGTAAGTTCGCCAACAAGGACAAACTCTATCCTACGGAAACATGTTCATACCATTGACAGCCGGATCACTGCCGCCAAAAGTACTTGATTCGTTACTTGTACTTTTTCCATTATTCAGGTATTTTAAGTATTGTGCTGCCAGCCATGCTTCATAATGAACTTTAGTCATCAGCAGAATCTCATTAAAGTGCATATAACTGAGACTCACGGAAACACGTTGCTCGGGCTTGCCGCCATACCTGGGAACAATAAGCCCTTTGGCATCAGCTTCCCCAGGCCCGCTTTCGGCACAGAAAAGATAATCCGCTTTACTGCCGACAAACAGTTTGACGCTGCGGGACAGGCTCTTGCCATCAGTACGTGAGCGGCCATAGACCTTCAGCTTCTCAGCCGAGGTACCGCCAAGGCTCTGATAAAGCGGCTTGCTGACATAATCCTGTTTTTTCCTCATGTCGCCGCTCAGCTGTCCGTTATTCTCTGCTTTGTATTTCTCAATCTCACGTATAATCTGTTTAAACTGCAGCATCCTGTTATGAAGATTACCGCACTGTGCCTCCTGAGCTAAGCCATAGAATTCCGCCATGTCAATATAGATGCTGACATAGTTGGTCTGCCGTTGTCCGGCCGGTCGGCTGGTGTCATAGGTGGCAAATTCCAGATGGGTTTTGCCAATTTCAAAGGCATCACTTTTGGACTCAACAAAACAGTTTCGTGCGTCCTTGCGGATAATCTGGCTTTTGTTTTTCTCATCCCGGTTATTCTCCATCGACTTCATCCTCCAAGACCGATTCCAGGGGAGCGTCATCCCATTTAAGCAAAAGAACAACCAGCTCCTGGATTTTCGCCTTATTGCTCGCAAACTGCGGCAGGAACTCTTTGCTTAAGTCGTAATTCACATAGAGCAGGTTGGCGAGGACATTCCAAACCGTTTTCAACATATGTTCCGGAAAACCCTGCTTTTCAAGCCTTGAAATAGCAGAAGTCAACAGAAAAATCGTTTGGTTCCAGAGGATGTAGAACTCGTCCTCCGTAGGAACATGAAACTTCTCCAGCCAGCTGCGGACTGTGTGGGTTCTGGTGATGGAGCCGCACTCTGTAGGCTGAATGATGTACCCGGCACTGATTGGCAGATCCGGATCAAGTGCTTCGGTTGTTTTTTCGATTTTCACCATGCGCCCTACCGGATAGAGTGCACATACCACCGGTTTGGATTCATGGACTTTGCAGCGTCTCCCCTCCAGGAACGGGCATACCCTATTCACTCCCCTGGGTGCAATGCGCACGATAGGTATCCGGGAATCCGCACCTACATAGGTATCGCAAAACTCCAGAATGAGCTTGTCCGGGGTGATGTTTAAATGTTTGGACATCCGAAAGATGTCTTTGGAAGACAATATGATGTCCTCTCGTTGTTTGCAGCATTTCCCACAGCCACGACACTTGAAGCTGAACGTGTCATCAAGACCGATTGTATAGTCATCAATATTTTCAACAAGTTCTTGTAATCTTGTATCCATTTTATTTCCTCCTAAATATGAATGGGCGAAGCAGTAAGTGCTTCGCCCTGGTTGTGCCTGCATGAGGCTTTTCCTAATTTTCCTGTGACTGATTACCGATAATCAGAAGCATGTCTTTCATGGCCGTTACCAGGTCATCAGAGAACAGCACCCAATCATCAATGAGGTATTCCAGCGATTCCTCGTCAAACATAGCGGCATCGTCAAGCTCAAGCAATGCCATCAGCCTGATCCGGATCAAATTCTTCCAGCATTGCTTCAAACTCAGCCTCGGTAAGTATCGTAACACCCAACTCCGTTGCCTTGGTAAGCTTGCTGCCGGCATTTTCACCGACCACCAGGTAATCCGTCTTCTTACTTACTGAACCTGTGGGTTTCGCACCAAGGGAAAGCAGTTTATCCTGAATCCCGTCTCTGGTATAATTCTGCAGCTTGCCGGTGGCAACAACTGCCTTTCCTAAAAATGGATTATTGTTCATATTCTGTACCTCCATGGTTTGAATGGTTAAATGGTTTTGTTTCAGTAACGGATGCCAGAGTTTTTCCTCCTCCGGATCCGCATACCAGCTATAAATGTTGTCATGCATGGTCTGCCCGAAATCCTTCAGCTGCGTAAAATCAAAGCCTTCTTTTATCGCCGATTCAAACGCAGGCCAGCTGCCGCTAAAATGTTCATTCAGGATCCGGGAAGCACTGCGGCCCACCATTGGAATTCCCAGTGCTGAAATAAGCTGGTTTAAGGAACAGCTCCGGCTTTGATTGATCGCCCTCTGCAGTCGGTCAAACAGCTTTTCCCCAAAGCCGGTAAGTGAAACAAATACCTCACGGTACTGTTCTAACTCATAAAGATTGGCAAAGTTCTTTATCCATCCCTGGGAAATCAGCTTTCCCAAGGTTTTTTCCGACAAGCCGGGTATATCCATCCTGGTCTTGTGGCAGAAATGAACAAACCTTTGAACCAGCTTCGCAGGGCAGGTGGGATTGTTGCAGTATAAGAACCTCGTACCGCTTTCCGTATTGCGGATGTAAAGATCCGAACCACAGCAGGGGCATTCCTCCGGGTATTCCAGGGTGCCGCTCTGGGTAGTGTTTTCAGCCAGCTGGGGAATAATTTGGTTCGCCTTATAGACTTTCACCTTGTCCCCGATCCCCAGATTGAAACTGTCGAGTATGTTCAGGTTATGGAGAAAGGCTCGGTTTACCGTTGTCCCGTCAATCTCAACGTCCTCGAATTTGCCGGTGATGCTGACCATGCCCGTCCTGGTGGTGGCCAGTTCCAAACCAAGAAATGTGGTTTCATATAGTGCATCCTCCCATTTTAGAGCAATAATCCGGTTTTCATGATGTCCGGTGGAGCCAAGGCTGCGTCCGTAGGCAAGGTCATCCTGTTCGATTATCAAGCCATCCACCGGATATGTATAATTTTGAGGATTAAAGGAATCCATTATTTTTTTGAGATCATCGCCGCTAGTATTAGCTGGCACCTTTTCGTAACCGACCACATCAAATCCTAAATCCCTGATTTTCTGCAGCTGCTCTGATTTTGTACTGCCGAAGCTGCTGTCCTCTGTTACCAGGTCGAAGGCTCGAAACTCAAGGGATTGATTTCTGGTCTTCGTGGCATCAAGCCTTCGGACACTGCCGGAGGTAAGGTTTCTTGGGTGGGTATAGGGTTCGTCCTCAGCTTCCCGGTTGACTTTTTCAAAGTTACTCCAGCTGATGATCCCTTCACCCCGAATCTCAAGAGGTTCGGTATAGGGAATAACCAAAGGAACGTTTGTCATCATTCGGACCGAATGTGTTACGTCTTCACCCACCAAGCCTTCGGCACCACGGGTAATGGCCTGCAAAAGTCTGCCATTCCTATACCTGAGCACGATGGTCAGACCATCCAGCTTCCAGGATACGAGCACCGGGCGGCTAGATGCAAATTTTACAACCTCATCGGCGGATTTGGTTTTCCGCGCCGAGAGCATCGGACGGGAATGCCGGACCGGTGTCAGTTCCTCCAAAACAGAAATCCACTATTCTACGGAATTCATCTTCATCAGTAACTGAAAAATAATTGGTTCTGATTGTTGCACAATAATTTGACATTGGCATAGCCTCCTTCTATCTTTCTATGAAGCAAAACTGGGCTTCCGGGTAACCATCGGGAACATAATCCGTATACTCCAGCAGGTCGAATGCCCAGATACCGACATCCTTATCGCCTTTGTTTTTTGAGCTATTACGGAAATCACCACCGCCCCGGCCGTCGCCGCATGCCGTAAGGAGAGGCAGGGGATTGACACACCAGCCTTTCCCGGTCCCATCCTTCACTGTGGCGTCGAAAATATACCGGTTCATGTCAAGGTAGAGTTTTTTTGCATGGTTTAACAGGTACATTCTTTTTGTTTCTTGAGTGAGGATATTCAGGTCATGAGGAGAAAAGTGCTTTTTGGGAATCCTGTACTTGTCTTTTTCAGCCCAGACCTTGCTGTAAATCTCCATGAATTCCTTCTCCGGCAACGCCTTGGCATATGCGTCCGATGTTTCTACATAGTCGTCGCCTGAATAATCGCCAATCCATGCAACGCGTTTTTTGTTTTTATATATAAGCGAGTAAACGGCATTGACAAAGTCGTTCCCGATCCAGGAATGCTCCATGAGCTTCATTCCGCTATCAAATTCGTGGCTGTAAAGCGTCATAATGCGCCCATCTGAAGTTATAATTGTTGGCATATAATATTGTCCCATAATTCATTTCCTTTCCGTTAAAGAGAAAAAGACACTGAAATCAAAATCAGTGCCTTTCGTTATGATCTATAAGATGGCCGTGTCTATGTTTTTTGATGTATCAATCGCTCATTAATCTACTGAGCAAGCCTGCCATCATTTCCGCTGACTTAGGCCCATGCTCCAATAGCTCTGCTTTGGGTTCGCCGGAAAGCAGGATGATTGCTCCGACAGGATCACCATCAGTCCAAATAGGGGCGATGATCTGCAAAGCATGACCCGCATTATCAGATTCCGTGATGATGTTTAAAACATCTTTATTCTGGCAGACGGCAGTACTTCTATCTACAATCACTTTTTCAATATCCGCATGTATCGCCTTTTCCATGTAATGGTTTTTGTTCGAACCTGCAGCTGCCAGGATAATGTCTCTGTCACAAATCAAGACGCTGCACCCAAGTGACCGATGCAAAGCCGCAGCGTATTCAGGGAACTGGTCCCCCAGGCCGAAAATAGGGGAATACTTTTTGAAAATTATCCCATCGGATGAATCTACAAAAATCTCCAAAGGATCATTCTCCCTGATTCTGAGTCTGCGGCGGATCTCTTTTGGAATGACCACCCGCCCTAAATCATCAATTCTTCTTACTATTCCGGTTGCTTTCATTTCGTTTCCTCCAATCATTATCTTATTTTGACATATTGTCCGGCCAAGTGGCTGATGTGGACCGGATTTGTGCATAATTTCTCATAGGTCTCCGGATTCTTTTTCCATTCGGCATAAGGACCATCCACTACTTGCTGAAAATGCTCTTTCTCACGCTGAACCAGCCGTTCTTTGGTATAGCGGACATAGGGGGCAATGCGGATGCTCTCGTCATAGGGAGCCAGCAAATCATCAACTTCATGTATGCCGCCTCTTGTAAATACTGCTACTGGATAGTGACTCATTTTAGAATTTCCTTTCTTTCGTTAGATTTTTGTATATAGAAACGGGCCGCACATTGCGTCCCGGAAAACAGGGTTATGGGCAATGTACGCCCGTGATCTATATAAAAAAGCATCCAAAGAATTTTTTCCTTGAACGCTTTGTTGCCTTATATCAGGCCGGTGATTCTGTTGTCTTTGCAGGGGCAGATTTATATTCCCCGATTTTATCAAGTATTGGGCCTCTGACTTAGAAGCCTGTTTAATTTTCTGCATAAATGCAAAAAAGCGCCCAAAGACAAGGTGTCTCTGAACGCTTTGTAAACTCGGATACTATCATTCTCGTATGACAATGTAGATACTATATGCTTATATTATAGCTTTCATCATGTAAAAAATCAACAGTTTTCATCCGATATTTTAAGGACTTTTCTTCTGGCTATCATAAGCTGCAATAATTTTATCTTTGGCAAACCGTCTTCCATATCTTTTATCCAATTTATCTTTTTAATATGGCGGCCATCTGTTCGGATCCTGTTGCGGTTGCTGAGGAGGGGTATAGAACGGTTCGCCTCTTTTTGCAATGCGAGCCCCAATAAAAGCGCCAATAGCTGCCATCGGAAGAGCAGCGAATAAGTATAGGTATGTAAGCCGTAGTTGCATGGACAAAATTCTTGCGACAGAAGCACCAATGAACATTCCTATGAATTGAAACAGAAACCATAAAACCACCGTATACACTTTGGCTGTTCCCGGACTCCTTCCGCGGGTTATTGCATGGTGGGCATTAGAGCGTGTCAGTCTGATCAATACAAATAATTCCAGCATAGTATTCCTCCTCGATTGCTATAATTGCTTTGCCTTCTCCTGCATGGTTTTAATGTTTGGATTTGTATACCAGTTATGACAAGATTGTCATAAGATATATACGCACCCGAGCAAAGTCAAACTGAAAGAAAAAGCGAATTTACTATAAACAAAATGGGGAGCTGTCCCGAGAGGATAGCGCCCTCATCGTAAAGTGTAATTTTCATTGGCTTGACGGGACCACTCTTTATTGATGCCCCAGCACATCATCCAGTTTATCAATGATTGTTTTCTGCCAGATATCCGCAGACTGGTTGACCAACATATCAATAGTTAGATTGCGTAGATAACACTCTACGATGTCTTGCAAGAAACTATATCCATCATGCAAGACACATGGCGTTGCTTCGCAATGGGTTTCCTGGGTCAGACAGCGTGAAATAGTGACCGTCCCCTCCATAAGTATGATGATATCATAGAGGGAGATCGCATTGAGTGGCTGGGCAATGGAATATCCTCCATCCGGGCCAAATCCCGCGTTAATATAGCCCTGGTCTTTTAGCCGTCTCGCAATACTCAATAAATAGCGTTGGGATATTCCCATGCTGTCCGCTATTTTGGAAGATGATACCGTCCGGTTTTCTTTGCCAAGACAAATCAATATCCGTAAAACATAATCGGTAGTTCTGTTTATCTGCATTAGGTCTAAGCTCCATCCTCGTCTTAATTTGTCGAACTGTGTAATACATATAAATATTACTCTGGCTGGCTTGCAATATCCGCCCAAGTGTTATATTTCATACCGTTAGTCTGCAGGCTGAGATAATAAACTTTCAATCGTAATACGCTTCAGACTTTCTTCCAAGGCATTTTTAACATGTTCATACGCCATATTAAGGGCTTCAAATTCATGGTTGTCCTTTACTTCTGGTGCCGACCATTGCCGGGTTGCTGTTTCTCCCTCCATGATTATGATGATATCATACAGGCTGATCTCCCCCGGTGGTTTGACTAGCGAATAGCCACCGGTTGGACCATTCGCAGTGAGGATCAGACCTGCATCCCGGAGCTTGGCGCCAATCTGCAGCAGATAACGGGTTGAAACCTGAATGACTTTTGAAAGCTTGCTGGAAGGCACAACTTGCTTACTTTTTGCCAAATACAAAATAATCCGGATTGCATAGTCGGTTGATATATTAAGCTGCATGTTCGTGTCCTCCTGTACGTTAGAAAATTACTATAAAGCCTCTGTGTATTTTCGTGTTGAGCAGACGGTCTCAATGCCGTGATTCTGCACCAACCTCTCCATGTTTTCCCGCTTCTGCTTCATAGAGGGGTAGGGCAGGGTAATCCCTCATATCGGCACTCCATCTAAAATCCCTTTTTACCGGATAGCAAAAGGGGCTGCATCCCCCAACATATTGGAAATGCGGCCCCTTTACTGCCTTATATCTATGGGAATATCCTGTCTATTGATCTTTCAATTGTGTGTATTGTCAGGGCCTTAGTGTTTTGTCCGGTACGGCTTTCTCCTGCGAGCTGCCACCAGCAGGTATATTACTCCGGCCAGAGAAGCAAACAGCAGGGTGATCCACAGCGTCATATTGCTGGTATCTCCGGTCTTCGGGGAGCTTGTCGTGCCGGAAGATCCGGTCGTCTTGCCGGTTGTATTGTTGGTTGTGTTGCTCGTTGTGCTGCCGGAGGACGTCTTTTCCCACTGGGCGTAGAGCGTCAAATCTTCGGTAATCGTGATGGTGTCCCCGGGCGCATAGGATGTGCCACTGCCATCCGCTTTGGTGTTCCAGCCCTTGAAGGTGTAGCCGTCACGGGTGATCCCCGTTGCGGGCTGCCCCAGGATCACATAATCGCTGCCGGAGGTCAGGCCTGTATCCGCATGACTGCCGCTGCCGCCGTTGGCATCGTAATCCACCGCGTAGGTCGGGGATGCAGGCGTATCCGCCGTAAATGTCCAGGTGCCATTGAAGATGACATCGTCACCGCTGATCGTTTTCTTGTTAGCATCCCAACCCTGGAATGTCCACTTGCCGCCGTTTACCGTGACTTCCGTTGTGGTCAGGGTTTCCGCTGTTACCGTGGTTCCGTCCGCATAGTCGTTAGCATCGCTTGGCAGTAAATCTGTAACTGCCTTCGGAAGCGTCTTGCCGTCGGTGCCGGACTCAAAGGTATACCCTGCGTTGTAGGCATCCGGGGTCTCCGGATTCTCCTCCCACTGCGCCCATAAGTACAGGTCTTCCGTTATATCAAATGTATAGCCGGCCGCATAAGCCGTACCATTGCCGTTTGACTGTGTGTTCCAGCCTGTAAATTTGTACCCGTCGCGGCTAACATTCGCTTCCGCCATCCCAAGAACCGTGTACTCGCTTCCATATGGAATGTCCGTATCGTCATAGCCGCCGGTGCCGCCGTTCGCTATATAGCACACCATAGGGTTTACATTCAATTGTATCTCTGCCCATACGGCATAAAGAGTGATGGTATCTCCGTTTTGCGCTTCGTCTCCGATTGCCGCACCGGCCGCTACATCAGCCGTGCCCGCCGAAGAATCCGTACTCCAGCCGAGGAATACGTAGCCTGTGCGGGCAAAGCCCAGGTTGCTGTCGCTGTTCGCCAGCACCTCATGTCCGTCGCGGACGTTCTCAGTCACGTCGTATGCCGTTCCGTCTCCGCCGTTGGGACTGTAGGTCACCGTATAGGTGCCTGCCGAAATCTCCCCCCACTGGGCGTACAGCGTCACGTCGCCTTCCACTAAATCATTTTCAAAATTCCATGCCGTTGCATATGTTTCATTGGTATACCAGCCATTAAATTCAAAGCCGTCCTTTGTGGGGTTTGACGGCGCGTTTATTGTAATACCGCAGTTCGTTTTTATGGGAGAAACCACGGTACCGCCCTTTGAATCAAACGTCACTGTATGTTCCCCTTCAACTGTTGTCTCTCTTTTGTTCGCGGTCTCGCCTGTTTCACCGGCTGTAAAGGTATAGCCTTCAAATTCGTAAAATCCGTCTTCGCTGCAGCTGTTCAACCCTGCGGTCATTATAATTCCATCCAGGCCTGTGATATCGCCACTAACGGTAACTGTAAAGGTTATTTCTTCACTCCCGCCGCATAATATGGCCCCCACATATACGGTCAGGGTATGGGTGACGGAATCAAAATCAGCATATGCCGTATTGGTAATGTCCATCCCCCCCAATTGGACACCATTGAAGGTCACTGCAGCGGGCAATTCAATTGTAAACTCTGCATCTAATACAGAATATTCATCCCCTTCATTTCCAAGAGTCCAGGTATATTCCAGCGTATCCCCGGCAGTTGCGTAACTGATGCCGGGTTTGCTTATATTTTCGATTGATTCAAGATATAAAATAGGCACCAGATCGATGGGAACCTTTTGCTCTACTTTGATATCCTCATTGCACGAAACGCTTACACCGGACGGGACAGCCAATGCCCATGTGCCGTCCCCTGCCACATGTGTATCCTCCTGCGTTCCGTCCGCAAACGTAATCTTTATTGTCGAGCCGACAATTCCCGTACCGGTCAATAAGGTATCACCGCAGGTTACCGTATCGACTGTCAGGTCATCCTGGATCTCCGTGCCCGGTATCGTCACGTCAGCCGCAAAAGCGTTCTGCGGTATGACCGACAGCGCCAGGGCTATGGCAAGGAGCACTGCAAAAAACCTTTTTGTTTTCTTCAATTTTATTCGCCTCCGTATTATTTTGATAGGTTTCATGTATGATCAATCAGGCGAATGCCTGATTGATCGCTGAATCTGCAAAGGCGGTATTTCCGACATTATAGTGGAAACACCGCCTTTGCCTTACGCCTGCATCTTTATGTAATCATAAGTATACGGTAACAGGCAGGGTTTCGGAGCGTCAGTGCTTCGCCCTGTGCTGCTTTTTCCTGCGGGCCGCCCACAGCAGGCACACCGTACCGGCCAGGGAGACAAACAGCAGGGTGATCCACAGCGTCATATTGCTGGAATCTCCGGTCTTCGGGGAACTTGTCGTGCCGGAAGATCCGGTCGTCTTGCTGGTTGTATTGCTGGTTGTATTGCCGGTCGTGTTGCCGGTCGTGTTGCCGGTCGTGTCGCCGGAGGAGGTCTTCTCCCACTGGGCGTAGAGCGTCAAATCTTCGGTAATCGTGATGGTATCACCGGGCGCATAGGATGTGCCACTGCCATCCGCTTTGGTGTTCCAGCCCTTGAAGGTGTAGCCGTCACGGGTGATCCCCGTTGCGGGCAGGGTTCGGACATCGTATCCGCTGCCGGAGGTAAGGCCGGTGTCTGTGTGACTGCCCTTGCCGCCGTTAGCGTCATAGTCCACCGTGTAGGTCGGGGACGTGGCTTCGTCCGCCGTGTATGTCCATGTGCCCGTGAAGAGGACGTCACTGCTGTCTATCGTTTTGCTGTTGGCGTCCCAGGCCGTAAATGTCCAGGTGCCGCCGGTTACCTTGACTGTGGTTTTAGCGGGAGTGATGGCATTTACTATGGTACCGTCGGCATAGTTGGTCGTATCGCTCGGAAGCTGATCCCACACCGCCTTCGGT
>Ga0153946_1000097_pt1 | contig 30761 bp, 22 predicted proteins | sample TSNJ030MetaG_FD_104751 | JGI IMG/M metagenome (GOLD analysis project Ga0153946, IMG submission 104751) | Attine ant fungus gardens microbial communities from New Jersey, USA - TSNJ030 MetaG | ecosystem: Host-associated > Fungi > Mycelium > Unclassified | place: USA: New Jersey, Wharton State... | reverse complement strand
TAATAAACATATGAGAAATAGTTTCCTTCTTGGGAGTCATCTCATAACAGGGGGGTTGGTCCAGTCACAAGGTATAGGAGGCTAGGGGGAGAATTGAGACATTGGCAGGAGCATACTTTGAACACTGGTATCTGTCATTTAGTGTACAATTTCTTCTCTACCTAGACTACTGACTACAGTTGGGGTTTGGGAGGCACACTTACAACATGTACTGGGGGTGTATAGCTACCTTTTACATAGTGCTACTATGGACTGTGATTGAGCACCATGTAATAAACTGTTGATTCAAAAAAAAAACTCTGCAAAGGTAGAAGGGCCTATCAATGTCATTTCAATCATATATAGTGTTGAGAATTATGAATATATGTGTTGGCAAAGCAATTATATACAGTGATAACAAGAAGCACAGTCTTTGTACACAGATATATGTGTCAATATTAGGCTTTTAAGGCATGGGGCCCATAACCAACTAGAAGTAATAATGAGTCTCAGTTGTCTCCTGATGTGGTAAATGGCTGCATTGCATTACCTAGAAGTAATAATGAGTCTACAGGCCGTGATAAGTAACTATAATAATACAGAGAGTATAAGACAGAAACTCACCTCAGTCGTCACCCAATGTGGTAAACGGCTGAGGTACAAAAGTGCACAAAAAACTATTTATATTAGAGTGGGATCATGACGTAGGTAGGAAGAGAAACATCATTGACTCGTCGGTTCACTTCAACAATTCCTATCCCCTAATCTGCTTGTATCTGTCCAATTTGACAAAAGAATTAAAGGTACAATAAACCAGGAAGCTGGTCAAGCAGATTTATTAAATGGAGTCTTCTGATAAGAACATAGTATCAGATTAACAAAGAAAAATAGCAGCTGATTAACCTACTACTTCACTCTCTGAAGCTCCTTCTTTAAGGCTGAGTAGACTTTTTTCACAGTGGACTCTGCACTATCAGCATGATTGAGGTTGAATGAGTCAAAAAGAAGCTCGGGTTTCTTGGTTTTGTCTGGTTTCCAAAATAGCCGTACATTCCAGGTTTTGTTGTCAGGATTGTACAGGCCCTGTGGGCGGCAATGAGGATATATGCAGGTTCCACCCCCATGCATGTCTGTCCATTGGTTGGGACCAAAGCTGACAGAAACATTGGGCCTGTCCTTTGCTTGTTGCAACCAACTTCCTGCAGCTTGCCACAACTTCTGTAATATGATGTTAGATCAAATATATATCTGGATGATAATGTTGAACATGCCTTTCTCATAACCAAATAATCAAAGAGGTAGGTGAGTAATGTGGCTTTCCCCCATCATGATAAGGTCAGTCGTAGCTTATCAAATAGCCATGAGGTGTAGTAAGCGACAGACCTTCCCAAAGCTCATCAATGAGCTTTATATTACAGAGAAACTGGAAACGTGTTCTATCCTCACCTCTGCTCTTGTTTCAGCGTTTCCATATGACTTGTTCAGTTATAACCCATACACTTTGCCAAATGACTGGTACACAGCAGAAGGCTGTGAGCATCATTATACCATTCATCCCCTTCCCTGACTTTCAATTAGACACAGCTGTTCCCTCAGAGGAGGAAATCTTGTGGCGAGACCTGCGCAATGGAGGACTTGGAACCCTGGAGCTATTCTCAACTGGTGTGAATATGAACGCTCTTGCGTATGCGGTGTCACAAGCCCTCTCTACTTCTGAAGTACCAACCATTGGGTTTGAAGATAGCGGTGGCTACAATACCCTATATAAATTTGGATTTCAAGATGGGAAGAAGGTGATTGCACGGATTCCCTCCAAAAGATCGCCGGAAAAGTCCTATATTGAGTCCTCCGTTGCCACCATGTGTTTTGCTCGTTATGTTCGTAACATTCCGACACCAGAAGTCTTCGCGTGGAATGCTACTCACGATCACATAATTGGCGTGCCGTTCATCATCCAGGAGTATGTGGACAACGTCATAGAGCCTTGGCGAGGTTGGGTGTCCATCACAGAGGACCAGCGTTCCTGCTTGTTTAATGAACTGGCAAAATATCATAGCGCTTTACTTGTTCTGCTTCCGTATCCACTGCACGGAGTTGGGAATCTTGTTTTTGCACCCAGTCTCCCAGCCAATTCTGCACTTTCTGATCCGAGGAGCTACATGGTGCGGCCGTTGCGCTTGTTGGCATCAGAGCTGCGGCCAGTACCATTTGTAGCTTCTTCAGTATCTCTTTCCGACGTCTGGCAACAGTTGTGGTCACATCACAATGAACTTAGTTTATGTGATTCAGGTTCACGCATAAACCGCGATACACTTTTTCTCGATGACGACGAAGAGTGTGACATAACAACATTTACGATGGCTGCATCACAAGCGCGTACATATGCTGAAAGCGCGCTCCGTATGGTGGAACAACATCCTCAATACGCACAGCCCTGCCTGGTCAACTATGACTACGCCTTTCGCAACATCCTCATCGACCCAAAAACTTATCGGATCAAGGCCTTTATTGACTGGGATGACGTTCATGTAATGCCATTCGTTGTCGGTGTAAACTTTCCTGAAGATATAAAACAATTTATTCCGTTTGGTCTTGCCCCAGACGCCGACTATTACCGCGAGGGAGAATTTAGCGATTTTCCTCCCAATGAGCATGGCACGATCGTAGGTGCAGTGGGACCCGATGGGAAATTGACGGGCGCAGACCAGTATGGAAAGTCAACTGGGGTAGACGAACGAGACGAGAGGATTCGCAATACTACGTATCGAGAACGATATATCGAGGCCTTACAAAAACTGGATCCGCGCATTGCTCACTCTGATATGTGGGGAGTACGCCGGATATTTCTTAAGGCTCACGCTTTGCTTAAGAGAGGTGGCGCAATATGGTGGTCTAAGCGACAATGGCTCAATCAGATTTCGGTATGAATTCTTGTTTCTGAAAGGTCTCATTCTGATCTAACTGCTTTCTGGAAGGAAGAGGAGAATAAATGAGTGAAGCACTGTTTCGGACTTTGTCAAGAGTTTCGTCTTCATGTGAAATTCAGCTTGTGCTCAAACATACATATCCCAAGACTTATATCAGGTCTGCCTCCATCCTATTACAAGGCAGTCAACATACGCCAAATATCACAATACACCAGGGTAAGAGGTATGATGAGGTCTCCGACTTCCATGACATGCGATTTTCACAAAAAATGATATGAAGCAATCAATACTCCTCGAAACGAGCACGGAAATACAAAGTTAAGACGTCTATACTGTTTCATGTGGAGTGTTGTATGAAACTAACCAATTATTGCGATATAAATAATTTGCATGAGAGTGATGTTGAGCTTCCGAGCGTGTAAGCCCAAAACCCTTCAGCTAGACACCCAAACTACCAAATTGGGAACGCTATTATTGTTACTAGATGTTCAATAAATAGAAAAACAATAAACCTACCAATTGCATTATAGCCGTTCTCTCATTTTCTGGAAGACCATTAATTTGGTCCTGTGTTAGAGCTAATACTTGCATTAACATGGCCTTGAACAAGGAGGATAAGCATCAATTTTATGAATACCTGAAATAACAGCATACGAACCCTTTGACTTTCGCTTATAGCCGGTGTTGCCGCAGTAGTAGCATGTTGAGGTACTGGAGGAGAGGGCGCTGTTTGTAAGGATGCCAGTGGTGTTCCTGCGGTAGGTGGCGGTCGATAATAGGATACATTGGCGGGTGGGAACATTGCTGATGCAGGCGGCAGCGTTGAGGGCGGAGGCATCGTAGCCATGGGCAGTGGTAATTGAAAAGGCACATGCGCCGGTGAAGGAGCAAATGCTGGCTGAGATAGGTGTTGCGGTGGAACTGGACGTGGAGGCGTCTCAGAAGGTCCACTCGGAGGTTGCATTCCTGTCTGCTCAAGCATCCTATGGAGGATAGCAGGATCCACAATATTATTTAACACAAGTGCCTGAAAAAGTGCATAGGCAAACTGAGGATGCTTGACTAGAAGTTGTCGAGCTTGTTCTTGGTGAGTGATGATGAATGCCTGGAGGGAACAGGGACATTGTAGGAAATTTTAGGATTATCTGGCAATACAGAAACTCACCTTCATTTGTGCCAGGACTTCCATCAGTTGAGCCGGAGGCATCTTAGCGAGAGTATTAGTGATGAAGTCAAGAGCTGTAGTTCCTTTGGGAAGATGGACTCCAGGAGGAAGATGAGACATGAAATCGCTCTCGTGCATACGGGGATTACCGCTTCTGTGTCGAGGTTCAGCGGGTCCGGGAACGCCGCCATCTACCAATTCACCCCGCACTGTTGTTTTGCCTTCGAGAAACGGGTCAGAATCAGCTAAATCAATTCGGAGCGGTCGCCCGCCGACATCTACATTGTTCAAATTGCGGACAGCACTTAGAGCAGTTTCGTGATCTGAATCAGCCAGGTGCAATGAATGATTCACGATTCTGTGAGAGTCAAGAGTATTCAGGTGAACAGAGGTTCGAGATATCCCGATTTCGTTTCACGTACAATCAGATTACGATTTGATATCCCCAGGAAAATTTACAACGTTACCCTTTGTACCGAGTGAATAACGTCAAACATACCGGCAAACTCGCAGAAACCATATCCACGAGGCTTTCCCGTTTCTCTGTCAAATACAAGTCTCAACAAACCACATTGAGCCAATGTTCCCCAAAACGCTGGTCATGAAAAGGTACCTAAACCCAATGACTTGGCCCACAGTCTTGAAAACATCTATGAGTTGTTCTTCACCCATATTATATGGTACATTGCCAACTAAGGATCAACCATCAGAATAGAAATGCCAATTTAGAAAACCACACGAACCAAATACTACCTTACTCATGATCGAAAAGACCGAAGATGGATGTCCCAAACTGACCTATTTTCCATCATGTGATTCGTGGGATAGCTACAGTCGACGTCAGCCTGGCAGGTTCAATTATTAACCTCAAATGATTCAGTGCGTCAATTACTAAGACAATGAGTCACTGCCTCCCCTGACTAGCTAGGGTGGCGGTAATGCCCTGTCATGTTCCGGTAAATGCAGCTATTTCTGTATTCCTTTATTTGATCCTTAGACATAATACCCGGACCAGATACACCATTGACTTTGATTTTGCAGTTAGCTCAGCAACGGTGTCGAGTCATTTTTTGGAGTCACCCGTCGATTTTGCTGTGTTCGGGGTCCCATACACCCCGCCTTTTGTATATAAAACCTAGATCCGAAACAATTGTGTTTCTCAAATCTTATAATGCCTTCAAATCCTTCAACACCCATTGATTCTTCTTCCCAACAAACTTCGTTTCAAGACGCAGTTTCTCGGGGTGTGCAGTCCAAAGTACATCAGCTCATCAAAGCCGGTATTCTTCGTCCTGCTCGGATTAACGAGCAATGTGGCGGCAGTTGGAAGCCACGGTAATTCTACAAACCACACTGATGCCTGAATCATTATAACTGACGCTTCTCCTAGAATGAATCTGATTGATGATCCATCTTCCCCCAACATCATTGTTATCTTCGAATTGCCTGGGGTCAGAAATGAGAACATCATCCTTCACATGAAAGATGGCCAATTTATAGTAATTGGTATTAGAGACGATCCTTCTGCAGAAGCACTGGTGGCTGCAAAAGCTTCTCTACCAACATCCACAGATTCTGGTGGAACTGATGCGAATCTCGATCCTCATGATCCAGAAAACCCATTGAAGGACGTTCCAGATGATTCAGTCGTAACATGCAGTGCAAAGCCTTTGATGGATGGGTGTATCCGCGAGCTACGCTATGGTTCATTCTTCCGTAGTATTGCTCTACCGGAGGGTATCAAGGTAAGCCTAGATGTTCCTTGAACTGCCTCTTATGATTCATCTTTGAATGTAGAAATCTGAAATCACTGCGAAGATCGAAAATGGCATGCTAACTGTGACTTGGCCGCGTGCACCAGCCGCCCGATCGTCTATCTCTGGAGTGGCCCCAAATTCAGGTGCTCCCGATGCTGCCATGAACGCTACCGACTCTACTTCAGATACCTTCCCTTCCGTTCCTACAGAGACGGCTTCGATATTATAGTGAAGCGGCCGAGCCTACGTTTCAGACATTGGCTTTGCTTGGTGATAAACTAGGTTCGTGCGGATTGACCAGCTATTCGTCAGAGGTTGGCGCTGTCTGACAAGACCACAACGACAGCTGCAAATCAGGATCATTGATATCGCCTCATCTCATCTCATTTTCTCTTCTAAGTTGGTTTTGTATAATCATGCATCGCTTTCTTATCTTTATTGGTCCAATTTTCACAGGGCCTGTTGTCACCAAGCTACTCTGTAACTTATAATGTGGAATAGCCTGTATTCTATAGCGTCACTAGTGAACTCGAGATGATTCCTTATAATTTTTGTTTTTGGTTGATATTTTCTAAATTTAGCAAGAATGTTATTGATGTACCAGATTTATTTACAATTAATCAGACATCGTTTTTGATATAAATTGAGCTAGCATATCAAACATGGCTTCTATTCAGAATTGCCTCACAGAGGTTTAGAAAATGGTCTAATGGAGCATCTCACATTAGGTGAACCATCAGAGGAACACAAATCATAGCTCGCTGATTGGAAAGACCCCAGCAATTTGAACTTCACCCTCGTGTGAGGGAAGATCAAGATGTCTATGAATGCATTTACTTGCTATTGAAGATACCAATATAAAAGCCTGACCTGAGATGCATTCGAACAATCATCCGAGTAGGCACAGGCTGATCGATTATTGTTCATTCATTCATCATATGAATAACAACAAGGAGATGAGAACCTGTAGTTACCACGAGGAAAATCCACTTTGTAATCAAGCCATTTTTCTGACGACAACAATCCACCGAGAACATTTTATAAACCTGAAAAACCTAGGAGCTAAGGGGTGGCATTCACAGAAAAACTGATCATATCCTTTTTTGCCTCCATCAAGACCATTAGGCCAAGGAGACTTCTCACACCACTGCATCTGTCTGCTCCACCGTTGTGTGCTCCTTCTCATCATTTCTCTCCGAAGATTGAGCCTGTGGTTCTCCACCAGAAGACGGCACAGTCATTTTGGGCGTTTTTTGAAGCTGTTCATCCAGCGGATCTCCTGTCTTGTTTAGATCCCTTTGAGTTTGTTCCTCGAAACCATCTTCATTAAATCTCTCATCACAACAACATCCACAACATCCTGCATTTTGCCCAGAACAACAACACCCGTTCGCTCCTAGTCGAGCTATGATTACGCGAGCGACGGATCAAGTCAGTATCAATATTTTTAGCGCTTAGAAGTAGGTACGAGAGTTGTTTGAGACATCCTTTGCCGTTGCGAAAGGGTAGAGTGAGTTAAATGAGTTAAGACATACATGTATTAGTCCATCGCGTGAATTCGGAGCTAATAGCCAAGCCTATAGTGTGGTTGTCTGGTCAGCTGCGCTCACGCAGCACTGAGTGATACGCACAGCAACAGCCACAGAGGCCAGAAATGCATTCTCCTACGAAGTTCGCCATGTTGATAGTGAAGAGAGATCGTCAAGTACGGAGAAGAGGGCCAGCCGGGCATCGTGGCCTCAAGAAGCACGGCATAAGTAAGGCCTGAACAATCCCTTTTCGGTGCCCGGGCGATGCAGACGTCATTATCTCCATTGGGATTCAAAAACACTCTTTCGCACTTTTCGCACTTGAGACATATTGTGGTTTGGCGCTTCCGGCCCTTGATATCTGACAATGAACAGAGTATTGCACGATATGAATGCTAGCTTTTACGCAGGTAAAACCTCTCGAAGGCTGCTCTCCACTTCCGACGTACTCTCTAGGAATTTCGTTGGCCATGGTCTTTGCATTTTAGAGTCATCTAGGTAAATCCAGTTCGGAGAAGGGGTATCTCGAATGTGTGAGAAGTCTTGAACAGCTGAAGGAGCCTTAATCTGGAGGCTTTGTAAGCTTTATTAGCGTGATTTGTGTGCAACCCTCACAGCTTCTCCCGATCGCTCCGAAGCGAGTAGTGTTTGAGGATATGATGTAAAACGGATATCATGACAGTCCTCCACGATCGGATTTGATGTTATGGAGAGAAAAACGTCCACCTTGACTGAAGTGTGCATACGAAACTAGTAAATGTCTGTGGATTCTTTCTCTGATATTTGCAGAGGCAGGAAATTGTACCTGATGACAACCTACTGCGATGACGCAACGAGAAAGATCGTGCGCGAGAATACTACAATTGATGAGAGGAAGGAGGAGAACAGAATTTGAAATCTTCTTCAAGTGGATGGCGGAGATCTCGAACTCGGAAGTACCACCTGTTGGGAGGAGGTTTAGAATGCAATGGTCAAGGTCTGAAACAGTAAGACCGGATGTCCGCGGTGAACCGATAAGAGAAGCGACTGTCAGATAGGCATGTGTATGGGATGAAATCAGAGGTTTTGAAGGCGGGAGTTCTGAAGTTGATGATGTGGGTTTGTTTTTGACCGATTTTATTGGATTCAAAACCGTCACTTTCTCGCGCTTGAAAGAAAACTTGGGCTTTGGGGCTGTTGCCGCACGGAGTCCGTCCAAACTCGTCTCTAACGTGTTCACTTGCTACACGGGTAATTGAGCTCGCGGCGGTGGACTCTCGAAAGCAAGACATGCCGTCTGATACAATTTTCGGTCATAGGAAGGAAGGGATCCGGCAGCATCAGCAAGAGCCTTGGCCAACCGAGCTATGTCCGTTGAAAGGGTTTGAATTGCGTCAGATGTGGGGCGCCCATGAACATCCTCTAGTCGTTTTTCAAGTTCTATATCGGTGACAACTTAGGGCAATCATGGAAAAAAATAGGCTGTTGGCAGCAGACCTGAGTGACTGGAGCGAAAATCTGTGGTAAAATTCTGAGAAAACGTCCAGATAGCATGCTCGTTTCCAGCGCTCATCATCCAAGAGACAGTTTTGAATGATGGTAGGTTATAAAAGGAAGTATTACTCATCCTGACAATGTTGATTTCATTGCAGGTCAAGATCACTCAACAATAGAACAAGTGAAACGGATGCGAATTAGGTGAACTAACAAACAAGCTCGATGCGTGATAAAATGATTCCAAATCACCGACCATATCTTGATACACATGTGAATATAATTGCTGGTTTCTTATGGAATAGCAACTCACTTCTGCAATTCCCACTCACGATTATCCAAAGGGCACACGTTGCGAGTTTTGAGCCAACGAGAGATGCAGTGGAAGTGAAAGGCATGCTGAGAGCGATCAAAGGAACGAAAGAATAATGAAACAGGGTACGTACATTGCAGATACCCCACGCAGCATTACATTCCTCACTAGTCGCTGATACTTGGTTGGCCTGACAGTCGATGCCTGTGTGATCATGGTTGTCAACGAACCAATTATTTAGGTTTGGAAACTTACAGAGATCCATGATGTGATTCCTGCAAATCGCACAATTGTCGACAACGATATCTACAGATATGCTATGAGTGCCACATCAAGAGTTTTTCAGGGTTAGGAAAGCACACCCCAGGCCCAAAGAGCAACAGCATTCCACTGGAGGATAGCGCATATCAGTAGATGATACTCATGAACGCTTCGACTAGAACGAAGACGTACTTTCTTAACCTCAAATCTAGGCTTTGCCTTTTTTTTCTCTTTGCCTCTTGGAGCGGGATGATCAACTTCCATGTCGGACATTGTGTAGTCAACGAGGTGTCTAGCAAGTATTGCGATCCTGATAGGATGTGGTAACCTTGTATATCTTTCATTCCCACGCGATCATATGCTCTTGCTCACGAAACAGAGTCGTAGCGGATCACTATGCTAGGCCACTATTGAAATCCAGCTCAAGGAATTGAGATGATCCATGGAGTAACATCCTCATAGTAGATTTAACATATTTTAGTAGCAGCTCATCCATCAGTAACGAAGAACTGCTCTCACTGTATGAATCTGTACCTCTCTAGATATGATAAAGCCCCTTTTTCATGATTTATGTCTGTCTCTTTCTCAAACTCGCTCAAAATCCTCCGTATCGTACTCCTCCTCGAACTCTGCTGTTGATTCAACCATATTTGTATTGCTATATTTGTATTCCATCTCATTTAAACGCTTACGCCCGTATAAATATTGTTTGGGGCAACCGAAAACAAGCCCAGGCAGTAAAACTGGTGATCAAGCAGGATTCAGTTTCGTCCTGTCGTCCAGCTTTGTACACTAGACATCGATTTGCAGTGCTGCAATATGACATCCAGCCAATCTTCTGCTATGACTGGGAATAAAGTCCCCTTCAGTGACTTCCACATGTAGACCTAGCCCAATGATTCTTGTAACACCCAGATCTCATCTTCATTCAGGAAGTTACCGAAGGCTAGAGAGTTGAGATTAGGCTGTGGAGAATTTTTATTGCGTAGTTATCCTCAGCAACCTTATAACCCGTCATGACCTCCTCATACTAGTTTATTCTGCAGATTCCGACGATCTTTCAGCGCCACGAGCTTCTGAACAATCTCGTCCAATGGAATAGTTTCCGAACGTGCCTTAGTACCAACGTCATCGCGATTACGCACATTGACTGAACGGGCATCCAGTTCCTCTTGTCCGACGACTGAGAGTATTCCGGATGTAGAAAATATGTGCAGGAGCCAATCAAATACACACAATCACAAAGATATACAAGAGTTCGGTTTTCATAGGTGGGAGTTTTCGTCAGCTACTGTTGTACGGAGGGCCGAAAAATACTGACCAAGGATGAAGTTGTACTGCGCGATCTCTCCGTTTCTTATTTTCTTAGGTAGTGTATTTTCACCATTGTCTACATCGGCCCACAGACCCAGTTGCGAAAGTCGATCTGCAACTTCCGTAGCATATTCTTTCTATTTAGGCCATGAAAGACCAAGAAAGATGAGGATGCGTCAGAAAAACGCAGAGAGGAAGTGCTCACATAAGGAGTTGCCACCGGGATGACTAGGACCTGTCTCGGCGAAATCCAGAATGGCCTAATGGTAGGCAGTCGTCACAAGCTATGGTTTGCAGGTATGGAGCCTCAAACGTACCACTTTCCAGCGAAATGTTCAGTAATAATAGCAATGAATCGTTCCAGACTACCCAAGATCGCACGATGGATCATGACTGGTCGGGCGGCTGCCTCGTCTGCGGAGCGGTACTTTAGATTGAATCTTTCAGGTAACTGAAAGTCAAGTTGTATCGTGGCACACTGGAACGATCGGCGAAGAGCATCCTGGATAGTGATGTCAATCTTCGGACCATAGAATGCGCCATCACCTGGGTTGAGATCCCACTGTCCAGGATAGTTGGCATCGAGTGCTTGTTTGAGTTGCTGTGAAGGATATCGTGAGCATGAAAATGGCCGATTCGGAACAAGCATACATACATCCTCAGCCTGGTTCCACGTTTCAATTGAACCAAGATAGTTCTCTGGACGAGTAGACAGTTCGAGCTTAAACTGAAACCCAAAAAGACCGTATATGTGCTTCATGAAATCGAACAGAGCTGCAATCTCTTCGGTGATCTGAGATGGCATGCAGAACACATGAGTATCATCTTGTACGAATCTTCGCACTCGCGTCAAACCAGTCAGAGCACCAGAAGCTTCATTTCTATGGATGATACCAAATTCAGCCATCCGAATTGGTAGTTCCTTATAGCTCCTATCTCTTGAATCAAAAATTAAGGCGTGTCCTGGACAATTCATGGGCTTCAGTGCCCACTTCTCCTTCTCGACATCTAGCACGAACATATCATCCCTATAATTCTGCCAATGTCCTGAGGTCTCCCACAGTTTGCTGTTATACATGTTGGGAGATATGACTTCTTGATATCCGCGTTTGAAGTATTCCGAACGCATGAGCTCAACAAGGGCATTGTAGATACGTGCACCATGAGGAAGGAAGAAACAACTCCCGGGACTAAGGTCATGGAAGAAGAACAATTCTTGGTCTTTGCCAATCTTCCGGTGGTCGCGTTTTGCTGCTTCCACCAAGAAGGCTTTGTATTCAACAAGTTGTTTTTTGTCGGGGAATGAGATGCCATAGATGCGCTGAAGTGAGTCATTGGCAGCATCACCAAGGAAGTAGGAAGCAGAATTCTGACCAAGATCTGTTAGTCACCCCGACAAACAAAGAGTCGTCATGCAATACCTTGGTAACCATGAATGCCTTGATCTTTCCGGTGTGGGGTATATGAGGTCCAACACATAGATCCACCATGGGGCCACATCGATAGACTGTGGTAGAAGCACCATCAGGGACTTTTGTTTGGATGAGGTACTGCTTGTATTTATTGTACTAGAGACAATAGGAAAGTAGGTCAAGTGTGACTCAATTACCACGGGACTCACGTTAAACATTTTGAGAAGGTTTTCTTTTGAGACCACAAGACGTTCGAACTTCTGCTTCTCCTTGATCGCCAATTCCGATACTTTTTCCAAGGCAGGATAATCGGAAACGGAGACAGGCCTATCAGTAGCCATCTCATAAAAAAAGCCGTCGTCCGTTGGAGGACCAAGGCAGAGGTGACAACCATAATGCCTTTCAGCAGCCTCCCCGAGAACGTGCGCAGAAGAGTGCCAGAAAACCTTTTTGCCTGGTGACAACACAACTGATGAACACATACAATAATTGAGTTCATGGTAGCTCACCTTCGGGATTCTCAAAATCGAGGAGCTCAAGTTTGACGGATTTCTCTAATGGACGTTCAAGATCCCAAAGTTCTCCATCAACCTGATAATTGTCTGCGACCAGATACACAGTCAATGAAATTCATGACATACCTTCGCAATAACGATGCGATCAGAAAGGCTTTTTGATAGCTGTTTGGCAATATCCATTGGCGACGTTTCCCAGCTAATTCCATTCCGCTCTGTCCCATCAGGCAAAGTAATAGTAATCTCTTGGCGCGGTTGTTCTGAAGAAGTCCCCGTTGAGTGTGCTGCGTCTTGAGACCAACCACTGACTGACTGGCAATAGAAGCATCATATTCCGCTTTCAAATCATTGAACATTCTGATACGATGGTCAAAAAATTCGGGTAAAGGTTCAAGCTATCACAACGAATATATCACGAAGTAACAAAGTAGCATATGTTGACTCACCTCCAAGGGATGTGAGGGGTTTGTAGCAGCCTTAGCTTTTTTTTCTTGATTATGTGTTTTATGTTGTGGTGCACTAGCGGCATGCTGATTGTCAAGTGCAGGTATCTGCTCAGGATGAACGGTAGAAGTGACAAGATTTGCCATCGAAAGCCGAAATGTTTGAGGATGATGTAGATGTACGTAGCGCTGTTTCACAAACGATTGGCTTAATCGAAGAGGAAGAAAAAGAAATCGTTTTGCCAACATCCAATCGATGGAGTCACATTCTGAATTCTGGAGTCACAGAAATGGTATCCAATTCCCACAATCATATACATTTCACGGTTGATGTCACGTTTCTCGTGACACAAACCGCCTCCTCCCAATTATGAAATCTTCGGGCAAAATTATCATCAAACCTTCCAAACGTGCACGATATACCGCTTCTGAAGCTGGGAGTGAAGTATCACCTGACGATCCAAACCAGACCTCAAATGACCCGATGGATGAAAACGATCACGATGTGATCATGAACGAACCAGAGGAAAATGACGATGACAAAAGTGAAAATGGGACAGGGGACATAGACGACGAACCAGAAGAGCCTGACCAAGTATCTATACCCCTCAAACGCGGTCGTGGAAGACCCAAAGGTTCAGGGATCAAACCCACTCCTTCTCACGGTACGACTTCTACACCTTCGGCACCTAGAGGTCGCCCGAGAGGTCGTGGTCGTCCTAGAGGCAGACCACCAAAAGGTTTAAGCACTCACACCCCTGTCGGCCTAACAATACGCTTGAAAGCGCCAAAAGAAGATGAGGAAGGGGAGACTGATGAAGAATATCTCCCTGAGGTTGAAGCTCCAGTGGCTGGTGTAGGTGTAGAAAGTCCAAATGCGGGAATGAAGGAAGATGAAATTCCCATTGGTGGCGGAAGACCTTTTCGAAAAATCCAAAATAGAGTATATGTTATTGATGGAGATGAATTTATTACGGAGGACGATCCCAAGGGTGACCAGAAGGTAGACAAGTGGGGAAACCTCCTCGGTGGTATGTACATGTCTTCGTTCCTTTTACTGAAACCATATACTGACTTGACTTGATATCCCTCATGTATTCTTGTCAACAACAGGTCGTAAATTCAAAGCAGCGACATTCGCGCTTCCAAATCGTAACCCTCATCGTCAATACATGCTCGCCATCGATGCAGCGCGTACATCCGGATTCCGTGACTCTCTCTACTATTTTCGCCGCAACCCTCTCGCGTTCAAACTCAATGCCACTCAACCTGAAAAGGACTACCTCATCTCTGAAGGCAAACTTGGCTCCCATCTACGAACGAGAAGTGTCACTCTCATTACTGCACGAAGTGCTTTCAAGTTGCATGGAAGCAAAATGGTCATTGGTGCATATCTTTTTCAAAACTGAGAACAGGTATGCTGATACCAAAGTTTATAGACGGTAGATGGGTGACGGATGATTATTACGAATCTAAAATTCTTGCCGAAATCAGTGCTAAAGGTATATCGCCAGGAGATCTAGTTGGCGAACTTCCCGATCCAAATGCACCTTCGCACACACATCAAACCGATGCAACTGTTGCCGGCGGCTCCTCGTCCATGTTTCCTTCTTTCAACACAAACCTTGCCGTCGCTGGCGGAGGTATCTATCGTGCTGGTGGACCAACAACTATTTTTGGTGGAAGCGGCTGGGGTCCATTCAGTGATGGCCCATTAAACGCGGTAAGGAAAAGTCTTTTGAGTCGTGATGGTGTTACGGAAGAGAACTGGATGTGGATGATGAGTTCGAGAGTCCAAGATGCAGATAATGAGTGGGCAAGACTAAGGAAGGAAGGGCGGGGGAAAGAGGGATTGAGTGTGGACGGCATCGTCATGGGAGGAAAGGGTACCAATTGGACGAGGGCCGATACTACCTCTCATTTCAGCAATACGGATGCAGATAAGAAAATTGGAGAGGCCAGAGAAGGGACAATTGTCGATGATACCAAGGAAATTCCTTTGTCTGTCGCAACAGGGAGAAATCGCCAGATTGGTAACGTTGTGCGGACTGCGGTACAAGGAGGTGGAGCTATCGGTGTTTATGAACATCATACCAATTTAATATTATGTGAGTCAACTTTATTTCTTTGTTCCAATATCACCTTTTACTTTAACCGTGATCATGGCCCAGATCGCGCAGATACACAGCCAACGCGGGCGACGTGGGAGTCTTTATCGAGCCCTGAACGGCGTATTTTAGGAGGTACAAAAGCAGGAAATGGAGCTTGGGGATTGGCTTGGGTTGATACTGTAATGCAACTTCCTGATGAAGATGAAGATGTTCTGAACAGAAGAGAAGAAGAGCACAGGGAGCGTGAGGCATTCATCAAGGAGGCAGAGATGTCCACCGTTAATTTACGTGGAACGAGTATTGTAAGTGTGCACGAAGGGAGTGGAGGAAGAGGAGAAAGTATAAATACAAGAGATGCGAGCGTAATGAGCTTCGGGGTATAGCTTCCTATAATTTGTCTATGGTTTTTGGGCTGATGTTACCCTATCTTATTAATGTCGATGCTTGTCTATTCTGTTAGCTGTCAACACTGGGATACTAAGACAAGAGTACTTGAAGTTGCAAGTTGTCTTATGCCTGATCAGCATGAAAAGCGTAGTGTAGAAAATCAGACGTTCGCTTCCAGCAGGATTCCATAAATGGGCACCTTACGTCTGCTCAGTCGACATCCGAAGATTATATATACAGTCAAGCCTCTAATAAGGCATACCCCTCGGTCACAGTCAGATGGTACGCCTTATTAGAAAGTATGCCTTAATAGAAATTCCCCTTTTTTCAGCTGGAAATTGACCGAAAACAGGTTTATTTCTGACCCTACTATAATATTTCTACATGTAAATTAGGCCTTCTACCATGTTCTGCTCACCACCAACATTCACACCCAAAGAACAACTCCAGCCAACCCCCCCCAAAGCTCAGGTGTAGCCAGTAGTGTAAAAACAAAATATTGTTGATTAAATATGTACAACATTGCTGAAACGATAGGGAAACTATTAGGGAAATGACAACTCAGGTGGCTGACATTTTAAAAAAGTATGCTTTATGACATCCAGAAATTGTATGCCCTATCCCTTATACCCTGCAAATTGACTTGGTAGCTGGAAAATGTATGCCTTATCAGAGGTTTGACTGTATATAAATTATCTTGCTTTGAGTTTTTCCCCTTCGGCTCGCCCTTATACAATTATTTAATAGCACAGCTGTATTGTGATGACACTAAGAATAGTTGATATCTTCAGTCTTCAAGGTGTAAAACAATGAAATGATTAAATCTTATGGAGAAATTATACTCATAATATCGAAGAAAAAACTAAGTTGATCATGATACAAACATCCACAACTACGGTGATGGTCGAAAAAGGAGTTTACAAATACATATGAAAAAGAAAATAAACCACTCCTTTATCTGAAATGCTGATCCCAATTTGTATTTGGATTCATGAGTCTTACGATCATGGCAAGATATAGATCAAGAAATTTACTCAGCCCACGACTTGTTGGAAGGAGTACGAGGACCGAAAAGACCAGGACTCGTGGCACGAGGTACTGTAAGGCTAGGCTCGATGGACGGTGGAGTAGGCGCTTGGTCCGGGTCAGCTACAGAGCACGGTTGTTCAGTGATCAGGTCTGGCTCACAAAAATTGTCACTTACGGAGCCACGTCGCCCAAGATTGCGTAACTTGACGTCGTGGATCCATCATATTATGGGGGTGGACATGTGGAAGAGCTGCTGGAGGAGGCGCATGAGCAGCTGTTCTATCTTTTTTCTTGCCTTTGCGTTTGCCGATTTGACGCCAACCTGGCTTAGCCGCTGGAGCAGGAAGGTCAGTATCTGCTGGTGGAGGGGGTGGCTCTTGTGAGACTGGTGCTGTAGCGGCAGGGGGCTGCCAATCAGGCTGGAATTCACCACCTGGTCCGTACTTGGATTTCATGCAGAGCAGGAAGCCCATTTCGCTGACAATAATTTGAGTGATTCCAGTCTACAAGAAGGTACGAAACATACTGTTGAAGATTTCGTCGCTCTTCACGCAATTTTCCGACTTCGCCTAAAAGCATGCGTACTTCAGCTGCCAGCGCCTTGCTGAATTCATCAAGATACTAAGGGGCCAAGTCGGTACATTATGAAGCATGATAATGGCCGTCAAACTTACACCTTGTACATTGAAGGGAACTTGTTCTTGTGCTGTAGATTTGACAGCCTCAAGTGTTTCTTTATGATGCCTCTCGCAATCATTTCGCCAATCCTCAGAGAGCTGTCTCAAAAGCTCCTGTTGCTCTGCATTCTGGCGCTGTAGTTGCTCAATAATACTTTCTAGAGCTTCAATCAGAAGGAAGATTAGGAGACTTAGACATCTGAGGGACAATCAGGATGTACCTGGCTTTGACTGATTCTGTATCCTCTCATCAGTCGCTCGTTGGATCTCGGCTTGGAGGTCATCATGAATTTTTTGAATCATCTCGCGAAGCTCAAGGGTCTCCACGTCTTTATCTTGTCGCCTTGCAGCTTTTTCCGCGTATCGATTATCAGAGTCTTTTTTCTTTTGGACCGTTATGTCACGGTTATCCTGGAGTAGATTTGTGATATCGTTGAGTTGCGCTCTCAGAAGTTCATCCCGCTCAAGAGATTCTGCCCTCTCCCGTTCTCGGATGTCCGCCTCTTCAGCCATTCTTGCCTGCTTCTCACCTTGTAGATCAGCTTTGACAACAGCTAATTCCTCCTCTAAAGCTCTGATCCGAGCTACTTGTTCTTCCTGAAACTGTCGACGGGTTTCCTCAGCTTCATTCATCAAACGCCCGCGTTCAGTTGCAGCTGCCTCTCGTTCTCGTGCAAATTCCTCTCTTTCCAGACGGACAGTCTCAAGTATGTCTTCTGCATGTCTTGATGCAACACCTTCAACCACACTTCGCATCGAAGACGCGATCGATTTGGTCTCAAGATCTGCGGGTAATCTTGGAGTTTCTGGTCGAGGTTCTGCTGAGGCCTCTGAAATGACTTCGAGGGTTGGAGTTCGAGGCGTTTGAGACCTGGTAGACGGCGATCTCGTTAATGAGGGCCGATCAGATAGTTCATGTAAAGGTCGAGCGGGAGGAAGAGCCTCCAGGCGACTTTGAAGTGTATCCCAGAGGTGTTCAGTTCGTTCTCTATTCTCATGTTCTCGTCGTTCTTGATTTTCTAAAAAGATTTTTTCTCGGTGTTCTTCATTACGCCGGAATTCCGCTTCCCGTTCGTCCTCCGCTTGAGTTGCGGCAAGAGCAACATCATGGAGATGTCGCTCAATAGCACCCAACCTTTCGTGGCGCTCGCGTTCGTGCTCGACATCCTGGAGCTCAATGGGAGTAGCACTTCTGTGAGACTTGGGAGGAGGATGAATCGTAGATGCAAGTCTACGAGGAGGGACAGGAAGAGGGGAATCATAGTCAGAGTAGCCGGCATCACTTTCAGCAACAGGAGGCACTCCAGTTGAGACTTCATGCTCTACTTGCTCGATTGGACGACCTTCAAAGGTGGAGGGTTGCTCGGACGGTCGTCGTGACATATATACAGGGGAGCCGCTTCTCTCTTGTCGGAGTGGTTGGGCTGGTGGAGAACGAGTAGCTGGGGGGCTAGATATTTCAGGGGAACGAGTGAGTGACGAACGAGCACCAGTTGCTGGAGGCTCCGCTGAGGAACGGATATGAGGAGGAGGGATATAGGTTTGAGGCGTCGGCGTCCGACTGGGAGTAGAAGCAATCGGGATAGCCCACCGGCTAGGAGCGTCATCCGTTGGGGAATGCGGACGGCCATCGTCTGCTTCATATAGAGAGTGAACTGGAGAGTAATAAGCTGAAGGATCGTGAAAATTGAGAATCAAAATGAAGATAGGAAGAAGGGGTGACTAACCAGGTCCCGAGGGGTGTTGAGTAGTCGGCGTACGACTGCGTGGTATCTGATGAGGATCATGAGTGACAATGTCTTCTGGCTCAATCGCAACGATAGTGGGGGCGCGGTGAGAGAGACGCGAGGCACGAGAAACAGTAGGAGAAGGAGGAGCTACAGTTATGGGAGATCCAGGTCTGGATGGTCTTGGTTCTGAATAGTCAACATGGCGTGTTTCAGGAGCTAGTACTCGCAGCGGCGATTCTGGGCGGCCATGAATTAAGGGGCTTGTAGGTGTACGAGAGAGTTCATGACGAGAGTGAGGACGTGAAAGTTGTCTCGGCAGATGGACACCAGAAGGAGAACCGGGAGGTCCCAGGCTAGGAGGAACACGGGAACGAGAGCTAGGATATCGAGAAACGGAGGGATATTCATAACGACTGTATTCTGGGGTTCTACGTTTGTCGTGATCATCAATTGGAGTACGAGATCGTTGGTCATGATCATCGTCATGTTCCAAATGAAGACTGTGGGACCGTCGATGATAGTCATCATCGTGCTCGTGGGGTATAGAATCAGGCCATCGACAATGGTCATCATCGCGCTCGCGGGTAGGAGAACGAGGCCGCCGATGGTGGTCATCATCACGCTCGCGGGGCGGGGTGCGAGACCGTCGACGATGGTCACCATCACGCTCGCGGGTAGGGGAACGAGGTCGTCGGCGATGATAATCATCACGCTCGCGGGTAGGAGAACGAGGTCGTCGACGATGGTCATCATCGCGCTCGCGGGGCGGGGTGCGAGACCGTCGACGATAGTCATCGTCACGCTCCCTGGGTGGGGTGTAAGAGTGTCGGCGATGGCTATCATCACGTTCCCAAGGCAAAGTGCGAGAGCGCCGGCGACGGTCATCGTCGCGTTCCCGAGGCGGAGTATAAGAGCGTTGCCTATCGCCACCATCGCGTTCTCGATATGATGTAGGAGAACGTCGACGAGGCCTGCGGTCATGTTGATGTTCTTGAGGTGGAGTACGAGAATATTGGCGTTGCCGTTCTGAAGACCTTCCATGGTATCTCCTGTGAGGAGAGCGAGAGTATGAACGTCCGTGGACTGTCGGTGTCCTTGAGCGCGATCGGTCTCGTCCTCTGACAGGAGTCCTCGGAGATGAACGGCGATGTGAGGAGTATTCTGATGGATAAAAAAGGTGGCTTGGTGAGTGTCCTAAGGTTTGGTCATGGCGGGGCAAATGCCCTGGCCTGGAGGAAGGATAGCGAGGAATTCGTGTATCTGCCAAGCTTGTGGGAGAAAATGATCTACTTCTGGTGTGACGAGGGGGATATTCACCGGAAATAATAGTTCGAATCGGGGGTGAATGGGATCTGAGGCGATGTTGGGAGCTGGATCGTGAGCGACTTCTCCCTCTTGACGGGGCTATTGTAATCGGTGTGCGAGGTGGGCTTGAGTGTGCCCGGGAAGGTGAATGTGAGGGAGTCTGTGACCTTGAAAGTAGACCAGAGCGACTGATTGTAGGTGGTTGCAATTGTGGGTAATCAATGCCAGTAGAAGGAATCACAATTTGTGGCGGCGGTGCTGAAGTAGGTACAGTTGATGGAATCATGATGGGTATAGGCGTAGGGCTACGAGGTCGGCTATGAACAGATCCGCGACTAGGGCTGTGTCTGCTACTCCTGCTCTCAGTCCTAGGCCGTTCAATGCTAAGGCTACGACTCGAGGGTGACCTGCTTGACTCATGAATGAGTAGAGGAGCTGGTGGATAAGACTGAGGAGGCATCTGTATAATGGTCGGAGGAAGTGGGTGAGAAGACAACATTTCATGTTCGGAGGGCACTTCATGTTCGGAGGGTACTCCAGGCTCATAGCGGGAGGGTGAAAAAGAGCGGGAGCTACGTGACTGAGATTCTGAAGGGCGAACAATCATATGCTGGGGAGGAATCGGAGTCGTTGGCGTATAATAGTGATGCGATGGGCTGCCTGAATACCGCGAACGGCGCGAACTAGGGGACTGCGAGGGGGGCATTCGCGTTGGGCTTTCGTCTCTCTCTTCTTCCGGATATCGCCCAGAAGAGTGTCTACTGAGTGGACTTCCAGTTTGACTTCGGGATTGACGGGTACTTAAACTTGCAGTTCTTGAACTCTGATAGGATCTGTCCGAATGTGATCTCGACGGTGAGGTCTGAATGATTATAGGAGGCGGAGGGTGACCAGGAGGTATATATAAACTCTCGGTAGGTACAGATGGGACTCGAGCTGCTGTAGGAGTTGTTGGCATCATGCCTGGATCCATGGGCTGCTGTATGCCTGGCTGACCAATAACAATGGTCTGGGGAGGGGGTTGTTGTTGTAGAGGGAATTGCTGCGGGTCAGGATGTTGAGCAGACCGAGGTACATCAACCGTTGCTGGAAGATGCTGGGGAGGAACTGGGATAACTTCAATCTCAGGAGCACTCCTTGATGGTCCAGCAGGTTGGGATCCGTGAAGTTCATGTTCAGGCGATTCACTACGCGAAAGTCGACTTCTGGGCGTTTCAGTTCTTGATCTGCCACTCCCATACCCACTCCTGCTACCCCTTGGCGTTCGGCTGGGACTTCGACTACTACTGCTGGAGCTATAGCTGACACTTCCACTTCGGTCCCGCAAGTAACTACTAGGACTCTGAAGGCTGGTCCGTCTAGATAGATGCGTGGCTGATCGACGAGGTGAATGGCTTTCTTGTGTTGAGTCGGTCCTACTACTCGACGGGCTAGGAGTTCTTCCAGGGGCAACGAGATTGATGCGACTCCCCGTTGGCGGAGGAATTATTCGAGGCTCAGTCTCACTTTCTAAGACATCTGGCGGGATGAATGGTTCAGGCGTTGCCGATCGTTGCACTGGGGTAGATTGATGAGAAGAGAGACCGGGGGTCATATAAGTTTGATCCATTGGAATGACGGGTGCTTGTTGGCCCCATGTACCTGGGGTGTGTGCGCCTGCCGGTTGTTGAGTACCAGGGATAACAGGAGGAATAACTGGGGGAAAGGACGGTGAAGGAGTCACATCAGGAGGGATGACAGGGGGTGGAACACCTGTGCCGGGATGGGGTTGGTGTTGGGGTATAAAAGTTCCAGGAGGGTAATGTTGAGGCTCCGGCATGGACATTGGTATACCTTGACCTGGAACGACCACTTGTCCTTCACTGGAAGAGGTGACTGTGGGGGAATAATGTCCTGGGACGGCTGAAAATGATTGAGAAAGACAAAAGGCAACGTAATAAACAGGATCTCACCCATTCCTCGCCCAGTAGCAAGGTTATTGACTTCTCGTCTCAGATTTTCAATACGTGCATTGACGCCCCTAATCTCTGCTTGACGATCCTGCACATCCCGTGCAAGCCAATTATTCAGATCAGCCATATAACGCATGAGTTCACGCTGTTGGTCAACGGTTGCCACCTGCGCCAGTCGGTTTTCCTGGCAATCCACGAGTTAAACAATGTTTATGATCATTGTTTGCCACTCACCCGAAGTACCTCCATCATCGCATCAAATTCCGGTGGCATTGGAATCTGGATCTATCCGATGTTAGCAAAACATTTGAACGAGTCCAATCGGCTACATACAGGTCCTGAGGGCATTGGAATATAAACCCTTTCTGCAGGAGCGGGAGCAGAGTCGGGTTGAGTTGTAGGTAGTGGAGTCGGAGTTGGCTGGATCGATCCTGCTCTTCTCTCATCATGTCTTGGGTCGGTCATTGAGTCACGACGGGGTAGTGTTTGTGAGGGTTGAGGAGGTCGCTGCTGTTGCGATGGCGGCAGCCGTGGCCACTGGGACAAAATAAGATGAAGATACAATGCGTCATATCTCTAGCACTTGCCTGCCGGGGAAGGTACCAACTTGGGCCAGGAGGTGCAGTGGCTGCTCCACTATCCCGAGGAGGGGGCTGAGACAAAGGACCACCTGGTAAACGGATAACATTGATGAGATGAAGAAGTCAACTCACAAAAACAGGTTGAGGGGTTGGAAAAATCCTTCTTGGCCCCGGACGCCGCCATATTTGATCAACTTCCCGCAAATGCTCCTGCGGAATGGCAAATGGAGGAATGTGCCCAGACGGAAGGTTCTGAAGATAATCGGAGGCAGTCATTTCTGGAAATCTTGAGGCCGTTTCTCCTCTGGGCTGTGTGTGAGAACGGCGAGTCGCACTCGGTCCAACTCCTCTGGGATCGTAAAACGTGATATCGGGGACAGACACTGTAAATGGGCGAGAGGGGAGGGTATCCATAGACATAGGACTGGTGCTCCTCGGTCGAATCGACCTTGGCTCAAAGACAAAAGGCTGAAGTGGAGGAGGACGATTTGCTGCTACAGGAGGTAATGATGAAATTGAGCCCATGAGTTGATCTAGGATTGAAGGCATCGCTTGAGAAGGAACTGGCATTCGCAGAGGTGGTCTGCTGGAAGGAAAACTCTCGAGCTGAATTCGAAGATCACTCAAGGAATCGCTGGTAGTCAAGATAGATGATTCCGGATGTTCAGACTCGGCACGAGGAAGAACTGGTTCGGGAATTGGAATATTGATTGGTTCTTGACGGCGTCCTTGATCAGCGAGATTCCTAATCAGATTTTCAATGCGATTTAGGCGGTCATGCAGCTCCGAGTTATCAACAGGTTGAGGCTCTGGGCGCGAACGCAGGAGATCAATCATTCGGTTAGTCGAGCCTTGACCATTCTGCAGGTCAGTCAATTGATGAAGAATGTTGTCTAGTTGACCTCGCAGAGAGTCCATGAGATCGTCAAGCGATGGCACTGCAGGTGGAGGCGGGGGCGGCGTTGGTAAAGGTGCTATCCGGGTGGCAACAGGTGTTGAGAGGGATGAGGTCGTTGCAATTGACGGTGGGTGCATCAAGATGACAGGAGCAACAGGGCTAACAGGGCTTGGAGTTGTGGTACTTCTTTCAGGAGTCGGTGTGAGACTTGTTGTCGTCTCAGGCGTGGGTGTGGATGCCGATGTTTCCAGACTTGTGGTCTCCAGTGATGAGGTGAAAGATGAAGTTGAAATCTCAGATTCCTCCTCAAACGATTCACTGTCATCCGGGAGCATGGGTATGCTTCGAGGGCGTTCCTCAGGCACTATGGGCATTGGTTCCACTGATTCCCAGTCTATGTCTGAAGGCTCATATACAGATCCTTCTAGCAATGAATCATCTGAGTGATGAGATGACAAGAAAGACACAGAACTCGCATTGCTATTTGAACGGGAAACGGTTACACCAGAATCACGAATATGACCTTCCATTGTGATAAATTCTTCCGTCATTGCACCATCGCTTCCGATGGCACGCGAGACGACTATATGAGATGCAAAGGGAGGTGCAAGATGCGACGTTGGTGCAGGAATGTCATCGTGAATGCGCTCAAATATTACAGGTCGTTCCACTATTTGAGGTTGATGTGTGTGCTGCTCAGTGACTTGGGGCGGGGATGGGGGTGCCAATGTAGGTACAGGAACGTCATCGTGGATATTCTCAAAGACTCGCTGTGGCACTCGAGGTCCGCGTGCATGTCGGTCAATGATTCTGGAAGATCCTGGAACACTTTGTTGAATAATGATAGGTGAGGAAGGGCGATGAAGGAAATCTGAAAGATCACGAAGTTCGTCACGAAGTACTCGCAAGTTATCTGCTAATCCTTGAGCCTCTTCGCCACGGGTATCATGATATCTTCGTAGGTCGTCAGCCAAACGATCAAGGTCTCTACCAATATCTCGAGATGGCCCAATACTTGGAGAACTCTCAGTGAGAAGAGTTCCTGGAGCAGAGACTGACGTTGCAGTAGGTGTATGCTCGCTGACGGATCCAGAGTCTTCTGGTGTGACTAGACTAGAAAGTCTCTGGACGTCGACGACGCTTGGAGCTTGAACGGGGCTTGGTGTATAGGACAGTTCTCTTGGAAAAGCAGAAGCCATCGGTGTGGCAGAGCGCTATCCAAATACACTGAGATTGTGTAGCAGGGAAATGAGACAATTACTCACAGATCTAATATGCTCCGAGGGTACCACTGTACTCAACAATGATGGTTCAGTTGAAATAGTGCTCAACCGGTCCTCATCCCCTTCGTCTCTCAGAATAGGAGAAAATTCAACATCAGGCTCAGGTTCCTCCAACTCTTCTTCGATGGTATCAGCCAATGAAGAAGAATAGTCGAGCACGGACGTCTCAGTTTCAGACTCTGTCATATAAGATGACGAAACTGTTAATGGTGATCTTGCAACGGCGGGGGCGATGGGGATCGCCTGGGGCAGAACAGGAGAGCAGGTGATAGACGCAGGCTCAGAAGTTATAGACAGGCTAAAGGGGGTCAAGGCAGAAGAGGCGCTTGCCGAGAGTGACGAAAGGGGTGTGATTGAAGCAAGAGGCGAACGAGGTGCAAGCGACGTCAATGGCGAGGTTGAAGGAGGAACAGTACTCAGCTTATCGACAGAAGAAAGCGATGATATACTAGATGCACTAGGACGCAGTTGAGACGTGTCATACGAGGCTTCGGGAATATCATGAACTACCAAGGAGCGGAGAGAAGGAGAGGGATGGAGGATGGACGAGTCGTATGATAAACTTGTCTCTCTTGCCCATGGTGTGCTCTGAATACTCGAGCCTGACTGCAAGTTCACCGTTGAAATCGGTAATGAGCTCGGGGTGGGTGCGTCTTCGGATGAGGAAAAAGGAGATGGTATATCCGGTAGGCTAGGAGTAGAAAGAGCAGGCTCCGATACGACACGCGGAGTGGGAGGTAGGCTACGACTATGAACATAAGCAGCCGAAGATCCTTCAAGGCTCGGCGGTATAGACACAGATTCTGACTCTAGCAAAGAGTCCGTCTCCGGGAGCGAAGATGAAAGCTCAGGCTCGGAGCCAGAACCGGGACGACTTGAGGCCTGCAATGACTGATGCATAGTTAATGGAGTTGGGACGTGGACTGACTCGGTAGTTGTAGGTAGAGGTGATAGCGAAGGGAAAGACTCCGTAGGAGGTGGTAAGGGAATTTCCTCTGTAAATGAAGGACGCGGGGAAGGAATCGTCGGGATTTCCGATGGAGGTGGTCTTGGAAGGGCTGAGATGGGATGAAAAATGCTTCCTTCAGACTCAAAAATACCGACAGAGGATAGCGGTTTGGGCGTTGAAGCTCCAGATCGCACATCTTGATGAAATTCAGGCTCAGCGGCAGGTGAAATCACAGGCTCATACTTCTGATACTCCAATTCAAACTCTCCAGACTGAGGCCTTGGCTCTGGTTCCGGGGCCGGTTCTACCTCTCTTTTCATCTCCTGCCGCAGTCCTCGTTCAGGAAATATGGGTACAGGTTGTTGTCCCTCCACTACCTCTATCTCCTGAGGAAGTCCAGGGTCAGAAGGCGGGTGAGAGGGTGTATACATTTGGGAGGCCGTGTAATATTCGCTGACAGTCGGAGACTCGCTGGCTGTCTTATAGGTTGAACTACCATCAGCAGTAATGAACTCTGTTTCAGGCAATGAAGGGATGGTAGAAAGAGATTTAAAGGAAGCAGGAGATGAAGGACCCGAAACTAGCTCTTCCGCCGTAAGGTATTCGGAACTTGTCTGTGAAGTGGTTCGACGTCTTCCAGGAACTACCAGAGAATCTCGAATATGAAGACGGGGAGAAGCGACATAACGGGCGGGAGGTGTAAGGGTTCCACTGTAAATTGAGGATGAGGTTTGTGTCAAAGTTGTTAGGTCAGACGAGGGGCAAATGTCGTAACCGGTCTCTGTGCCACGAGTGAAACTGTTAGAGGCGCTTTGAGAGGTTGCAACAGGCGTATATGTGCCAGTATAAGTCGCGCTCCCAGGACCATAACTTCCACTCCCATAACTCAAGCTACCGGGGGTATAGCTTCCACTGACACTCACTACCTCACTGACGGGCGTATAACCACTAGTATGGCTATCAGAACCGCTCATGGTATAACTTCCACTTCCACTTGCGGTCATACTGTTGGTATAACTTCCTGTTCCGCTTTCATTAGTCGTGGAATTCTCAGTACGGCTGCCTGGGGTATAACTTCCGCTCTGAGTAGTAGGTGTGTACGTCCCAGTATAAGAACTGCTTCCGGGTGTAAAAGTACCCGAATAAGTTCCACTCCCCGGTGTGTAGCTCCCGCTAGTGATAGTACGGGATCCAGTGTCAGGTGTTAAGGTAGAACTTCCATGTGTATATGTTTGAGTGATACTGTCAGAGGGAACATAGGAAGGCGATGGCTGCGCGTTCTCTTTGTCTGAGCTTTCAAGAGTGTACGTCGACGTCCCTGAACGAGAGTTGCCACGAACACGACGAGTGACGGCACGTGCTCTGAAAAGCGTTGAGGCCGAGGTACCGGAAAGAGGGATTGAATCGCTCTGAGTATTGCTGGGGTAGGACGTCTCAAGCCCGACATCGTTCTGAGAGAGTGAAGGGCCATGCTCAGTCGTCGAAGTGGAGAACGAGTCCAAGCGAAGACCAGGAGAGTTATCGTAACCGGTCGAAGCCACAGTTCCTGTTCCTGTTCCCGCTCCAATACTGGGACCTGCTCCCATCCACTCTGTTCCGGAAAGATACGTTGATGACACATTCGATCTCGTTGCACTGGAGGCCGCGGGGAGGAATGCTCCATCTGTCATTGAATACGGTCTGCTTGCATTACTGGTGGGTGGTGTGATGTAGGCATTTCTTCCCAAGGATGGAGCACTCGACATGCTTGCAGGCGAATACTCGAGTATCTTTCGCATGTTTCCTGAACTCGGGCGTTTCCCACGAGCGCGACTCGAAGCGTTGAACTCAGTATCGATGTCTGTCATGGACCCAGATCGCCTCAATGAATTCCCTCGACTAGGGGCAATGACTCGGCGATCACCCGGATAGATATATCCGTCATTCTGGATGACTGTATCATCGACTGTCCCAGAGTGGTGGGACGATGCAAAAGAAAGGTGACGACTGAGGGGTGAGCTTTCTGATCGATAGTCCGCGATATCGAGGAGGGAATTGAGAGGAGGGACAAAGACAGTCAAGCGCGAACCAACAGAAGTCGAACTGGCGTGACTGTCAATGGTGCGAATGGAAGCAGTTGGAGAACGAGTGAGCTGAGAATCGGTTAGTGAAACCGGGCGGCGCACAGCTTCCCTATCGAAGTGTGAATGTTAGGTCAGTATCTCAAAACTTACGAAAAATACGCACTGAACACGATTAACCCATTTCTGCCTTTCGCGGAGACTTTCAGCAGCCAGCCTTTCAACACCATCTGCGTACATCATGTGGAAGGGAACCAACATATCCATCAGAGGTTGACCATCTTTCTCTGCGCTCTGAAAACTAGCTGCCACTGTCCCAATATCGTCTCGTGCACTAGGGTGTGTAGGAGAAGGTGCTGATTGTACACCCGTGCAATTCAGAAGATCCAAAGCAACTATACCACGCCCTCCACCTGGCGCGATCCAAGAAAGAAGCAACATGCGAGGGTAAAGAAGCGCCTGACATCTTTGCCAACGATATGGAGGTGCAGCGTGCACGTTGAGATACCAGAGAAGCCCGATATAGAGAGGCTAGAGAATATTCAGCTTCTCAAAAAAGGAACAAAGAAAAAAGACATACAGCCTCAGTGCTTTGTGTGTACGGACTAAATTGTCTAAGGTCGAAACCAAGAGGCAAAGCTTCACTAGGGTTGCTCAAGCTATCGCCATTGCTGTTACTATTGATATTGTGCCTTGGAGTAATTATATCATTTGGAGGCCTCAGTCCACCCGATTCTCGAAGACGAGCACCTGCACGCTGAACTCGACGGCGGATCCCGTGGAGGCCCTCTTTATCCGTGTACAACGAATTTGAATTCGTATCAGAAAGCTTGTCTTCTCCGGAGCGTGAGGCCGGTGCCTTTTCCTTCCATGCCGACACAAGATTCCGTACAGAGGCTAAAGGGGATCGAGGGGTGGTCTGAAGTCTTCGCAACGTTGTATTTGAAGTGGGCGCGAAGATAGAGCCAGTATCAGTGTAGGATGGGGTGGTCAAAATACTGGTGTTTACTCCAGTGGCAGTGTCTGTGCCAGTTTGTGTATTAGTAGACGTGCGAGTGAGGGTATCGGAAAGCGTGGTTCTCGTGTAATCAGATGTTGTGGTACGGATAGGAGGACTGAGTAGGCTTGAATACGTGGGACGTGTCTCCGTATTCGTGAAAGATACAGAATACTTGGAGGGAGAGGAAGGTCGAGAACCATAGCTCGGACTTCCATAGATATAGCCAGTAGTGGTCGAGCTGGTCATTGATGAAGGGCTAGTTGACTGTCCAGGAGTAGAGGGGAATCTGAAATGGTTGCTGCTCTGGCTCTCAAACTGAGCAATCAGTCCTGCAGTACGACCCGGAGGGGGGAGAGTCCTGTCCCCATTCGGATCGGCCGGAGAGCGAGAGAGACCAGACTGAGTATCCCCTGGAAAGGGAGCAGATCTATTTAGGCCATCAGGACTGGAATTGATAGGCCTGCTAGTAGAGGTTGAAAATGTGCCAGATATTGGTCTTGTATCTTCAGTGCGTTCTGTGATGCGGCTTAGACGAATACGTGGATCGGGAGGTTGGGAACCACGAATAGTGGGGAGTGTCACGTATGATGAAGATCCTGTATACGTGCCGGTAAAAGTTCCTGACCCAGTGTAAGACCCAGCGTAAGAACTTTGTGACCATTGGTTCAGTGTATCTTCAGTGTGAGTAATTTCATCGTCAAGGTGAGTAAGGGTCCTCTCGACCTCGCTAAGTGAGTCGTCATCAGTATATGAGTCGTTATCATAACGGCGCGTTATGGATACAGGCTCCTCGTGATCTATCCGAGAGAATTGATCAGAGTGAATACCATCTCCTCATAAAGCTGAGTAAAAACCTGAACGAGTGGTATATGAGTATCTTGATGGCGAAAGCGAAGTTTGCGCATCGGTAGGCGTAAATGTTGAAAACGTTGCTGACCCGTAGGTCGGTGTCCACGAGCTCGAAGAGTTGGCGGACATTTTTTCTAGATGAACATGTAGACAAGCTTACAGATTCAGACGATGCATCGAACTGCTACTATTCCAGGAGCATTCAACAGATCTAGGGCAGGTCACATCGTGGGCGCGTCAGATCACATGACCATTGATTCCCAGCTTTGAATCAATAACTAAACCTCTCCTAAACCCCTCCAACAGCCCATGCTCTGTAGAATTCATGACCTAGGCCTTTTCCCAACAGCTTTTAGTTGACTGTAACTGGAACTTTGCAGATAATCTGAGAAATGAGTGATGAGGATGCATTATTTCAAGAAACTAAAGCTTGAGTCCTACAGGGTTTTGAGGTGATGATGATGGCTGTTGAATCATTCCAGATCTGATAAATGATGTGAAGAGTTATAGTATAGAAATACACTTTCATCGATTGACCCCTGACTAACTCATTGACCTGACTCACATATCGGCCTCAGACGGCATAGAACATCAACGAAGACGACAAATCAAACATAGAACTTGTGGGTCAAGACATCATTCTTGCAATTGATTTTACATAGGGCACATGCAAGAATACCAAACCGACGTGAACAACCAAGATCATCAACAATGTTCAAACACAGCCTGGCTGGAATGCAAGTACAGGGCAAAGAACGACTTTTGATATTTCCCTTTCCATATCAGGGCCGATTATTCTGTAAATAACAAATGAAAGTCAGAAGTAGATTCAATTGTTCATGATATACATACTAGAACGAGC
>Ga0153946_1000096_pt1 | contig 30798 bp, 43 predicted proteins | sample TSNJ030MetaG_FD_104751 | JGI IMG/M metagenome (GOLD analysis project Ga0153946, IMG submission 104751) | Attine ant fungus gardens microbial communities from New Jersey, USA - TSNJ030 MetaG | ecosystem: Host-associated > Fungi > Mycelium > Unclassified | place: USA: New Jersey, Wharton State... | reverse complement strand
AGTTATCCTTTCAACTATTTAGCACAGTATATGACATCTCCCACTTGTTGCCAGCAATTCAGACAAGGAGGTAGTTCTAAGAGACTCAGTCATTTCAAATTGACTTTTCTTCACAACCAACAACATTACTGGGTGCAGACACGACCTATGACGACACAGTAGCTGTGCATGGTGGATTATAAAACCTATCACCGTCTGATTGCTATACCATGCTCCAAGTCTTGGTCATGCCTACGAACATAATTGCGCTATCAACATATGAATCTAACCCATCCTGTTCTGCTGCAGGTCGAGACGGCTTTATGAAAAATTTCTGCTCAATTGTTGACAAATCGCAGTTGCATCACCACTCGGTAGTCGGGATAAATCAATTCTAAAACACGTGTATCTTCAACGCAGGGTGACTTCGAATGTGACTTCGTGATCTTGGGTGACGCCAGAAAATTTGGCCTGTGTATTCTTACATCCATGGCTCCCCTTGCAAAGTTCCTTCTGGCTTGTATACCATATAGAGTCCCTCTTTACCTCTCTACCTATGTCATCGGAAAGACACCATTATCCACTACTTCTGCCGTCATCTCAGTGTTAGCCGGCTATTTGGCGGTGGTTTTTGGTACTAAGGTTCTCATGACAAATCGGCAACCGTACAAGCTTACAATCCTTTTCCAACTGCATAATATTCTTCTGAGCTCGGGTAGTGCTCTTCTTTTGGCACTGATGTTAGAAGAAATTGTGCCACGAATCTGGAGGCATGGTATCCGTCATGCCATCTGTGATCAAGAAGCCTGGACTTCTGTGAGTATCTACATTGTCTCTCAACAACTGGTTACTTATTTATCCTCAGAGGATGGAATTTTACTATATTATTAATTATTACTTCAAGTACCTTGAACTTTTCGATACCGTCTTTTTGGCACTAAAGAAGAAACCCTTGCGTAAGTATGCGGTCTCCGTGATGGCTTCTGTAACTGACTTACTACAACTTCATAGAATTTCTCCATGTCTTCCATCATTCCGCGACGGCTTTATTATGTTTCACGCAGCTCAACGGAAAAACCAGCATTGTCAGTGTTCAGACTCGCGCAATTGCTCTTCACACTCACAGTCTTTTCAGTCATGGTCGGTTATCTCGCTCAATTTAGCGGTGCACGTTGTCATGTGTAAGGGTCATGTCATGTTTTGTTCATCATTTTTCTAATCTATCTGTAAGACTATTACTACTTCGCAACCGCGGGTGGTGCACGATTTTGGGCATGTAGCTAACTCGTTGAAACTACTCTTCTGACACAACTTGCAGTGGAAAAAGTACCTCACGACTATGCAGATAATTCAATTCGTTATTGACATCTTCCTTGTTTATTATGGCAGTAAGTCCATGATTTTATATTATGCCTAGCACATCTGACACTCTTCAGCATACCAACATTTTGTCAGCACTTATTATCAATATCTTCCTCATTCTGGCGACTGTGCAGGGGATGAGGGAGCTGCATTGCTTGGTTGTGCCCTGCTTACCAGCTATCTCGGCCTCTTTATCAAATTTTACTTTCAAACCTACAAAAAACAGCCTATTTCGAAGAAACCCAATAGCGTTGCAACTGGCCATGTAAATGGGCATGCTATTGAAATGGTTAATACCACTACGTAAGCGTGCTCTTCGGTTTTTGTCAATAAATTGTCTCATATCTCTGGACTCGCAAGACAGGATGAGTAATTCAAAGGCAGTGAAGTCTGATGGTCCTTAACTTGGTTCCTGTTATCCTTGTGATTCAGCTTTCTGTGACTATACCCATAATATCAATAGCAAGGGTTAAACAAAGAATGCATATATCAATATATATCTTGTAATCTGTCAATAGATGAATAGCACAGCCACTCAGGTTCACCATAAGTTTGATGACGAAATCGCTTAACAATCTGTTGGTACCAGCATACCCACAACCTTGGCTCCATGTTCTCGTATAATAATGCAAAGCGACGCGTACAATTAGATTCAGAACAAGAGTATTTGACTCGGGCAGAGATTTACATCTCAAATGCTGCTAGCATGACTCTTCGCAAGGTAAGTATTATTGACTGCTAGACTGAACTCAACCGACTGCCGCAATACAGGTCAAGAAGCAGAATGAACCAGAATCACGCCTGAAAGGTTTGTACTTGGAAACGGATTTCAGTAATGGTTCTGATAAGCCCGACTTAAGCAGAGAAATCCAACTGGCTCAGCCTTGGAGGAAAAGGTCACACGATGTTGGGGCATTGGCGGCCAGCTATCTGCAAGCTGACGAAGGAGTCTGGTGCAAATCGATGTCTTCTTAACATCTATGTTGATGTAAGTTGTGGTATATGCTCAACTTATCTTGCTGAGTATATCCTTTGAAGGAAAGCGTTCTCTTTCAAACGGTATACGTTCATCTCCTCCGTCAAATGGATATTCGCCCTGCCGACAATTCCCTATTTTTTCGTAAAGATTGCATAGTGATCTACTCGAGTGAACAGCAGAGATGGATGGCCAGCAATAACGGGGAACCTGTGTATTTACAGTTTCCCAAGCCCGAATTATGCAGCCTTTGGATCTCATTGCTCAGGTCTTATGCGGTTCCCGAAATTTATGGACGGTGGTTGAAGCTACCTACAGCTGATGGGACAGGCCGGGACGGGGGGCTGTATCGAATGTGGCGAGAGGTCCACTTGACGATTGCCTCAGGACGCAATCTGGGCACGAGCAAAATTTACAACCCTGTCCAGAATACAGACGACACAGTGCAAGAAGTCGAACTGAAGGACGTTGATGTTTACTGCGAAATTATGTTTAATCATACCGTGTGCGCCCGGACTACTGTCAAGAAGGGGCTTAGACTACCAGAATGGCATGAATCCTTCGTGTTCCCGGATCTGCCTCCATTCGAGGCTCTCGAGATCATGATTTGGAAGGACAAGAAAGTGGTCAAATCTTCAATGCTTGGAAAGGTCACAGTAGATCTTGCTACATTCCGCCGCGGAGAATTGATGGAAGGCTTATACCCCGTTCAAAGTACCAACATTTCTTCGCAGCTTCAACTTGGAGAACTTCGATTAAAAGTCCAAGTATACGAGTAAGTTTTTGGTTGGTGCAATCGTCCGGAGTGGCTCTCACGGTACCTTGTGTTGTATTGCCTCAGGGAGATGATCCTGCCCCACTCCTCCTATTCGATTCTTCAACAAGTTAGTAACGTACTTTCTTATCTACTCAAGCTCACGTCTGGAATAGGTGTTGAATGGTCGCAATTTCCTCCACTGGATGCAGGATCTAGAAAACATTTTTCACACTAAGACACTGTCACAGAGTTTGACCAGACTCGCAATATCTCGAGAGACTATTGTGCAACAGATACAGGAAGCAGCAGCTTGGGAAGTTGAAAGTGCGATCGCTTGTATGTGTTCCCAAGCTGTGGTTCCAGCGAATACAGGACAATAAAACACTAATTCAGCACATCAAACCATCTTTCGAGGGAATAATGTGTTCACAAAGACTATGGAAAGATGCTTCACCTTGTACGGCAGTGCATTTCTCGAGGTCAGTGTCGGCAGCACGATTCGAAAATTGATTATGGAAAAGGTTGTCATTGAAGTGGACCCTGCCCGAGGTGGAAAGCCCTCTAAGGACGTTGTAAAGAATGCCGATTTGTTGATCTCATGGTGCAAAGAAATTTGGGAACAAATTTTTGCCGCGAAAGAAAGCTGCCCGAAGCAAGTGAGGAAGATCTGCACAAGAATACCTTCCTAAAACTTTTGTAGGGAACTCTGTGCATTGCTCTGTACAATTAAAAACTTGGTCGAGGAGCACAGCAGAAGGGTCGATTTAACCACTGAGATACAACAGCAGCGAGCATGGCAAAGCGTCTCAGCTTTTATCTTTCTCCGATTCCTCGTACCTGGTATTTTACACCCACATCTTTTTGGCCTTTGTTCAGGTGAGCAGAGGAAGCATTAAACCTCGATTTGATTAACTTCTTTCAGGTCTTCCTGGTCCCACAATACAGCGAAGCTTGAAGCTCATAGCAAAAGTGATACAGAGCCTAGCGAATTTGAATACTGTATAAGTCAATGATGCTTCATTTACTGGTTCGTATGCTGACTGCCATTTCTCTTCAGGCTGATCAAAAAGAAATGACTATGGATCCCATTCGCGACTTCAACAGACATAATATACTACCCATGATGGAATATCTCAGGGCAGTGTCAACAGAAAAGAACGGACTTTATTCGGACCAAAGACTCGAAAGTCGTGAAGATCGTTATCTCTTGATTAATCTGGAACGTCACAAGAAGACGCTGTCGAGCCTCGAACGAGAATCGGTATCTGAACCTCCATACTACATTGACTCTTCACGCGAATTGGCAATTATCACTTCTGCCGTCGTACGCCACTCTCGGAATGTGAACAAAAAGGCTCCGGTCCGCAAGTTGGACGACTCAGCAGTAGGACGTCTGCGTGATGCCTGCTCCAAAGTTGAAGCAGAAACTCTACAAAGAGTGAATGAATTGACAACAAGGCTGGCCCAGGAACGAAGGTGAGCACCTGCACTTACTACCTCAATAGAACAGCTTCTTAAGTCATTCTCGTTAAGTTCAATAACAACCTCAAAGTCCCCTCTACCTTTAGCCTCCAAAGCTCCCTTTCTTGCATTGGGTCCAGACCCCCAGCTAGCGTGCAAGTCCGATGAAACTCCGATATCGAGGTCCTGCGCTCCTGGTCATACCTCAGGACAGAAGCCCGATGTTATCAGTCCAGATAGCCAGGAGAATGACATCGCTAAGTTGAGGCAATCAGAATCCCTGCTCGATGATGTAGCGAAGCGGAAGAAGAGCTTTATGCGAGGATTTTTTGGTGGGCTCTAACTGCAGTATGACTACCGGTGATCTTTTTGCTTATCAGAGAGAAAGTACCAAGTATCTGTGGAATAATGTACATTAAGAACTAATGGTTAATGTGTTTCGTATAAGTTTCTGAACTTCGTTAGCGACGTCTTCGGACGTGCTTCTAACCGTCAATCGACATAACTTCTCACCAGGGTTAGCATGCCACCTCATCTTATGACAACTACTCACCTTGGCGTCTTTATTAGGTTCGACACGAAGAAGGCAGCCGACCTTTCCATCATTAGACATATGGAGGATTCCAGCACCAACTAGATTGTTGGGATTCGGATCTATCTCATCCAGGATATTGAACCGATGTCCAGAGACAGCTTGGCGATTTTTCGACAAATCGAGCTGGCCACTTGTAGTGAGATCGATAGGGAAAACACTTTGCGCTTCACGAGGGGCTCCGCCGATCAGTTTCCAACGTTCAAAAAATTCTGTCTGACCCAGCTTGACATGTTCGACGAACTTTGTCAAAAAAATAGGTAGACGTATTGAGACGGCCTGATGGGACCCAGCAAGGAACGACACTGTGAGGATTGGAGGATCAGCAAAAAATCTCTTGCATTCAATGTGAAGCAATTGTTGTGTTTGGCTGAGAGGTGCAATAGTGCTAGGGGGTATTTTGGCAAAAGAGAGAGATAATGCGTCTGGTTTACTTGTGTAAACCGTGGTCGTGAGAGACATTAGAGGAGCGGATATTTTGTTCCCGATATAGATAGCCATTTGCCCAATATGTCCTTGATAGCGTGATTTGATCCCGATTTGAATCTGAACGTCCTCATACAACACCCCCTCCATGCTGCAGACGAGCTTTTCGAACCAGCGATCGATATTGAGGCCTACTGTTAGGCGCGGTACCTGATCATCGTCGTTCAAAGATCCATTGGCGTTGTTGTTCGAATTAGACCAATCAAGCCCAGCTAGTGATCTGAGTATGTCCTCTGGTTGTGTGGCGTCCCCTTCCCCACTCGACATTGGTTTGTTCTCAATTAATGTCTTGCGTGCGACCAGATCTCGCTCAAGATTAGCTTCTTTCCCACCGTGCACCCATACTCTCTTGTCTTCCGTATCACCATGTTTTTTGTTGAGGCGTCCGAGAAGAGCGCTCACACGAGGCGGGAATGGTGGCATCTCTTCACAAACATGTTGCAGCAACTCATCGTCGTCAGATCGGGATGCCAAAATATAGAACTCGCAGGCGCGTTGCTGTAGTTCTGCATCAAGGACATGACGATACCGTTCGAATATGTTCACGAGCTGAGGTTTAATTTCAGGGAAAACGTTGACCCATTTGATATATGTCGACAAGAGTAGCGATCGAGTGGAAGCCACACAAAATTGAGATTTGGAATGAAGAAGCTGAAATTGTTCCAAGGGGCTGTATCCTGGTTCATTTGCAATCAGATGCCCATACTCTCCTAGAACATAACCTGCACCCACAAACAAAGGTCAAGTCAAGTTCAAAATGAGTACGTTCAAATGTCTATACCTCCAACTTTGACCAAACTTTCATGCGTAGAAGGCGCCTTCAAATGCTCAAAAACGACCTTCGCGGCATACTGTTGAAGATTTTCTGTATTCGTGATGATTTGAACCACGCGATACCAGACCTCATCTCCAACGTGGTCACCAGCGGCACTGATCAGTTGCAGTATGGTGTCCACATACCATTTGTATGAGTTGGCATATTTTTCCGTCAAAATAGCAATTTTGAGGACCATTTCTTCACGAAGAGCATAGTCTGCAACTTTGAGATATCTCAGAAGCTCGTCGACAATGAGCTCCGAATTATCGGTTTCACACATGCTATAAAGCAAGTCGAGAGCCCGCCTACGAACCGAAATGTCCTTATCCCTCAAGGACATAATGATTGTACTCTGATGTCGTTTAATGGAGTCCAACGAATCCGCTCGAGCGGCAAGGTGAGCCATGGTATCAAGACCAAGGTATCGGACATTTGTTTCTTTGGAAGATATAAACCGTGCCAAAAGTAGCGCAGCGGTGCCGACCAGAGGTGAGTTGGTATCTAGATGGATAGCAAGCCCGATGGCCTCGAATAGCACGGCATGTTGTGCATTGTTATGTTGGACATTACGACTAGGCTCTGCACAGTTGTTCATGATAGTCTGGAGGACTTGGTGTAACACAGAACGTATTGTAGGATCCTCTTTCAGTGCAATTTGTGAATGTGTATATTGCACCATCAAAGATAGCTACGTACCAGAAGGAGCATAATATTGTAGTAATCGAAGCAATTTGACTTGTAACCAGGGTGAGGGCACCGCATAGTATGCGTACGTCGAATTGTAGTCGCGTTCAATGACAAGCTAACACAAGTCAGTAGGCTGAAGTGTATCAGCTAACTCACATACATGATGAAGCCGGTCAACAGCCTTGGTATAACACACACTAAAAGCATCCAGATTATCCTGGGCCAAGGCCATTACCAGACTTGTGACACATAACACAACACCCTGAGATTTGTTCAGCAGGATGTTCTCTTACAAGCCATGAATCCTCACTAAGTCCTGATCGTCCATAAGGGAAACTATGCGCAAGGCCCATTCTGCTGCTGGAATTACCTCCGGATGCTTGCGGTACAGACGTAGTAACGTGAGGGCTGCTTTCTTCTTCACGAAACTCTGTGAAGTTCTGCAGCCATATGAGATACAGGTGCATACGAAGTCGAAGATTGGCCTACGGTGAAATCAGTAATCGATGTACATCCTCGGCCAAAGCTTCCGCCATCTCACTTCCACCAACGTTTGCAATAGCATGCAGGGCGAGACAGTTGTCAACTTCGTTGTTCGTATCCAAGTCCTTTCGAATCGAGTTTACGACAAGACGAAGGAAATCTGAATTTTCATGCATCAACAGGGTGACTGCAAGGTAACCCTAAGTGGGAGCAGTCAACCTTCTTGACTGATATCTACCTGAACTCGAACTCACAATCTGTTTTTCACTATATTTTGGGCTTGCAATGAGATTCACCGCCTCCATATGTCCTATGTCAACCTTATAACCCAAGATGTATGTAAAGACGATCTTGGCAACATATCTGAATTCCGAGGATGAGTCAAATTGTAATTGATGCCCATAAAACTCACTTTTTCTTCTGATATCCATCCAAGTTCCCATCTGTAGCAAGCAATTTATGCCTGTTCTCACAAAAACTTCAATTGTAAGGGACAGACCCTTGAATTTCTTGCGAATGTTAGCCATCTCCTTGTTTATTCGCTTCTCCTCCAACTCACGGACCCTCGCACCTCTAATGTCCGCAATGAACTAAGAAGGGCATGGGACATGAACATCATGAATCAGTCTAGCTTCGAAGGCATACCTGCGTCAGTCCTCTCATATTAGTCGCCATGATGGTCTATTATGTTGATCAAAAGTAGATACGATTGTTGGAGGTGCTTGGGTCAAAAATCCAATACGTGAAGGAGACTGTGCTGCCGCGGCTAAGTAGAATTAACGGATCACATGGGTCAAACATCAAGCATTCACAAAGCACCAGCTTCGCAAGGTCGTGACGACTTGTGACCGTGCTGTCGATGAAAGTGGGCTCAGCTCATCACATGCAGTATATATTCTATATTCTTGTGATAATCTGAGTCGAGAGATATGCTATACCAAAAGAGCATGAAAACAACAGCCCTATTTCAGAAATTAAGTGTTCTAAGTTAATATATGTAAATCATAAACCGATTGTCGACGATCATCTGCGCAATCTACTAGGTGTTCCAGGTCTCGAGTGGAAAATCGAAGTAGGTACCGAGGTTGTATATCCGCTATCGGAAAGCCTCGCGGATCGGTACATTGGTGAACCTACAGGAGAAGGCCTGGGAGTTCCAGGACGAGAGTTTTGTCGCGATTGAAAGGTGTTTCTCTCATCACTATATCGATTGAGAACATTTACAACATCACGAGTCAGCTCATCCAACTCCTGAACCTCCTGGCTTGATAGAGAATAATCCTTATTCGAGACGGCCTCGTCTTCAGACTCTGATTCTTCACGAGGAAGGATGGGCAAAGGTTGACGAATCCAATTTCGACGACTCATTGTAATGCCTTCAAACACTCGAAGCATACAAGCTTCCATAGTCGTCTTCAACCGCTGAATGTCATACAAAGCACTCGAGCCACGATCTCCAAAGATAGGGAGCCAGTTGTCGCACTCTAACCCACGGTCCACAACTTGAAGTTGATGAGCCCCAAAAAGCATGTAAGTCATTGGATCGAGTTTCGTAGTATTGACAAGGAAGGTCGTTGATGACCCTCCCCCGGCGAGGTTACAACGCATCTCAGCGTATGCGTAAAGTTGCTTTTCCACGTAAATCTGGTCTTCTTCAGTGGGGTCCCACTTACGATTGTTAACACTTGAGGGGTGAATCATGGTATTCTATATCAAAAATCAGGAGACAGTAGCACATGTCCGGATTATGAACTCACCTTCTCTTTCGATGTCCTGAACATTTTTCCGGTCCGAACGGCATACTTGGGCTGAGAAGCGGTAGCAATTAAAGCAGCCAGTAGAGGGAACGACTCTCCATTGACGTTGAGCTCAGGTGGAACTCCTTGACTTGCCCGGGAACCTGAATGGTTCCCGCCCCCCGAAACACCAATCACACCAGCATGGTACAGTGACTGTAGCAAATGTGCTTTGATTTTGCTGATCAATAGCAGTGTTGGTTTTGACAGGAAATTGTCCATGCAAAATCGATTCGCAGTCACATATTGTCCTGTGGATTGTAGAGCCCACCAAGCGTTATAAGCCCGCAACGCAGCTAAAACATCTGACCGGAAACCTTCTGGACTCCACGAATTCTTTTTCGCCGCAGCTTCAGTCTTTAGATGCATGGGCGAGACGAAAGGCTCGCGGTTTGTCAAAAGTGCAGCCAAGGTTAAAGCTTGATCTAAACATCTGAAGAAGCTGCCATATAGCACGAGGCGACCCATTTGAACTTCTACTGGTAGTTGGAGTAGAACACGGCCGAGCGAAGTAAGATATTGATTGGCGTCAATTGCCCCGACCATATGTAATGTCTTCATCGCAGCTTCAACTCGGTCTGGGTCAGGAGGCTCAATCACAGAAGTGAGTACCTCCTCAACCGACATCCCAGGGAAATCGAGTGCTTTAATGTGCATGACGACGTTACTCAAATCCGCCCGTTTCATCTCGACTGTCTGATAAGGCTGCAATGCAGCAGACCGCGCTTGGCCTAGGATACCAAAGTATTCTCCAGGTCGATGGCGACCTGCACGACCTGCACGCTGGTTCAAATTTGAAGAGCCAACCCAAGCAGATACCAGAGATGACATATGTCGTTCTGGGTCGTATTGGAGCTCCTTGACACGAGCTGTATCCACTACGTAGACAACGTCGGGTATGGTAACGGAAGTCTCGGCGATATTAGTGGCGAGGATAACGCGTCGAACCCCAGGCGGTGGTGGTTCAAAAATGACTTGCTGTTCAGTAAGGGGTATAGTGGAGTGAAGAAGATGAATAGAGAATTTTGAGTCACGGAAATTGAAAGCGAGTCGCCCTTGAGGCTCCAGCAAGTGGCGCTCGACAGCTTTTATCTCATCCCAACCAGGACAGAAGACAAGAACATGGCCATCACTCGAATTCTCCATGACATGAGATATTGTAGCCGCGATCAAGGGATAAGGAATATCCAAATCTTCGCTTTTGGCCTGGGAGGTGTTAGAAGAACGAGAGTTCATAGGTGACCGGATCCCCAGAGAACTCGTAACAGCCGGACCAAGTTCATTGGCGACATATTTTGCAACCGACTCGTCGTGGAATATCCATTTATATCGGCTTTTGACAAGAGTTGGAACAAATTCATCCATGAAATGTTTTTGTACAGGGAAGGATCGTCCCGGGACATCTATAACTTCGGAGGGTTGTCCATCGTCATCAAGGAAATAATTTTGGAACAGCGACGGATCGATGGTTGCGCTCATAAGCACAACTTTGAGTGGTTTGTCTCTTGATTTCCTGTCCGCCATTAACCGTTTTAACACGACCAACAAAAGATCCGTATCGACGTCTCGCTCGTGCACCTCATCAACCACCACGTGCGTGATATCGTCCAAGCTTCTGTCTCGTCCTTCGAGCGCACTTTGCATCCTCTTCAAGAAGACTCCAATGGTACAAAACGTGATCGAACCATGTGGTTCTGGGGGTTTTGCCTCAAACCTAACCTGGTACCCGACCGAATCACCGAGTTTCTCACCTCGCTCCTTTGCAACGCGATCCGCTACACTGATCGCGGCTAGACGGCGAGGTTGTGTACATATGATGTTACAAGTTGCACCCTCTCCACGCTTGATGGTCTCATCTAGAATCATTTGAGGTATCTGAGTTGTCTTTCCAGAACCTGTTGCGGCCATGCAGATCGTAACGCTGTTGCTTTCTATATGCGATAGTACCTCCTGAGAACGAGTAAAAACCGGGAGCGATTGTCTTGTTTGACGCATGCGTTCAAGATTTGGGTCTGCCTGATAATTCTGATAGCGCTCGAGTAAAAGCTTCGATTTTTTGGCAAGCGCAGCGGCATCAAGTTTGAAGTAGGGTCGAGAGGAAGCAGGCCCTGAGCTGCGAGCCTCAGTTGACTGAGCTACGTTGGCCGGCCTGTTACGATACAGCTGGGTCCTTCGCAGGTCGTAACTGAGATCTCTAATATCTTCAGCTAATCGGTTGTTGACGCGGCACAAGATATGAGGCGCCAGGCCTAAATCTGCCCCTGTTTTAGCTGCTTTGACATATTCCTTCCACAGCGCTGGGTCGCATTTTTCAAGGTATAGTGTCACATCAAGATAGCAAGCAACCTGAGCGGCTTTCTTGCAGCTCCCGGTCCCGATGCCAATACGCTTGTCGCCCACCATCAAAATCGCCTCCCAAGAAGAGTTTGCCCGTCTGCCTGTTCCCTCGACAAACTCAATTTCGGGACGCGAAAACTTGAAGCACCGACAATAGTAGTCCATGAAGCCGCGAGCACGCTCGTAATTGACAATTGATCCATCTGACAGCGTGACTTCAGTCTGGTCTTGTATCTGTTTTTTGGGTTTGTCCAACTATAGGGGATGGATATGAGCAAAAGAACGGACAGAAGACAAATCAACGTACAATACCCATTTCGTGTAATTGATACACTCCTGAAAGCGCAGCTAACTTTTCGGCTTGTTTCCTCTCGGGATGATCGCCTATGCCGATCACAGGTGGTTCAATGGGAATATTGACAGTGGCTCTGACAGCCGTGTCAGTCCTAGCACTGAGATACACCAAACAACGAGCGCGTACCTCCAAACGTTCATGGGGCCAGAATCTAGATATATGCACCCCTCCTTGAAATTATATTTGGGTGACTGGTCGGCGGCTGTCATCGAGAAGTTCCCAATGGAAGACTTGGGCGTTTCTCGATGTAAAGGTTTCAAGGGAATCAATGATTTGTTATACTGTTGAGTTATGTATTCCCGATTGTAGAAGGGACCTTCTAGGCGTGCTAAGCGCCTCTGAGGTTGCTTCTTTTGAGACTTGGAGCTGGCACTTGACCCTGGTTGGAGTTTGTGCCCAGTTCTTGAGCGTGAACGCTGACCACGGAAAGAAGAGGATCCATTATTCGGTTGTCTTTGCTGAGAGGATGCTTGCACAAATGCGCCTGAGTTGCATTTGGGTGACCTATCGATGCGTGGAGCTTTGGAGGAAGGTGTGTTATCAGGGAGGGCAGCGGTTCGCTGTGAGAAAGAACGTTTAAGGCCAGAAGTAGCTCTTTGACGAATGGAAGAGGTGAAATCCCCTTGGGAAGGGTCAAAACTCATGAAGGGGCGCTGCCTGTATCGCAGGAAGAGAGCAAGTCTTTTCATAAGGACACACGTTAAGAGGTTTGTCATGAGATGGTCTCAAATTGTGGGTGTCAATGTTGAGCAATGGCCTGACCTGCGCGTCCGCTGGCTGCCAAATTTGACGATGACCTCCCCGAAATTTGCCAATGAATGGGGACGCAAATCGAATGGGATGGTCAGCGTGATCCGAAAAAAAATTAGTTCGGCCCGTGCCGACATCTGTGACATCCGTCCAAATTATTACAGTTCTAGCTAGTGAAATCTCAATGATTGTCTAGCCATGTCTTCGCAGCCCGCGCAATGCCCTCGAGATACCGCAGACGTATCGCAGCAGCCTTGACACCGGCCCAGTCCTGCTGGCCAACCAACTTTTCTATTTGGTGAACCGTCTCGTTGAGCTTCTCTAAGGTGACCTCAGTCTTGCAGCATGCAACGAACAGCTGACCCACCGCCATTTTCATCCATAAGGTCCATGACCTCGCTTCTCTCTTCTGCATCGTCAATTGCCTCTCTGGAATCCATGATCTCCATCATGAAGGCCGTGTCGGTAACTTGGTCCTGCTCCGAAAGAGGCATGTCGTTCTGACTGAGGATGTACTCGGCACGTGGCAGTGGTCGAAGTAAAGCCTGGTAAGCTTCGTTGACCTGTGCTGAGAGACCCTGCGCAATATCTCGTTTGTGCTGAGGCACGGTCGAATACAGGACAGCCAAGTAGAAGGTGTACCCACCGGTCCCTTCGAGGTCCAGGCATCAGGATGACACACAGCCTGGGCCTGCCGAAAGCGTTGCTTCAAAGTGGCGAGATCGATGGTGAAAGGATTTGGTTCGTAAGGGAGCCCGAACAAGGCGTGATGAGAGACATTAGGAGCAGGGCTAGATATGGACGAACAGGCTGGGCATGCGTGGAGGAAGGAGGGCAATGGCCTTGAGCATGAGGGACAGAGGTTGTGGGCAGCAGTGTAGCGGGAACGTGTGTGGAATAATCTGTGTGATGTCCAGCGCAGTCTGCCCTGAGCGAAGCGAACAGACATCAGTAAGGGCTATCACGTAATCCCTCTTGTCCTATGTCCCTCACAGTCCAACCTCCCCCTCCCTCCCTCGCCCAGGACTCCTTTGTCATTGATGCCGTTCACAAGCGTCTGTCCTCCAAGTCTCGTTTCTTTCCAAAGCTGCGACTGCGTACTAACAAGAAGGAATCCCCGCTACAATTACCCAACATCAATGTCTCAGTACCGGACTGCGCTTCAATCAAACTGGACAACCTCGCAATTGAAGAACAGCATGACGAGACCAAAGACAGGTACGAGTGGGCCATCGTGTATGAAAACCAGCGCGGGCAAGTAGCTTTACGGCCTCTCGTCTCGTTCCGTCTCAACTGGGTCCCTCAGCATGACTCTTTTCTCTATCCCCTATTATTCAGCCCTGTCCCTCTTACCGAGTGATCCCTCTCCTTTCACTCTCCCAAGTACTTCTCAAAAGAGATCAGAGCAACCACCAGTCACCCTTGATGCCTACCCTCTGCCCGATGGTGACTGGCGATGGGTTTCAAGAACATGGATGATTGACATGCGGAATTCCGACTCAAGTATCGTTCAACATGACGGTTTCGAATACAACTGGATATTTCGCCAACACAGATGGCGAGCACAAGTTGGTTTTCTCAGTGCCGGAGGCTGGGTCCGCCGTCGACGCTGGATCCGCCTAATGATGCGGCCCTCAAAGAATAAACCATGTGCTGACTTATGGGGGTCTACTTCTTCCAGCTCATTGTCTGGTAAAGTCCGTCTTCTGTGCCACTCTACGGCACTTTCGAACCTCACTAGTACATCTGAGCTTCATCTTGCCAATGTCTGGCGTGGCAATGAAGACGACTGGAACCGATGTCGACTACTCATGCTGCAATGTACTCGAGATGGTCACAAACTTGACCTTTGGCGCATATGGCTCGGTTGCCATCACTCTTCCTATCAGGTCCACTTAACAGACGATTCACTTTCGAGCAAGGGTGAACCAGCTCAAAAGCAATCAATTGAAAATCATGGTTCTCTACCATCCCAGCTTCAAGAAGCTGACATCGTGCCTCATTTGTCAATGATACCACCTCCTCGGGATTACATTCCCCCTATCTTACGCAAACATGTATGCCCGTTCATTCCCTACCTCATCCATACGCTCAAGCTCTGTGTTTAGGGACGTGACTTACTCGATTTGTTTGTTTATCCAGATTCTCGTGTCCAGTTTCGAAAACTACTTGGTACAGCCGGTTTCTTGCCCGACCTGAGTGTCAGAGTCGGGTCAGGTTTTAGTGCCAGCGAGATCGAGTTCTGGAGTTATGTGAGCGACCTTGATGAAGCACTCAAGGATGCCCCCACTTCTACACAGACCCAGTATCGTGATGAAAGGGATTGATCATTTCTCGCATATTTTCTACGTTCTCGCATGCCTATTGATCACTCAGAGGCGGTTTCACGTAAATCCTTCTTTTTTCATCATAAATTTTAGTCCGCGGCAGAATACATGATAATACATGGTAATCTACAATGAATACACTAAACTGAAACGCAATCTGAAACCAGATACTCGCAACTGATCTAAATGCATGAAAACCAAGAATCGTTCAGGAACGACCAAGCTAAGGAAAGAGATAATGTTTCTTATCACCATATGACTTATATGGAAAGCGATAGCGATTGTTGAAAATGTGAGCTCTCGTTCCAATAACCGCAGGGGCAAGGGTGGTTTTCTGAATTTCCCTATGGGTGCGTGATTCAAAATAACCCTCGAACTCTCGCACATAAATAAACATTGTGACCGAAATAGGAGGAAGCTTGCTGGTGGATGTTTGGGGTAGCACGTGAATCTCTCGTTTATATCACACATGTTCCACCCTCCTTGTTTTACAAAGTTGTCATGCAATACAACTGACAAAAACTGATACTTCACCAACTGCAATGAATTCAAGAAATCCATGGTTTCATTGTATATCCTCTCTTTCAGATGATCCAACGCACCCTGGTCAAATAGCTCTCCGTACATACGCACTGTCTCTTGCTCTTTCTCTCGGCCCTTCCCTCATCCCATTCGTCACTGATTCTTTTTTTAGAAGAAAGTCTCCTCGTACGGATTTTTCGGCATTTATACATGTCCTGAGGAGAGAACTTGGTTACGATGGATTTGCCTTTGCCACCACATTGTCTGTAGGAGGAGGGGCTGTTTTGCATCATCAATGGAACAATCAAGATACTCAGGATCCGATATACTCTGACCCTCTAGGATTCTCAGTTTTGGATTCCAGGCTGGAGAAGAAGGAAAAGGAGACCGAGAGCAGTAGACGACCTGGAGTTAGGTCTATGCTCGCGCAAGCATGGAAATCTATGATATGCTCTATGAAGGACAGATCAGAGGGCATAGAGCTGACTTTAGAACAACGCACGTTTCTTGCCTACGCGATCGCGTCCTCTGTTGGGATATTCCTGCTGCAGAAAGGGAGGTGCAGAGCGTCCAGACTCAAACAAGGACGCTTCTCGTCGATATCGCCTACTATAGACCTAACGCTATTACTTGCCGTGCGAGCGTTAGACTCGGTCTTCCAATCATTCATTCATAGACGTACCAAAAGCAAGAACTGCTTTACCGTAAAACCCATTGTGGCGAAGGATTTGCTGGAGCAGGAACATCAGAAAACTTCCTCGGAGAAGCTGTCAATGAAAATTGACGCCTTATTATTTTGGGCGTGTAGCGCGAGGTTCGTCAAGTTCAACCTTGAATGCTAACGGATTTTTCTGACCACCGATATAGAATCATGTGGTGCTTTTTTTATGAGCCCCAGCGGTCCGTAGTTATATATTTTTCAGAAGAACCACTGCTGATCTTTTTCTTCCCTAGATTGCCGCGATCTTACGTCAAATGGATAAATACACTTGCGAATATTGATCCTCTTCTACTCAAAACACTTAATCTGCTCCGCGAGGGCAAGTGGTTGTATGGCAATTGCGACCCAGCACACGTTGACTTTCTCAAACCCTACGCATCCAGCCTTCGTCATCCAACCTCATGGGTAGACCCAACCGTTCTACCTCCACGTGGTGGCTCTGCCGCAGATGACGTCTGGAAGGTATTAGGGGTCACAAGCAGGCCTGGAGTCGGTGGAATACCATGTGAATTTGTACATGGGGATGTAGGACGACATTTGGGGCTTTCGCATAGCTGCGTTGCCAACGCCAGCCTACGAGGGATCAAAGCGTTCATAGAAGCTATAGCTATATATATTCCTGTGAGTCCTCTCTCAAATAAGATCACTTGAGTGAAATTGACTTGTTTCACAGGTGCATTTTATTCCTATCCTGATGATCCGGCCTCGAATTCTTCAACAACCACACCGTTTACTACGAACCCTTGTTGGTGCCTTACGTAGTGCGACTTTCCTCTCGACGTTTGTGGCATCCTATTATTTCGCTGTGTGCTTTGCTCGAACTTTAGTATTGGCTAAGTGTCTTCCTTTTGTCTCACATAACTTCTGGGATGGCCCCTCTGGATGTATGCTTACGGGCGCCCTGGTTTGCGGGAGCAGCATCTGGATTGAAAATGGAAAAAGGAGAGGGGAGATAGCACTTTATGTCCTGCCAAAGGCTTTAAGAGCTTGCCTACCGGACCGATGGCTTAAGACTGGAAAATTCCTGAGAATAATTGAATGGTGCGCCATCAGTCTCATTCATTATTTTTTTCTGACTCCGGGCACAGGATCGTCACCATGCTTTCAGTTTCATCATTACTCACAGCGGCTGTCCACCGTCCTGAGTCATTGCGTGGTCTCTCTCGATGGACCTTGTCATTCATCACCAATGGTCCCAACGCCAGATTTTGGAAGCGCAGGCTGAATCATTCGAGTGCTCCTCCGACCCCTAGTATTCCTCCCCGCATTGACCAATCTCATCTACCAGAATCAATCGTTCACTCCCCTAATCGTATATCACAGACGTAATGTGGATATACATATATCCCTTCATCTCTCATAAATTCGTTTATCCCTGCCATAGATGTAGCGTATGGTCATAAAAGGAACAACTCCCGATTATTGTGTCATGATTGGTGGATAGGGCAAAGGACCAATCAACCCCATACGCCAGAGATGTATGCTTATCAAATCTTCGAATGAGTCTTCCACTATTTTTGACTGGGAGACCACCGTCTGAAGGATGTTCGTCAAACGTGACTATTTTAAATCCATCCTGCATCGAGGCTACCAAGAGATCGCGTTTCCGGCAGAACGAAGGATGCCATTTGACTCGCCAGGCTCCCCCACCCACGTCTACATGTGCAAAAGGCACAAGAGGTTTCCGCGCGTCGAAGAGCTGCACTAGATTATTGTAACTGTCTCGTTGAGATATAGAATATGGATTCGGATAGATGGAGCCTACCTCCCAACTGCAATTAAATGTTCGATATGAGGATTGCATTGCATTGTAGTGACACCAGCTGCAAAGCTGATAAAGCCATGAATGGAGTTCGTTTAAGTATTCTTTGACCTGACCTTCTGTTGACAAGAATCGGGGATTCGAAACCACAACGAGTATCCCATACTTTCAGTTTCAAATCATCGCCACCTGTTAAATAACTTGAGTAATTGAGCGTTGGGCAATTTTTTTTTTCTACCCGAATAGATAATGTTGGTATTCCAATAGTTCCACGCCGCAATCCATGGTTCATATTCATGAGCGTGCCAAATTTCTGTCAATTTCATTGTTGCCTCGGTGGGGCGAAGTATGCAGACGGAACCATTTGATAAAGACACCACCAACGATCCTAATACACTGCAAGACGTTAGGCAGATATTTCATTAACAAAAAGACGATGACTACGCACGATTGAGACGATAGGCGATCGGACCAGTCCAGAGAAAGGCAGAGGACGTCGGGAGGGGCACATTGTATTTTCTCGATTTGGAACAAACGACGCTGAAGGTAGATCAGCGAGTTGAGACAAAATTTTTCAATGGAGCACTGCAACCAACCTCGTCAACATTCAGTCTGTGGAGAGTAACATTGCCTTCCGAATCAGCGATGGCAAGGATTGGCGGAGTGACATCTTGGTTATGACACCTGACCAATTGTCAACACTCAAGCTGAGAAAGCGAGGTTTTGAAAGGTAACCATTTCATGTCAAGTACAGCCGGGAGATCAAAATCTTGTAACTTTTGACTTGAATGAAGGATTATTCAAACACTTTTTTTGATGAGTGACATCACTGACTATTGGATTTCATTGGAAACATTAGAAACCTGAAAAACGAGACACTGCCCTCGGCGGTGCTGTGGGGCTGTTCTCTGATTCTCTGGAGAGAAGCTGTCTTCATCAAGTTTGTATGTTCCACAGACAAATATGTCACTGGCTATTTTGCTAGGGCAAAACTCGAGTGAATCGGCAGGAAACCCGGTATCAAAAGCAACCATCGACGGAGGAAAACCCTGTGACGTCACGAACAGTCTACCTCTTTCCAGAAATGTCGCGCATCACCCCGAAAAGGATCGAGGTTTCCTTCAAACGGTATGATTGACAGCTGCTAGATGTCTCCTATAAATACACCCAACGATTTGCCACTCATCCCAAACTCTTGATATTTTACCACCATGGCTGCTGAGTACACTCAGAAGGCCGAAAAATCGATAGCAGACGCGATTCAACTTGCAAAAGATTATTCAAACGCTGAAGGTAACTTGCTTCTTGTAGCCATTATAGACACTTGACTGATTGCTCAAAAGTCTACCCCGCACATCTTTCATTTGTACTCATCAATGAAGCTGGAGTCACCGAGGCCACATCGCCGAGTGGTCCTTCATCTTTTTCCAATGCACCCTTGTTTCCAGGAAGCATTTCAAGAGCAGGAGGTGATATTGTAGGTATTGTCTGTAGCCACTCATCACACATAATCACGCCTTTTCCCTCAGAACAATGTGCGACGGTCTTTGCAAAAGCTGGTAGTCCGTTTACCTGCGCAGAGTCCACCACCCGAAACCATTTCGTATAGTGGTTCACTCAGAAAGGTTCTTCGCGAAGCACAAAGTCTACAAAAGACAATGCACGATTTCTACATTGCCCAGGATCACCTTCTTCTGGCTTTGCTTCAAGATCCTTCTATACAAGGCATCCTCAGGGACAACGGTCTTAATGAGGCGACTCTCAAAACTGCAATTGAACAAATGCGCGGCAATAGAAGGGTTGAATCCAGGACGGCTGAACAGGGCTTTGATGCACTACAGAAGTACGCAGTTGATCTGACAGCTCGTGCAGAAGAGGGCAAGATCGATCCTGTAATCGGACGGGATAACGAGATCAGACGAGCGATTCGCATTCTTTGTCGAAGGTAAAACCATCACTATATCTTTTTATGAATGCTCTAATCGCCTTTGCAGGACTAAGAATAATCCTGTTCTCATTGGAGAACCTGGCGTAGGCAAGACTGCAATTGCAGAAGGTCTCGCTCAACGTATTGTCAATCGTGATGTCCCCGCCAGCCTCATTGCGCGACTCTACTCCCTCGACATGGGTGCTTTGATGGCAGGCGCAAAGTTCAAGGGGGAATACGAGGAGCGTATAAAAGCAGTATTGGACGAGGTAGAGAAGGCGGCCGAGAATGATGGTCCGGGTATAATTCTCTTCATCGATGAATTGCATCTTATCATGGCTGGACGTGGCGCAGAAGGAGGTATGGATGCCGGTAATCTGTTCAAGCCACTACTTGCGCGTGGAAAATTGCGCTGTATCGGAGCTACAACCCTCGGAGAATACAGAAAATATATTGAAACCGATCCTGCTCTAGAGCGTCGATTTGCTCAAGTTCTTGTTAACGAACCTAGTGTACCTGAGACGATCAGCATCCTTCGTGGTATTAGGGAGAAATATGAAGTACATCATGGAGTTAGAATACAGGATCCAGCTCTTATCCAGGCGGCTACTTTGGCACACCGTTATTTGACGTCCAGGCGTCTTCCTGACTCTGCTATTGATCTGATTGATGAGGCATGTGCAAGGTTAGCACCGCTATCTGTTAAATATCAAGCTTATGGGTTCTGATCGAGGTTCCTAGTGCTCGTGTCACAAGAGAGACCGAACCTGAGGCTCTAGATCAGCTTCGCCGTCGTAGATTGGAACTTGAGGTCGAAATACATGCCCTGGAGAGAGAGAAGGATGACGCCAGCAAAGAGCGCCTTCAGAAGGCTAGGAAGCAGTTTGCTGACGTAGAAGAAGAAATTGGACCTATCCAAGCTGCATATGAAAACGAGAAGAGGCGAGGGGATGATATCAATGACGCCAGGAAAAAGTTGGATGAGCTTCAGGCCAAGATGGAAGATGCTCAAAGAAGGTGAGTTGGTAGAGTGTTTGACTGTCATTAGGCTCATTTTTGTCTAGGCATGATCTTGCAGTAGCCTCTGACCTGCGATTTTATGCTATTCCTGACCTTAAAATCCGGCTTGAACAACTTGAATTTCAAAAGGCTGAAGAAGATGCAGCGAGAGGTATTGGTACTGACATCGTCACCCCCGAGTCCATAGCCGAGATTGTTGCTCGCTGGACGAACATCCCCGTTACCCGCCTAGTCACCACAGAAAAAGAGAAATTACTCAGATTGGAGAATGTTCTGGGACAACAAGTCGTTGGGCAGTCAGATGCAGTTAAGTCAGTGGCTAATGCAATTCGTCTATCGAGGAGTGGTCTGTCAAACCCCAATCGTCCAGTTGCAAGTTTTTTGATGGCAGGACCCTCGGGAACTGGAAAAACATTGCTCGCCAAGACGGTATGCATGTCAAAGGCTCTTTTCTGCTGCTTTCTTTCGCTGAAAATACAATTTTAAGCTTGCGACAATTTTATTTGACTCACCAGATGCTATGATCCGTGTTGATGCTTCGGAGTATTCTGAAAAGCACTCGATCTCTCGACTGATTGGATCTCCTCCCGGTTATGTCGGCTATGATCAAGGCGGGCAACTCACGGAGTACATCCGTCGCAAACCATATTCCATCATTTTAATTGATGAGATAGAGAAAGCCTCCCGGGAATTCGTCACCCTCTTCCTGCAGGTCTTGGATGATGGTAGACTAACAGATGGGCAGGGCAGGGTTGTCGACATGCGGAATACAATTATCATCATGACCTCCAATTTGGGAGCAGCTTACCTCAACGACCTTCAGGAGGGTGCCCCTGTCAAGAATGAAACTCGAACGCTTGTTATGGGGGCCATTCAAGCCCATTTCCCTCCCGAGTTCATCAATAGAATCGACGACATCATTATTTTCGTCAGTAGTATCTTTTTGAACATAATTTCAGCACGCTGACATCTTGTAGCATTCACTTTCTCGAAAGGATGTGCTCAAGATCGTAGACATCCGTTTGAAAGAAGTGGAGGATCGGTTGGCGGACAGGAAAATCGCACTCGATCTCGATATGGAAAGCAAGAGCTATCTTGGGTCCGTTGGATACTCGTCCGCCTATGGGGCCCGGCCTCTCAATCGTGCTATCTTGTCCGAGCTCCTCAATCCCCTTTCAGTCATGATTCTGTCTGGTCGCGTTCGTGATAATGATGTTGTGAAGGTTCGTTTTGACGGGCCGCACAATAAACTCTTCATTATTCCAAACCACGAGGCAAATACAACAGACGATCTGGGAATGGATGTTGATGACAATATATCTGGTGACGACATTGAGATTGAGGAAATGGACTAGATTATTTTGATGCCTTTCACTAGCAATGTATAACACAACAATTGTATATTAGAATTTGTATCAGATGAAGCAAGTGTGACCCGCGGACTGTATACCGCGTAATAAATTGATGATAAAAGCAGGTGTGACGATGAGCCTGCGTGACTGCTGAACAACGTACATCTACGATAACCATGCTCAGTCGGGCTATCCCTCAGCTCACCCGCTCTTTTCGTCGTGCAGTATCTACAGTTACTCCTTCAAACAAGAGTTCTGCCACATTACCCGCCCCAAAGCATGGATCTACCACCACCCAGCAAGCCCCGAATTACCCCACAAGCTGGTCAACCAATCAGGCACCTCGTCCCGGCCCCGGAACGAGCCCTCGGTTTGAACAGACCAATATGGAGCTCCAGCCCAATCCTTTGAGTGCCATGGAGCTGATTGCCAATGAGCCTGTTCGAATTGTTCATGGACGAAAGGCTGTTTGCGACGGAGGTTTGGTTCTCTTTTGTACCTTTATTTTATCGTGGCTGACGGTGTCACATCTGGTTGTTTCATTGTTGAAATCTGACCACATCGTGGATCCTGCTTGTTTACATCTGCTGGTAACTTGTTTGACATTTTTACATGAATTCTTGGAAATGGTATCCGCACCCATAATAGGAGGAGGACCCCTCGGTCACCCGAAAATCTACATCAACCTGGTAAGTACCATGTAGTTTCATTTTCCCTCTCTTTCCATCACACGGATGCTCACGTTTTCCTCTCTGCTCCAGGACCAACCAGGGTCGCGTTCCTGTGGGTATGTCGAAGAGATGCTGCCAGTTTATGTCACGTCTATCGGACAAGACTTGCTGTGCTGCATTTCTATATTGTCAATAAGAGAAAGCTCAACTGCTAACTATCATCCGTTTTGTTTTTCATATCGCTTGCTACCGTCTCGTGTCCGCCTTGGTGGGGTAAACTTTTTTTCATCTCTATGTTTGGACTTGGACTGGACATTAACTCCACTCAATTATGCTACACCTAATCTCGAATTGAACCATTGCCTGAATGCCTCGGGTTCAGTTACTGGTGAGTTCATTGTTGTAGACTTTTATTTCCCTGGTGCTCATTTTACGCTCTTCTTAGCGGTCTTCGGTTCGAACAAGCGCCTCACCATCACTAAACCATACCATTCGATATATAATCATTTCCCGATAATAGATTTTTTTGAGAAAAGCAATGGAGACTTCGACAATGAATTGTGCTTGAGGCTGTCTCGCATCTTGCCTTAAAGAGTTAGTGTAAAGATACATGAGTATATGACATGATCTACTACTATTGCCAGTTTTCCAGCCGCCGTAGTGTAGATAAAGAGGAAAGGAGAATTGTGCAAGTAGAATACTTGGTAAAATGGTGGAAAAGAAAAACCGAGTTCAAGTTTTGTCAAGCAACCAATTAATTTTTGTAGCAATGAGGTAAAGAAATAGTAGCAAAAGTGGCAAGTGATTGTAAAACGTAGAGTGACAGGTCTAGTCGCATTATATGACCAAAGAAAGTGCAGTTGAAAATACAACCTCCCGGGACCTAAAGACGGAAATAAAGCGAAGCCCGGGAGATGAACCATAACATATAGGTGAATGAATGTACAGGTTTCTGATAGTGATTGCGAGGGAAAGGTCAGATATAAGACAACACCTGAAGAATGTTTGACAAACAACCAAGATACTCCCTGGAAAAGGAAATAGAGATAGGAATAGCCATGCAGTCAGAGTGGAAAACAATGAAAACTCTTGGGCAAAGATGGTGCAATGAAATGCTTCGGTTATTGTCATGGATGTGATGATGATGATGATTCCTCCGATGGTGCAGCTAATGACATGGGCGACATTGGTGGATATTCACCTCCAGCAACAGCCTCCAACTGGGAGAATGGTGGTAGTTTATTAGGCGATGGTATATTGCTACCAACTGAAGGCGGAAGTGAAGGCTGAACCATTTCACCATGATCATTAGGCAAGAGACCATTTGTACTGTCCCACTTATAACTCACCACTTTGAAGATAGGATTGATGGAAGGCTTGGTGGATTTTGGCGTTTGTCCTGAACTTGGAGGAGAAAATGAACTTGGTGAGTGTCCATACGAACTTGGGGAATGATGTCCGACAGGGTAGTCGTATGAACTGGGCGAACTTTGTTGTCCAGCGACAGTTTGTTGGATTTGAGGAACCCACGTAGATGGTGGCAAAGAAGGTGAAAGGCTGGGTGAAAGGGAAAGAGACCCCACTGGTGGAGGAGAAACGCTGCCAAGATGACCATTCGTATTCATACTAGCTTGCGATCGGAAGTCATGTACCAGCTGACCTTCCAGAGAAAAAGAGTTGGATGAGCGAGCAGAAGCAGGAAAGTCATCGACCGTGCGCAGTGACGACATAGAAATCATTCTGCTAATGCTAAATCGACTCGAGCGATTTCGTAGGCGTGGCGGCCCTGGATCACTGTCCACAGAAGCGAAGGAGATTGAAGACATTCGACTTAGACTATGCACATCCGATGAAGACATGGAGTGGTCATCATCGAAGTCTCGCCGTCGAGCTTTAGAAAATCGTTCCACCGGTGACCGCCAATTGCCACGATCGCTAACGGCAAGTGAATCATTGTGCGATCCGAATCTGCCAGCAGCAGCATTGATGGTCATGTTCGTCGAGCCAGCTATGCTAGCGTTGACACCCTGATTCTTACGAACAGGACCAGACGAGTTCTGCTTCTCCTTATTCTTGAGATACTCCACACGCTGCTCAGTACCGGCCTGCCATTCTAGGTCCGTACCCACAATGCCTCGCATCATCTGGTGACGCTTCTGAATTACAGCACGAGCCTGTTCACGGTGCCGCTTGTCTGCCAGCTCGCGTCGCTGTTTCTCAGCCTCACGCTGGAGCCGTTCTGCCTCTTTCTTGTTCTTTCGAGGATCATTTGCGGGAGGAGTAGAAACACGAATGGATTTATCTGTGCTGGATGATTGTGTGCGCTTGCGTCCCAGAGATTTCGCAATACCTGGAGCTTCCTCATTGACAGGTGGCAGGTGGCTGGTCTTGTCGCCGAACAGCCACTTGGATGGTTTGATAAAACCGAATTTGCTTGGTTTTTGTGGGCCCTGTGGGGGTGGAAGGGTTGTGCGATCAAAGTTTGCACGCGAGAGAGAGTCGGTGACTATTGGGACTGGAGGACGGCCATTGACACGCAACGGTGACTGAGCCGGTTGTCGTCGTGGTGGGGGAGAAGATATATCCATAGGGTAATCTTGGTGAGAAGGCTGTGGATGCTGATTGGGATGATACGGTGCGCGATGTGTAGAAGAAGCATTGGGTATAGAGGAAGATTGAAGGCTCGAGACACTGTGGTGTGATGGGCGCCGAGTAGTTGATCCATTGGTTGATCCATTGGTTGGAGGGGAAAAATCCTGCGGTTTAGGAATATTATTGCGAGGATAAATTTCGAGAAGATAGGGGTGTTCCAAGCATTGGCGACTTGTGAGACGTTTACTGGGGTCATACTTTAAAAGATCACGTATACAGTGGATAAGCGAAGGGGGAACAGTGCGCTCAAAAAGAGAATGGATATCTTTTGGAGGCGTCTGTAGGCAATCATCCATGAGACTCAGAGAAAAGATTCTCATGGACTGGCGGTACTTACAGGACCAAACCGGAGTCCACATCGTTCTGCCGCAAGCTGAACGCCCTTCGACCACAGCCCTCCGCCAATTGGGTTTGAATTCTCGTCATGATAGTTACTACCAGGGTCTCCCATTATCTCACATATACGGTTTATTTGATCCCGATGATCGGAGCCTGGAAAAAGAGGTTTGAGATTGACAAGTTCCGCCATGATGGTCCCCAGTGCCCACATATCCACAGGATTCGAATATTCTTTACTCAGGAGGAGGACTTCCGGTGCACGATACCAGCGAGTGGATACATATTCGGTGTAAGGTGGTTTACTTTTGGTCTCACGAGCCAAGCCAAAGTCGGCTAGTTTGATAATGGAAATTACATCCTTCTCTTTTGCTGCATTGGAGGCGGCAACAGGAGAGACAGGGACGTAATCGTGCAGGCCTATAGTTGTGACGAGTACGTTTTCTGGCTTCATGTCACGATGAAAATACCCAGCAGTGTGGATATGATCAAGGCCTGAGACAATTTGGCGAAAAATGTCACATACGAGGCCGCCTGCAAGGGCACGGCCCTTGCGAGCCTTGATGAGGTGAAAAAGGTTACCTTCCATGGACTCAAAGACGAAGTAAAGCTGCCGGGTATCGGGAAGAAGAAAAAAGTCATACAGAGGAATAATGTTAGGATGGAAAGGGATTGTACGAAGTGACTGATTGTATGGGGGGAAAGTCAGAAATACGACGAGTTGAGAAGACCGAGATGCGCACCTGGAGCTCCTTGAGTTTCTGACATTCCTCCCAACCTCCTGCCCACTGTCGCCTCATGAGCTTGACTGCCACGAGCCGCTTCCCTGCCCACTCCGGGCGTGCACCTGCCCCGCACTGCATTGGTGAGAGCGGTGTATTGGGAGGAAGGGTGCCGTGCCAATCGCAGAGCCATACTGTACCAAAGGAGCCATCGCCGAGACACTTGATGATCGTGTACGAGCGTGTGGAACCTAGGGAAGGGTAAGGAAGGTAAGGAGAGAGAAAGGAAAGAGGACGAACTGGAGTTGGCATTGCCGACGACGAGACGGTCTTTGTCGACGGTGATGGAGGGGACGCCGACGACGACGACGGGAGAGCGCGGAATGTTGTTGGAGGGATTGTTGCGGTTTTGGTACATGATAGGGCATGCATTGGACTCAGACGGGGGAGAGCATGGCAAACGGAGTATGGCAGCTGCTTCCTGCACTATTCGCTTCCCACGCATTCTGCCTCTTCCAAATCCTAGACTACAATTACATTCCGCTTCCTGCGGCTTTTAGTACGGTACTTCATGGAATAATTTAGACACGCTTTCCCCATAGTGGCTCCGCCGAATCACTTCTCCAAGCACCTTCCCTATGTCAATCACCTCGATTTTCCCGCATCGCTGCTGGTTCTCTTGTTGCGGTAATGTGTTCGTCACAATCAGTTTCTCCAACGAGCTTTCCTCGATGGACTTGAGAGCACTCCCGCTCAAAATTCCGTGCGTAACTATGGCGTACACCTTGCTTGCCCCAGCCTCGGTAAGATATTGTGAAGCAAGACACAAAGTGCCACAGGTGTCCGCCATATCATCCACCAGGATCGCAACCTTGTCCTTCACATGCCCCACAAGTACCATGCGCGATACTTCGTTCGCCTTTTTCCGCTCCTTGTGGAAGAGCGCAAAATCTACTCCCAACCGATCGGCAATCGATGTCGCCCTGTTTGTGAGATGAGTATACTGCCTAGCTTCTGCTAGTAAGTAAGCTGTACCGCTTCGCGCCACCTGCATCTGGTGATACAATGGCCACGTCGTTCAAGTCAAAATGTGTTCGAATGTAAAGGATTGCAGACGGTTCTGCGTACAACTGCCGACAGTAAGCCGGAAGTGATAGATCATGTATCAGGACTTACACTACAACCACACTTGAGCAAGGTGATCAATGGGATCAAACGCTAGACTCACTTGTCAACTGGAACATCAAAAAATCCTTGTATTTGAGATGCATGCAGGTCCATCGTCTGAATAAATTTATGAATACAAAATCAGCAAACACCAACAATCCGATGACTCACGATGATATGATCACAGCCTGCCTTTTGAATCATATTGGCAACAAGTTTGGCAGTAATAGGTGCCCTGCTCTTGTCTTTTTTGTCCTGCCTGGCGTAGGGAAACAAGGGAATAACAGCAGTGATTCTCTTTGCGCTCGCAATCTTGCAGGCGTGAATCATAATGCAGAGCTCCATAAGAGCTGTGTTGACTCTACCACAACCAGTGTTTATGATGTACACATCATCCTCGCGCACAGACTCCTGGATTCGAACTTGGGTCTCGCCAATGCCGCTCCGAGTGACCTCTGCCTTGGATAGGGGTAGGCCGATGCTAAAGGAACGTAGTCAGCCCACTGCGGGTGGTGTCAGCAATGACTCATACCGTCTCGCTATGATTTCCGCCAGTTCGGGATGGCTAGTGCCTGTGGGAAGACCATTTTCCAGGTGTCCAGGCGACAAGCCAAGTAAGATACGTACCAGTGAAAATCTTGATTCCACTTCCATTCAACATAGTAGATTAAGCAAGCAGGGCCGCTATGGACCAGTAAAAGAGGTTTCAGAGTACACTAATGATAATGTTAGGCAAAATAGATAGAGAAAACTGGACAAGAGATGGCGTGGAGTGGCCGTAATGGGAAGCTGTTTAGATTTTCCGGCGCATCGCTTTGTCACAATCAGTCACCATTGTCATGCAGCGAGCTCCCTGTAGTTCCTCTCCCGAGCATGTACATGCATGTATTTCGTTGCCTCTGCTTGATGTCGTGCTCGCTTTGTTAGAGCAACCAGGCCGTTTCAGGCAATATTCCAACGTAAAACTCCTGTTGCTAACTCCATCCGTCTATATCATCAAATTTTCTATTTTGAGCCACGAAGTTGACTGTGCAGAAGCCTGGAGAAGTATAACGTATAACAGGAGCGCCGTAATGAAGGACTGTCAATTTCGGCCCATGCCTGGATCTTGAAAATTTTGTATCACACACCTCCTTCCCCATCATCTGACCCTTCTGATTCGTTCGACGGTGGCGGCGGCGGCAGGCGATAATGATCTTTATGGAACTCTAATGATACATCCCCAACTCAGATTCGTTTTCAATTGAATCATTCTTTCAACCTCCACTAACGGATGCTGACATCTCAGCTCACCTTTACTCCGGTAGCCACCCTGCAGGATATAGATACATGAGACACTTGCGACCTGACTAAACTCATCTTGAGGCTTTCTGGACCAGCATGCCCCTTAAACGGCTCCACTCTTCAAGATTAGTCGTGGAGATGAACTTAAGTATACAACATACCCTTCATATAGGTCAGCGTGACCAAGAACTTCTGTCTGGTTAGGACCCTTAGAACCATATGTCGCATGGCGTCAAATCCTTTTTCAGTTAATCCTTTTTCGGCATCCCTATTTTTGTCTCGCCGAGGTCAGCACTTTTCTAAAGTGCTGTGCTCTTGACTATTTCATCAACATGAGGTTCTTCTAAATTTACCACTTGTCTGGAGTCTCCTTGACGATGGCAACGGCATTGCTGACTACGGTGAGACTCGAGATCATCGTATAAGATGTCCGGTCAATAAACATTCCAGATGCCACTGATCCAACTTCATGAACCACTTTCCGTGGATTCGTCGAAGTCCCAATGTGTGAATTTTTTATTTTTGTATCAACGATCAATAAAGCGAAGCTGGTACACACTCCGCTCATAGTCTAATGCGAGCTACTATGAATACCGGCTAGGAAAGGGGGGGAGTAAGTGCAAGGAGAGCTATTGCTGTAGCTAATCTCGACGCTAGAAACACAGGTTGCTCGCAGCCAACCGTCATTTAATAGGTTTGAAGACAAAAAGTCTAAATAAAACCCAAACATACGAAGAGAAGTAGAGATGTTTTAGACGTCTAGGGCTGTTGCATCAGAAGTGAATGCTCCTGCGTGCATCTTGGGAAATTTGACAAATCACCGACGATCCAGTCAATTAAGTGGAAGAAGCCGTAATGCTTGCAGTCGGCCATGAGGTGAGCATATGGTCTTGTCGCAAAATGCTTTGATTCATACTCACAGCTAATGACTTTTTGAGCGAAATCAGGAGCATCAATCTGATATCTAATCAGTGCGTGTGTGAGGTGGTTTTCTAATGGTCATTGTCATTTTTCGGACAGACTTGCAGCACTTTAGACACGCTACCTTTGAAGTCAGCTCAGAGGCTGCTACATATTCTCTTTCCCAATACACGGCAATGGAAATCAAACAGCAGGAAGGTTTTGATGTTGACCGCAAATTTTTTGGTTACTTCCCATGGGCAAAGACCCAACGGTATGATCAAGGCTCACAAAACGCGGTCATCCTAGCATATCAACCCCCCTGGATCCTGAGTCAGACTGATTTTGAGGATTTCATCAAATGTGGCTCGGTGGGTATGTTATCCTCTTACAAAGACAAATATCGAAAATTTCAGCTTCCTCCACATATGCCTCTGGGGCACCTATATCCTTCAGAGTAAGCATAGAATTTGGACCAAGGTGAGCATATCTGCAATGAGTTGTATTCATTTCATCCTGGTCAGCTTTGGGACTCTTGTGTCAAACATAACACAAAGTGGTTTGTGATTACATCTTGGAACATCTGGGCATCTGATT
>Ga0153946_1000093_pt1 | contig 31553 bp, 40 predicted proteins | sample TSNJ030MetaG_FD_104751 | JGI IMG/M metagenome (GOLD analysis project Ga0153946, IMG submission 104751) | Attine ant fungus gardens microbial communities from New Jersey, USA - TSNJ030 MetaG | ecosystem: Host-associated > Fungi > Mycelium > Unclassified | place: USA: New Jersey, Wharton State... | reverse complement strand
CTGAGTGGTCATGTGCTCAATGATTCGTTTGGCTAAGGTCGCAGATAATCGATGTCGGAGTGCATAGTGTACCAAGGCATTGTATGAACTCACAGCCATGGCAGGTTGCATACGAGCAAGGGGATGAGAGGGGGTGAAGTTGAACCCTCGGATCCATCGGACGCCACTGGAGCAGTCAAGACCTCGGGGTGGAGCATGCCTTAAAATGAAGGTACGGTTCAGTTGAGCACAGTGAGTCGGAGGATTTTGGCACAGATGGAGAAGAGTCCGATGAAAATATTGATACGCTGGGACATGCATTGCTCCAGTGGTTCCCCTTACCCAAACCCGATTATCAACCTTTGGACAAGAATAGAGAGCTTTGATGAGGGTCTCCACTCGCGAGAAGGGAAGCTGTCTGTTATTCAACAAATCCCCTAGCACGGCGAGCGCTTGAAGTGCTTGCTGAAAATCTGGATCATCGACATCGCGAGACATGGCTTCTTCAAGCTTCTTCTGGATAGGCGACAGAAGTTTAGTTAGTGTGTCTAGCAGCGGCTGCAGATCTTGAGTAGACAAGTGTTTTATATACAATGCTTTTGAGGTCTCGAAAGACGGTTGCCTCGATTTCTCAAGTTGACAATATGCGGTCAAATTATTGGACCTTTGTTCCCAATCCTTGACCAAAAGGCCAAAGAGAAGTGAGGCAATAATTATCTCGCCATTGATGAGGCAAAGTGTGATCAGGGTATTGAACATTGCACGTGTGCGTTTGCTCTCGCTCTTCCGTGCCATAAGCCACAGCTGCACAGCGAATGCAGTATTAGGATTCGATGGTTTGTGACTGTGCACCGAAAGTACATCTGGGTCATGGAGAAGTTTTTGCATATGACGCTTAGATAGATCATCCCTTCTTTTACTCACGACGCTTTTGTCCGTTGCTGCTTCGGCAAGGCCATCTGTGATGCATTCAAGTATTTTCCCGCGCAGCCGAATTTGATTTTTCATCAAGGCGATTGCGAACTCAGATGCTTGGTGAAATAGACCATGACGTACGAGGCCGTGAATCAGAGCGTGTGCAGGAAGTCGTGGGGAAACACCTGGAGGAATGGTGACCGGGAGTCTTCTGGAGGACTGCCAAAATTTAAGCTGACGCATTTCTTGAGGAAGGGCAGCGTAGCGGACAGTGTTAACAATCATCATAGCACCCTCAAAATCATGTTCTTCGAGAGACATATGAACAGCATTGGTAGCAGCCAATGCTAGACGTGAAGGTCGAGCCTGTTCGGGGGTTTGCGGAGGAAAAGAAGCGGAATCCACAGAGGGATACTCTGGAAACTGCGTGGTTTCAGAGGTAAAATGGCGAGGTATACTGGCTGTAATTTTCGAGAAACATGAGGGATTTATATGTGGGGAGGTCCTGGATGTGAATGGCTTTGGAGATGGAAAAAAGGTGTGAATGCGTCCGAGGCTGGCTGATGAAGACCTGGCGATAGTCTGCCAGATGCATTGCATGTACTTCACATAACCTAAAAAAGTAGTTGATCTAGCATGACTTGTATCGCAACATCACCACGCACCCAGGATCTCGTGGTTCAAGACCAAGGACAAAAATGCGAGAATATATCGATGTTCAACACGTGACTCACGAAGCGGTTTTGCTGGTACCAATGGAACAACATGACAGGTTAGGCAGTAGGTGGTGTACTTGCGGGCACGCTGATAGTTTAGTCATATTGGATTAGGTGTTCAATTAGATCCAGTCAGTCGACAAGGTGAGGTCCCCTTCTTGAAAAGCAGATGGATATCTGTACCGTGGGAAAATCAGACCACATGGGGTTTAGAGAATGCCTACAGCGGTCGTCTTCAGGTTTTCAGGATCCGGGACCAACAAAAAATTTGCTTTTATCTTTTATTTCAGAATAATTTGGTCACCCATGAGCTACCGATACGGAGGCTACCGCAAGCGCTACAGAGGTAAGATGTCAGACTCCCGCTGAGGCAATAATGACCATTTTGTGCAGACGATTATGATGACCGCAGACGTGAGTTCGTAGAACTCCCAGAGGACAAACTAAAGACTGCAATCATTAAGTTCGGTGAAGTGGTATGCCCCACTCTATTCTTTTCTTGACCCGCGCCTCACACAAATGCTAGGATGCTCAAGAGGAGCTACCTCAACTAGAAAAGCAAATCCGTGAATACCAACCCTTGAATGTTGCAAACATTTCCGAGGCTTTCAGAATAAGGTATCTTAGCTTTATATCTTCTGTTCTTTACTCATGGTAGATTCTAGTGTAACTGAGCAGCCATACAAAATCCCGTTCTATACTGCTCTTCTGCGTAGTCTTTATAATGCACCTGATCAAGCAGAGTCCGATGAACCCGTACTGGGCCGACTCATTTTGGAAGACTTTTGGAAGGGCTTCCAGGGATATTTGGATAAAGTGGCATGGCGAGAAACACGCCTATGTGTAATCCTTCCTCTGCTTCGGAATTTACGCAGCTTACTCTTCCATAGATACAATTTTTCGCTCATCTAACCGTTGCAGGTCTCATTTCGCCCGAATCCATGATCTCTCTGCTGGAATCTTTTGTCGCTGTGTTGGATGAGTTTGGCGTCTCTCATGGTCGTGCCAAGAAAGCGGCTTCGGCAGCTGGCGAAGGTCTGATAATTGTGAGCCAATATTGCGATGCAGACTTTCTTTTGTTGAGTTCTCGTTCAGGCAGGATCGGTCCTAAAGGCATATTCTTCCAAAAGTGTGGATGATATGATTACTGCAATCCAAGCTTACAGTGATTCAATGATCAACTCAAAATGGCTCGTAGCTCTCAACAGCAGGATCTCTAGTGATGTAGTCATTCCAGAGAGCGCAAATGAAGTAGGTGTTTTATAGTATCAACTCCCCATCTGTCATCAGGATATCCTTTTCTAGGTGCTCGACAGCCTCCTGGCTGCTTTAAAAGCGCTCAATGAGACCGACTTTATAGGAACCGTTGACTGCATTCCACAGCCATATCTTCGCGAGGGGATTGACATTGCAATATCCAAATACGACCTACCCTCCGTGTTAGTGCCCCCGGAAATCATTGAGGTTGAAGGTATTACCTCCGAAACTGGGAGTGAAACTCAGATTAAAAAAGAAGAATGGCCTGAATACTATTTCCGTGTCTTCACAGACGAAGTGGGTTTCCAAACTTGCTTTGACTTCCAGTTGTCTGTTTATCATCTGAGCTTAGGTGTCACCAGACCCAAACACGCCTGCCGGTTATATTATTCGCAGTGCTCTAATTGATACAATTGACATCTTCGAGATTAATCGCAAAGAATGTGCGCGCCTCTTATTGGAATATCCTAAGTGGAATCTTCCAGGCACATTCAAACCGAAACCCGGCTCAACGATAGAACATGACACCGTCCAAAGCAAGGATTGGCAGCTTGAAAGCACTGTTCTAGAAGCGAGTTTCTGGCCTTCACTCACTTCTGTTCTTTATTGACTTTATCCTGTGAGACAGACTATCCTTGGTGCCTACTTGGTTTTGCCAGAGCCTTCTCAAAAGTCAATTTACTACATAAGCCTGATCACGGAATTATGCAAGCTGTCGCCCTCGACTGTCGGACCTGCTGTTGGAAAATCTATACGGAAACTGTATGCTGCTCTTTCTGAGTCGTTGGATGTCGAAGTTGCGCGTAGATTCGCAGAATGGTTTGCCGTCCACATGAGTAACTTTGGTTTTCAATGGGTTTGGAAGGAATGGTGAGCCTGTTCGCTGGCACGTACTCGCTACCCTTGACTCCTGCTACAGGGTCCCAGACCTGTCCCTCGCAGTTCAGCATCCTAAACGTGCTTTCATTCGCCGAGTCGTTGAGTTTGAAATTCGGCTTGCTTACCATGAACGTATCTTCAAAACACTCCCTCCGCCAATGCAAGAACCCGATGCTTTTGTAATATCCGAACAAGCACCTGCGCCTGCATTCGAATACGAAGACCCGTGTAAGTCAATAAGATGTATCTTCAAACTCTAATGGAACTGTCATCGACAGCACATCCGCATTTTGAAGCTGCTCAGTCAGTACTTGATCTATTCCGAGGGAGGGCAAGTGCCGAAGATGTTATTGCCCATCTTGATACGCTCAAGAATCAGTTCGAGGGATGGGACGATGGCCGGCTTAACGTTGATAGTCTAATGCGGTCCATTGCTGTTCAATCTCTCCTCAACATTGGATCTCGTTCCTTTTCACATCTTCTCAACGGTATCGAACGATATCTCGCACTCCTTCGTTATATAGCTAGTGGCGGCGCTTCCAGCACCGGAGGACTCGGTGATACAGAAGCAAAGAATGATATCTTGACCGCCGTCGCGTCGTTCTGGAAACACAATCGACAGATGGTTGGAATCGTCTTCGATAAATTGATGCAATATCAGATCGTCGATCCTACTGATGTTATTGGATGGACTTTTCTGAATGGCTCGGTTGTCGGACAGTTGAGGGAGATCGAAAAGCCGTTGAATTTGAGTGCATTTGAGTGGGATTTGCTCAAGGCAGCGCTAGATAAAGCGAACGGAAGGGTCGTGATTGCCAGGAGAAAAATTGCTACGCTGAGAAAGGAAGATGACGATGCTCGGGCGAAAGCAAAAGCTAGTCAAGAGATGGAAGTTGATGGAAATGCAAAGCCTACTGGTACGAGAATCAGAATCTTGAATTCGATCCAATTTCTTACACCCTATATCTCTGCTTCGTAACGGTATCTTGGTATTTTTGGCATGCTTTTTTTTCATTTTGATATATCATATCAGATGAAATAGAAAACGTAGCACTTGAGACGGCACTCAAGGCTTCGGAATCCCTCGTTCGCGAACAAAAAGCAGCATTATCGCGTACATTGGGAGGATTCATATCTTGCCTAACACCTCCGACAGATGACTTGAATCATAATTCTCATTCGAGAGATGTAATTGGTGCGGAAGCCTGGCAAAATCGGGACGCTTGGGGTCGGGATGAATGGAATACTTGGGAGACTTGGGGTTGGTATCGTCAATTTGTGAGAGCGGTGAGTGGCACTGCCACCTTTTTCTCGTCTTCCCTTTTGCTGCTCTCTCTTCTTCTGGGATATCACTCCGTTGGAAAGTTGTTTGATTCTCATACGTTACGCTAGTATGCACCATATCTGCGCAAGTACACGAATACTTTGGAGACTGTGTCCTTTGTGCGGCTCAATGGAATGGATGGACCAGCCGTGAACCTTCTGAAGAAGTTATGGTATGTTGCCACCGGGCAAGAATAATTTTTGTGGCTGTGCCGATCATACAACTTTTTGTTGCTCTTTATTGTGTCTCAATACATTTTGGTCATCTGGAATTAGCCTGTTGAGAATACAGGGACGGCCAGAGTTCATGCTTGATGACTGATGAGGCAAGGTCTATCAGATAACAAGTGCAACGTGAGTAGATCATAGATTGGTGTAGTGAGAATTGATGACTTGAAACTACAGTGATGTGCTAGACAATTTCAGCAAGCACTGTCTAGGGATGCGAGACCGAGATAGAGAACGAAAGGAACAAGATGAGTCCTGAGGACAGGAGCAGTCAACCTCGAATCGCTATCTTTGGACCATTAGCACAACTTATGGGGTCAAAGAGAGGGAGAGCTGTTTAAATCTAAGCTTAGATACAAAGAGGGTACTGTCATTATTGGATAGCATCGAGAAAGAGATGATTCCAGTCGAGGTGGACTCTTGAAGGAAGATACCAATCACAAGATCATCTTTGGCCGCAGGGGTCGAGATGCAGTGAAATTTTGTTCGGCTGAGATATCATGTAAAGAATTTGATAATAGCCCTGATTAAGCATTTGACTCAGATTTAACCGTCAGATGTGATCTTCGGTGTAGATGAGCAACTACATGCGGATGACGAGTTACCCATATTCTTGTGGGAGGCCTAATAGGTTTTCGAGAGTGTCAAGAGTATGTACCGCAGCTTGGATTTAACAGAAGGGTGGCCGGAGGGCAATAGAAATGAGCCCTAATTAGGCATCAGGGAGCAGGGATAAGCGGGCGTAAAGAGACACCGAGCCTGACCAATGCATGATATGGAAATACTTCCATGATGTCTGCGGGTGAATGAAGATGAGGTAACTATTGATTGACACGTAATATCGTGAAGAAGTAACACTGTATAGGTATGAGTAGTACGCGCCAAGCTATAGAAAAAGAGGACGTATTTATCCAGGACAGCTGGCCACGATGAGGGAGGAAGATGTGGATTCAACTTTCCGCTTGCCAGATTGATTCAAACTCTCTCACCTGAATGCATGGGTTATCTCAGAGCTGATTGTATATGTGCCTTATGTAATGATCACATTCAAAATCACAATCTGTCTTGCTTCTTCATGTCTTCATCAACGGAGACCCTAAGCCTTTCCACAGACATAGAAAGACCAAAGGATCTGATTGATGGAACGATCTCTCAAGAATTCTCTTCTCCAACGCAGCCAGTTGTCAAGTTGTTGACGCCCGAGGCACTTGCTACATTCACAACTGCACAGGAAAAAGCTGGCATTGTGTACATCTCTCGAATTCCTCCCGGAATGCAGCCAACCAAGGTGCGCCATCTGATGAGCGCGTATGGAGAGGTGGGGCGGGTGTATTTGCAACAGGAAGGCATGGTCGAAAACCTGATTCGATAGAACTGACTCCATGAGTTCTGCAGATGCAAAACGGACATATTTGAGAAAAAAATTCACGTCGACGAAAAAGCCACATTTTACAGAAGGATGGATTGAGTTCAAGGACAAAAAAATCGCACGAAGTGTGGCAGACATGCTTAATGCTCAGCCGATCGGCGGGAAGAAAGGGTCACGCTGGAGAGACGACGTATGGACGATGAAGTATCTGCCCAAGTTCAAGTGGAACATGTTGACTGAGCAAGTTGGTAAGTGTCACCAAATGGTGATCTTGGAGTAAATAAATAATGCTGCTGTTCAGCACACGAAGCACAATTACATCAAGCTAAACTACGGGTCGAACTATCGCAGTCACGCGCGGAGCAACAGGAGTACCTACACAATGTCGAGCTTGCTAGAATTCTGAAGAAACGAGAGGAGAAGGGAGACTTTCACCCTCGGGAACGGACGTTGAAGCGGCGCGCGGATGAGGATTCGGATTCGAAGCGGAAAAGACCGAAAGACTCGAAATTGGAGGGTGTATTAGAGAATATATTTTGATAAATAATTGATGAGAAATGACGCACGGGCCGTGGGAGTCGGAGTTTGAACCAGGTAGTGTGTGAGAAACGCACAGGAAAGGACTTGGTCACGACCACTGTTGAGCGTGTCGAACAAGGGCCAATTTGTGCTCGTCGTGATCCTCAGAGGTCTGTGCTTCACTATGCTCGGCCTCTCCTCTCCAGCCTCTGATTTCCATTTCTCTGTCTCTTTCTTGGCCTTCTAAGATGTCCTGGTCTTCCTCGCATCCTCCTCCCCCTGGACGCTCCCGCTCCCGCTCCCCTCGCCCTTACCCTCCCAGGTCTTCTTATCCGGACCACCCATACACAGGAGATGCTTACAGTCGAGACTGGGAAGGCTACGACCGTGAGCGATGGTCTTCCTACGACCGTGACAGAACTTCATATGATTATTCTCGCCGCCGAAGCCGGAGCCCTCCTTCAGACGAAAGTGCGTACACGAGTATGAAAGACTTTTGTTTGTTCTCACAATGAAACCAGGCAGAAAGCGACGACGTTCCATTTCTCCCTTTGACCGCGATAGGGACCGTTACGATCCGCGTCCACGTTACAATGATGACTACGGTTTGAAACTTTTCAACTTTATATACCTCTCGGGTAACTCACCGTTTTTGCGTTTTAGATACTCACTCACGCGGCTACGGATACTCCTCACCTCCACGTAGAGGCCCTGCGGGTTCTTATCAGTCGTCGCGACGCCCTCCTCCCGATCCTCATACGTTCGAATTTCCAGCGACCCTTAAGCAGTATGCAGAGTGGTTCCGTTTCTTCCACCCCCAGGAAGCTTTTGAAGAAGATAACGCTGACAAAGTCGCCGAGCAAGAAGCAGGTGATGGCTCTAAGCCGCGGAATGGCATCAGGAGTAAATGGGAAAAGTATAAAAAGGAATTTGCTGCTAACCAGGTCAGCGTCCCCTCTCTCATCTTGCTCTCGCCCGCGTTTCTATACTTCTGTCGGAACATCGTGGCTGAATCTGCTTTGTTGCTGTACATTAGCTTCAAACCATGTTTGAGCACCATAGGAAATCTCCGTGGTTTGCCGAAAAGTATGATCCTAAATTCCAAAATCTCCGCTTACAGGTGCGGAAGGAGGGTTGGAAAGGTCGTATTAATACTTTTCTTGATGATCTCGAGTCTGGCAAGTTTGACCCAGATTTGAATGAAACTGAGCCAGAACCACCCTCACCTGCAAAGGAGACTTCACCTATTAACGATATTGCCGCCGAGACTAACGGCGTTGCTGAGGAAAGCAAACCATCTGGTGGTGATGATGAAATGCAGTTCACTGTCGAAATTGACGAAGAGGCGGTCGATCCTGATGTTAGCAGAGTGGAGACCAATGGCAAACATTTGTCAGATAACAAACGAAGTAATCGCGGGATGGAAATTTCTGTTCCGCCTGAGGGCAATCAAGTCATGATCCGTACCATTCCACCTGACATTGGCCGTGTCAAGCTCGAGGAGGTTTATGCTCACCTTTCCTTTTTTGGTGTATGACTCAATTTCCTTTTTTCAGGTCTGTACGAAGATTCCCGGTTTTGTGTACCTTGCTCTTGGTGATCCTTTGCAAAAGCGCAATTTCTATCGTGCAGGCTGGATACGCTTCCGAGATGATACGGACATGAGCTCTGTTGTCGCCGAGCTCGGAGACAAAAAGGTACGCTACTATCTGCTGCCCCATAACATGTTTCTTTTCTTGCTGTGTCACTATTCAGATCGAGGGGTTCAAACTTCATGTTTCCCATGTTGTCAGGCCATTTATTAACCGCGTGCGAAACACGCCTGACGCTGCAAGCCGTCCTGAGCGTCTAGAAAAAGATCTTGGCAACGTGAAGACCCTTGCAATGCAGTTGGAGACGGAAGCTGCAAAGTTACGTGTTATGAAAAGATCACAACTTAACATGAAACCCAAAGTCAATGGTGAGGCAAAGCCCGAAGAGGATGCGATCATTGCATCGCCTGAAGAGACTGTAGAGGAAGAGGACCCAGAACCTAGAGAGTGTGGTAGTGAGGCTGTTGAACGGAGGGTTGAAAAAATTATGGTAGATCTTCGTGAGCAAGGGCTAGTAGACGTGAACAACGAAAGGGAATATATAGAAAAAAAAGTTGATCTCTTCTCTTTCTCCTTTTTGTGAGTATCGCTGATTTTTATGTGATTTACAGGTGGTGATATCACTGGATTTGTATATCGCTTATCTCCGGGCAGCTTTCCACACATGCTATTATTGCGCTGTAATAACTGATCATCTTGAAGAATTGCAGCGTAAGTGTATCAAACACGAGAGGAAGCCTTTTTCGTGCGCGAATACCAAGCCTACTGAGAATGAGAACGCTGAGAAGGATAAGAAAGCTGACGAAAGCGAGAAGGACGGTGTAGAGCAAGAGAGAGATGGCAAGGAGAAGGATGGGAAAGATAAGAGAGGAACTGAACGAAATGGTGATCTTTTATGGATTTTTCTATTGTCATTTGTGCAATGCTGATATCTTTGCAGATGGTCGGTGGTTGGAGTGGTTAGACTCTAAGATCGCTCTGCTTATCAATCGAGACGGTGTTGACCCCCGCGACTACGGGGGTAAATCTTATGAAGAGTACGTTTACATCTTCCACTATCTGTATATTGTCATTGATGGTAATTTTAGGGAGCTTGCCAAAGCAGCTGAGCCTCACATCAAACAGGAGGATGAAGGCAAATTCAGATGCAAAACGTGTCAAAAGCTGTTCAGGGCCTCGTCATTTGTTGAGAAACATATCGCCAATAAACATCCCGAACTTGTGAAGCACCTTGATGATGTGCGTGACTACTATCAAAGGGCCAATGCCATTACTAACGGGGTGCCATTCAGTTAACCTACTTGAACAATTTTGTGCTAGACCCACATCGTATCCAACCGTTTACGCACCCTCCTCCAACGATTGGCAATGCCAATCAAGCTCCTCCACCTCAGGCTTATGGGATTCAAGGTACAGCCTTTCATGCCGAGTACGGCCGAGCTGGTGGGCATTATTCATTCCCACCAGGACCACTACCGTATCCTGGGTACTGGGATCCTTATGCTGCATACCCATATGGTCCTCCGGCTCCTTATCCTCCTCCAGCTATGCTTCCTCGTCGTGATGAGGGTACTATCACTGGTAGGCGCTTAAGTGAGCGCATAAGTGGCTTTACTGCAGAAACTACTGTACCTGTAGGGGCTGGTCTTCCTCCTAAACCTTCTCCAGCCGCACTTGACTCTGCATTGACAAGTGGAAATGGGATTGGACGTCGGAACATGAGGAACAATGGTCAGGCTGGTGGACCGCCACCCCCGCCACCACCAGATGCCAAGGAGGATCCTCGTGCCGCCGCCGGAAGAAGGGTAAGCTATCATGACATGGACCTTGTTGCTGAGGTATGTCACTATGTCCCCAAAAGAACTGAGTTAATGACAACATGAAACCAGGGAGATGTTGAGTTATTTTACTAATCCTGCTGAGTTTTTTGACCTTTCATTGAGTAATTGAATGTGGAGATTGTGACATTAATGTTGCCGTGTTTGTTACATGTTTGAGTTTACGAAAAATCGTTTTTTTCTGGTAGAGGATTTTGATCAATTGTAGAAGATTTACGTGTGATTGAAAAGGAGGCAGAGTGAGGAATGATCATCATTCATTTTTGAGTAGCAAGTGAATAGTGGACGTATTTGGTCAGGTTTGAGGTACAATAGTTTGCCTCTGCGCCTCCAGTATCTCCATTCTCTATACAGGCGCCACATCCTATCCTCCAACTCCATTACATTCCCCCCTTCTTTTGGCCTCTTCTGAACAAACATTGGTTAGCTTTCCTCTATCGCGTCATAAATGTCACTCATTGGCATCCCAGCTCTGTTGAAATAGCCCACTACAAGTGTTATGAGTACACCAAGGCGGCCAACACTTCGAGTTACCGATTCAATTGGCTCTCAGGATGGTCTCGTTACGGGAAATCCTTCGACTCGGCGTAGTCATGCATTCAGCATCTCGTATGCTGGTCAACGGCCGGGTAATAGCAGGGGTTCTAGTTCTGGTACGGCTCCACGGCGGCAATCTCCCGATTCATCCGAAGGAGAGGGTGATATACCGACGTCTAAAGATAGTCATTCCGAAAGCGAAAGTAAAGCTCAGACTCAGAGGACGATTGCTCCGACATTTATGACGACCGAGGCTCGAGACTCGACCACCGCTGACATGGGTGCTCCTCAGTCCCAATCTTCACCACTCTTTTCGTGCCCGGTTCCGTCGCTACCCCCTTCCCAGCTCAGTCATCTTCAGCACCCACATAGACAGCAGATGCGTTCTATTCATTCGAATCCTGTCACGCCTGTCCAACCTACGTCGCCTATTGATTCCCTGTCGGTTGAACTTGCAGACGCTTTTCAAATGGTTATCCAGACCATGCTCCAGATTTCGCCACCCCAAGTTTTGGAATCTGCGAAGGAACAATACTCGGCATGCTCGTTGTCTGTTCCAACACCCTCGATGTCTGCAATGTTCACTGCCATGAAGACTCTTAATTATATGTCAGCAAATCTACTCATGTTTTACAGCAGCGAATCTGGTTCTCTTGATTATTCTGAAGGAGATACGAAAGTGCAGAATGTGTTCGATATTGGGGAGCTGTTGCAGGGTGTCGGGGATACTTCAAGTGCTATTGCTGCTCAGGCTGGTGTTGATTTGGTACTTCACTACGGAGAAGTGGACGTAAGGCATGTTTATGTGAAGGGTGATGAATGTGGAATTGTATATGCTTTGCTCCATGTACGTGGTCTCTAATTGAACCCGTGATTCCGTTGTTGACTTGGAGAAATTTCATAGATTGTTCGTCAGATACTCGACAAGGCTCTTCCTGGAGATCTGATTGAACTGGGCCTTGCGGTCACCCCTCATGGGGTTCAGTCAGGGACATCGACCATCCTGGATGGATCTGTTGAAGGACGTGTGACGGTTTCTCCAACTGACATGGACTCGTTGCGGTGCAGTATCAAGATTGAGCACAAGTATGGTTCGAGCATTTTGTCCGATACAAATGAAGGCCATGTAGAGGACTGCAAATCTAACGACAAAACATCCTGCAGAGATAAACAACGGCCGAACCCTCAACTTACTACCCTACTCCTTCGCCGCCTCTTACGCCTCATAGATGCTCAATTTACGATCCAAAACCATGTCGAGGATGGTCAAATTTATGAAGTGAGCCTTCTTCTGGACAAGGCTGCTTCTTCGGCTACAGACTTATCCGGAACTATATCCGGTGGAAACGCACAAGAGGAAATCTCGGGACTTGACAAAGATCCTAGTACTGAACAACTGCTGGTTTTCGGTGAAACCCTCAAAGGCCGTAAAGTTACGCTGTATGCACGATCGGATAGCGCATTTGCCCGACATATGACCAGTTACATAACTGCGTGGGGCATGGATGTCAATTGTGTATTCTCCGATGGCAGGAGTGAGAGGTCGACGAATGAAGAGGCTCCTACTCCAATACGAGAGAGCTGGTTCTCAACTCCTGGCGCTTCAACGACGCTTAATCCTGAAGTTGCTGCTTCGATTAGTAGTTCCAAATCATTTGGATCAGACAATGCATCCCATTTGTCGTTCATCTTCATTGACGACAATACCGGCATTTTACGAGAATGTTTGCAAGCTCTACGAGCAGAACAGCACCCCCAGAACTTTAATGCACGCATTCGCCCTTCTTCGGCTGCCTTGCACAGGTCTAGGTCGTCTCCTCAGCTTGCTCGTGTCCAGGGGCAGTCTGCTACATTACACGCTACTTCAGTTGTCGTCTTCCATTTCACAAGCCTTGCTAATTACAAAGTCACAAAGGATGTCATTCAGTCTATGATGCCGACACATGGCTCAACAGCTCGTTTCCCGGAGGTTATGATTATTCCAAAGCCTGTTGGACCTCGACGGTTTCTGACAGCTATGCACACCGCAGTGACCCGACCAACAATTGATCCCTTCTTTTTCCCCACTGCCATCTCGCCGGGGACATCAGGTCTACAGTCTTCTTTCCTGCCTCCCTCTGACTCCCGTACAAATCAAACCACACAAACAGGCTCTTCGTTCAATCGTGCGACGCAATCTCTCTTTTCCAGTCTGCCATCTCCATCGCCGCTTGCAACTCCTGACTATAATAATGAGTACTTCCCTGACCCAGCTGGCAAGTTTGGTTTGTCGCCTTCTTCAGGTTATCTAGTATCGAGTCCTGATGGACAGCCTGCGGGTATCTTCTTCCATCCACGGTCAAAGAAGAAGGCTTCACCACAACCAGTGGAACAGATCGGGAATCGTGTACCCACTCAACGATGTTTGCCAATTCCAAGACCAGTTGTAAGAGGAGGCAGAGAGACCAAATTCTTTCCCAGTTTACACGAAACCTCAAACCCGATCCCAGCGGCTACCCGACCCCATTCTGTTACTCAAAGCCGGAAAGATGTTGCTGCGATTCCTACTAGCGAGAATAGGGTCTCAACATCTGAACCACGATCAACCCCCGGATCACCGGCAAATGAAGGTAGCTCCTTGAAGGCAGTTTTGAAACAACCATCGCAGGAACGACGAGGTTCGACTGACAACAATGTGGGAGCCAGACCAGGGAAGAAAGGCAAGAATACAACTCCCGCAAACCAAATAATTCCTCCGATAAGTGTTCTCATTGTTGACGGTCATTCTACTGTAAACCTTTGCTTGATGAAATGCTGATATAAATTTCCAGATAATCCCATCAATCAAAATATACTGTCGACCTTCATGAAACGGAAGAAGATTCGATTCGATATAGCTAACAACGGGAAAGAAGCGGTCGAAAAGTGGAAGACAGGAGGTTTTCATTTGATCTTGGTATGTTGACAGCTCATGCCTTGAACGTGCTTAAATCTTACCCTTACAATTAAGATGGATATTCAGATGCCAATAATGGATGGCATAGAAGCTACTCGGGAGATTCGACGACTAGAACAACTGGACGGTGGCTCCGATTTCTCTCCGGTAACTTCTCATCAGCTACCTATGGACATCTTAATCCTTCCTTCTGCATCTACGAGCGAGATACGCTCTCCAAGCAGATCTTCTCCTTACCGATCTTCTGTGATCATCGTGGCCCTCACTGCTTCTTCGCTACAAAGCGATCGAGTCAGCGCTCTAGCTGCTGGGTGCAACGATTTTTTGACCAAACCTGTGTCACTTTTGTGGCTGAACAACAAGATTATCGAATGGGGTTCTATCAAAGCATTGCAAATGTGGGCAGACATTCGACCAGAAGCCGTGAGGAACATATCTAAAGGTCAAGAAGCTCAAGCTCGTGTTGTCGCTGAGCGCCTACATATGCCCAAGAACCGTAAATCCCCTCCGAGGCTCTTGATCACTGGGAAAAGTGCATCACCACCCAAACTCTCCACAGCTGTTGAACACCTGACTCGATTTGCAAGGCAAGACTTGACTGATGGAGCTTCAGTCAGTTCAATTAATCCCGGGGACGAAGTGGGTCCTCCGGCGCCTACCGCTCCAACGAAAAGATCGCAAAACAACTTGGCCGGATGTTCAGAATCGGAAGCTGTTGAAGTCGACCAAGGTGAAGATGAATTGAAGTCTTTACCTCGATCAAACTAATTAGCCATCGATAGACACTCATGGTATGAGGGCCTGAGCCTTGGGGTAGATGGGTTAGGACTTGCTGATGTGTTGTGATAGGCGCACCTCGTGCTTCTTCACCATCCACCAATGTTTCAACCCTGGAACAAAAAGACGACAACATTTGTAACATAACTTCCGGCCCAGAAAAAGAGAACGTCAGGCAGGCTCCTGAACTTACTCAAGCCTCTTTGCAGGAAGGCACCGAGCCCATGAGCGCAACTTCTACTCAATCAGCTAAATCACGCCACGTTGACTGACGGTACGGGGCAACCTCAGTCGTGCTGTGGTGCTTTCTTTTCATCGGAATTGCGCCACACATAGTACGCAGGGTTGCCGAGAACTTTTCTCGTTAATACTCGTGGTTATCTGTCCCTATCTCGTCAGCGTTCATCTCCTCATACCCCCTTGCTCATTCGATTTTTCATTCTCATGACTCTTGCAATGATCTCAACTGATTTTGGGGCTTTTGGTTGCTTGTCTTTGTTTTTTTCTTGTACAAGTTCTTTGTGGGGTTTGTATTTTCCATATGACAACGATTATTTGCCGCGCATCTCCTTGTATCTTGTTTTCTCCTCGGGGTTTTCATTTAGACTGGGTTTGTGTGCCTGGGAGCACGACTGCACTGAGCATTGAGCACCGATAGTACTAGCAACGTGTTCGCCAGACGACTAACGATTCATTTGAATTTTGGGGGTTTACCTGATTCGATTGCCGAGTCAATCGACACAAATGACCGCAAATTGAGTATTATTCAATTCTTAATGTCCATCACTACACCCCATGACTCCCAGACTATGTTCTTTGTGTGAAACAACCAAGGCTATGTTAAGGAGACCTAAGACTGGTCAACAGATCTGCAAAGACTGTTTTTTCTATGTTTTCGAAACCGAGGTACACAACACAATCACCAACTCCAAACTCTTCAAGCCTGGGGATAGGGTTGCCATTGGTGCTTCGGGGGGTAAAGGTGTGTGGTTCATGTGAGCGATCCACTGCATGCGATTGACGTGTCTTTGACAGATTCAACGGTTTTAGCCTTTGTTATGAAGACGCTTAACGAACGTTTCAAGTATGGCTTGGAGTTATTCCTCTTGTCCGTAGATGAGGGAATTACTGGCTATCGTGATGATTCACTTGAAGTGAGCCTACCCATTCACTGCTGAAGTGGCGAAGACATTTAATCTGATTTTTTTCAGACGGTCAAACGAAATCAGCAGCAGTATGAAATGCCCTTGAAAATTTTGTCCTACGATGAGTTATACGGGTGGACCATGGATAAAGTAGTTTCTCAAGTGGGCCGCAAGAACAACTGCACGTTTTGTGGTGTGTTCCGGAGACAGGCGCTTGATCGTGGTGCAGCGATGCTCGAGGTGGACCACATCGTTACAGGACATAATGCGGACGATATAGCAGAAACTGTTCTGATGAATAGTAAGTGGATAGATGGCTTTCTGTTAAAGATCGAGGCCCGCTGAATTTTTGGGACCTCTCGAAAGTTATGAGAGGTGATGTAGCTAGGTTGGGCCGGTGCACGGCTATCTGCACACAGGGAGAAGATACAATCAAGCGATCTAAACCGTTCAAGTATACTTATGAGAAAGAGATTGTTATGCAAGTACCGAATCTTGCCCATCTGGATACACTCGTTGACGAGACGTTTCAGGTATGCATATTTCAAGAAGCTGGACTATTTTTCGACGGAGTGTATATATTCTCCTGATGCCTACCGGGGGCATGCGCGGGCATTCCTCAAAGACCTCGAGGCTGCGAGGCCAAGCGCTATTATTGATATCATACATTCTGGAGAAGCTTTTGAAGTGAGAAAAGAGGTCAAGGCCACCCAGCATGTGCAGCGTGAGTTTTCACAATCAATCTGTACTTGTCATTTCCTCATGTCTTCTCTGATTGACTTGATTTTCTGCAGAATCCTGCCAGAGATGTGGATACATGTCGAGTAACCCCCTGTGCAAAGCCTGTACTCTTTTGGAAGGTCTTGAACGTGGTATGGCAGAATCTGGACTGGTGAGTGACACGCCTTCTGCTCCGAATTGGGGATGCTCAAGAAGACAAATGACTGATTGTGCACTAGACAGAACGTGCACGCAGAAAGTTGGAAGCGGAGGGTCCTACTCCGGACAATATTCGGATGATTCCTTATTACAATAAACCCTCAGGAAAACCGGCAGTATCTATTACGTTGGAAACGTCCCCTTCCTAGGTGGCACATGCTTGTGGCTCTCAGGCTTCCTCTATTTGCTTCTTGACAGGTATGGTCTACCTTTGGACATCAAAAATCCGCTCTAATGTCATCTCTCCACTAGAGGATAGATTATCGGTACAGATACAACGTTCATCGGTCTGTCTGTCTGGATTACGACATACATGACAGTTCTCTTTGACGGACTTTTTCACATTGCTTATGGCCGTTACTTGCCTATTTATGAACAGTTGTTATGATTGCGTAAAGTCCCATCGGGGGTATCCATAGTGTACAGTTATGAAATTGTCTGACATACGAAAAAGTATCCCTATAACTAACTCATCAATGCTATCAAGAGAAGAACTACGAAAAAAATGTTTATCTACAAATAGTATGCCCTTGAGATATATTACTAGTTATAAACACTAATGCCGCTAGTGAGGAAGAAAAAAAAAGAACAAATGGTGAGGAAAATTATGTAGCAATTCTAACAATGACTGTTCCACCGCTGGTAAGCGGACCATCACACACGAACACATCGGGAGCTTTCTCAAGTGGAACAATGCGTTTTCCTTCCCAATGACCACACCTTGTCCCCTGATCTGAGTTTGCATTTTCTTGACACGATGTGGGTTCTGGTGTTTGCCTCCTATTATTGGGCTTGGAGCTATCAGCGGTAGTATATTCTGCCCCAACCCAGGGTTTGATCCCATACTCAAGCCCGAGATCCACCAGCAACCCGATGGTCTCTCCGATATCCCTCCCTTCCCAATCGACGTCCTGAGAAATGTTGACCCACGCGTATCCGACTTTTCCCTTTTTACTGCCACTTGTCCGAGTGTTCATGTTCTCTGATGATGATGAAGCCTTATCCAAGGGCGACAAGGACGACAAGGACGACAAACTCGTACCCCCATTTCCAAATTTAAGCGAGCGTATCCCTGCTCGAAACAAGTCCCCCGCACTGGGGATCGCTCGCTCCGGATTATCGCCAATGACAGTGGTGAACTGTCCCATCCCTCTAATCGCCGTTCCGCTCCTCGTTTCGCTGTTGTTGCTGTTGTTGTTGTGATTCTCGTCGGAGTAATTTCGCCTTCCAGGTGACCTCAATAACCTTTCGGCTGCCTCCCTCACGTCCTTCCCACCGATGGTATCCAGAACCACGTCGAACACGTCCCCGTCTTCTCTCAGACCATTGATCACTCTCACCACCGCGCCACGTCCTTCATCCATGTCGACGACTTCACCATCGTCAAAGATGACTTCCTCGGCTCCCCAAGTCCTAGTCCGCTCTTCAACTTCTTCCATGAAAGCATCAGCGATGGTCGATGTCGTGGGGACGTTGGGTGGTGAAGCGATGAACGGTACATGAACACATACGCGCCATCCTCTGAGAACCAACATTTGCACCGCCATAGCACCTACACCGTCGTGCCCTCGCAGCACGAGTGCACGCCTCCTTCGACCGTTTTCATGGTCGCCTAAATTGAGCCGAGAGACCGTAGCACCATATGTGGCGAAATTGAGGGGCGTGTTTGGATCATGTCCGGCAAGTCTGTACTTGGCCATGTCGGAGCTGCGGCCGATCGAGGAGATAGTGGGGTTTTCGCGCATCGAGGAGAAGGCATATATGAATGTTCGGACGGCGCGGTAGGCGGGAACTCCACATAGGGGTAGGAGAGCGAGTTCCTCGAGGGTCAAGGTGTGTTGAGGGAAACTAGGGGTAGAGGAACCGGAAGAAAAAATCAGTGCTGAAAGGGCCCTTTCGCCGGTAGCGGAGGTGGACGACAGCTTGGGGTGTGGAACACGATGTATACGGTGTCGATCGACAACGATAAACTCTGTGAGAGCACCGGACTAGGAGGGAGTGTCAGTGAAACACGAAGATATCAATATTACGGATACTATTAAACTAATCTCACCTTTTTGACGTCAAGTAGCCCAGCAACCCAGTCTCCTTTCCTCACTACTTCATCTCGAACCTCCCAACCACATTCGACCACTCGCCCAACAAAACTTCGCCCAGGTACATGCCCGATACCTGGTATTAGCGTTCTAGCAGGACCCAAAAGCATCTGTTTCTCGGGTAATGTAGCCGTGCGTTGAGGGGTTGAACGTTGAAGTTTATCAGGGGAACATTCGCGGCGATTCAGTTTTGTTTTCATTGATCGCCTAAGGCTCACAGATCGAGAAAAGCGCTCACGCAGACTTAGACTTCGTCCGAGTCCTTTAGATATGGGCTTGACTGCCTGTATTTCCGGCTCTCCTTCGACTTCGAGCCCGTTAATTCTTTGACCATTCTGACCATCCCCGAAATTGCCGGTTGTCACAGCGGAAGGAGGTAGATTGGCAATACCTCCAGAAACCAGCCTCACTCCGATAAGTCTCCCATCTAAACCATCAATGCCCACAGCCCAGACCTGCACGAGTACACTGCCATTTGGAACATATTCTGGAGGCTTCCTGTGGCTTGTGAACCCCAAAACACTTGTGGGTCCGTCCAGATCTGTTATAGCTGGCTCTCTATGCTCATCGTCGGCCATCTTCACCTCGCCAGCTGAAGGATTCGTCGTTCGCCTGACCAAAGTCAGCCTGTCCATTAAACCTTTTTTACTAGTCGTGCCCCCTAGTCCTCTGACCACTTCTACACTCGCCATCGTGGTTTGAGCTAAACCATCCTTTGTCAGGTCAACTTTACCATCCCCAGGCCTCGAGAGCAATCCACCATTTCCATTATTACGTGCTGTTGTGTCTCCATCAGGGTTGAAGGGTGGTGGTGCCCGAGGGAGCACAAGGGACGTAAAGCCGGGCGTGCCTTTTGATGGAAGCTCCCCGGATGACTGTGGATGAGCACTGGAATTGACAATTTCTGTACTTGTGGGCAACCCACTCGATGAGCCATGACTGTGACTAACGGAGTATGCACGTGGATGTTCCCCTGTGGTGAGATCCTGTTTCTTGTGCGAAGCCGATGATGCAGAGCTAGAAGGCGACTCCAAACATGGATGCTTTGGCATTGACTCGGGGCCTAGTGATCTAGAGCGGCGATGTCCAAGCATCGGGCGAGAAAGAAGCTTGGAAACTTCGGTAAAGCTGTTATTCCTGGGTAGTGCTGCAGGGTTTGGAACCGACGAAGGTTTGGCAGACATTGCTAATGGTGAGGAAGTCAGAGGTTGATGTCTCGTGTAGATGGCGGAGATGTGTTCTCTTTCTTTCCCCTTTCCTTGGTATACATTCTTTGTATCTCCTCCAACAGAACTGGTTACGGTAGAGGTGTCAGCCTTTTCCTTTCCCTTGCCTTTCACGTCTACGCTGGCCCCTTTTCCAGTTCTCCGACTGATGTGAGAGCCCTTTCCAGTGTCTTTGTGATCTTTCTTGACTCCGTTCCTACATAGCTCTTGCTCCGCTGCTTCAAGAACAGCTGTCATGCTCATCATGGGTCCAGAGCTTTTATCATCACGAGTGCGCTGGTATTGGTAGTGGTTGTGTGAACTGGGGTTTGTAGATGTAGATGTACTAGGTGAGTTGGTATGAGGGGCCGTTGGGATAGCGGAAACATTATGGGTATGTGCTTCATAATGTCGTCTTCTTGTCTGAGATTGGGTATTGGAAGGGTACATGGGGGTGGTGGTCGCTTTCATGGTGTCACTGGCGGTTTTGTCAGCCCACCGCTTGGTTGCATCGCTCACGACAGGCGTGCATTGCTTCTTATGCCTGCTTAGGGCACCACCATTGCTGTCAAGAGAAGGCGTCGTAGCTCGCGTCGTTTCGGTGACAAGGTCGGAAAACACGACTGAATGACCCTCGAGAGAGTTGAAAGACATGGAAGAACTACTGGATACCATGCTCGCAGTTGGCTGCACACGAGCTTTGTCTTGGCTTTTCCCTTGGCCGCTGGGACTGCCTCTGGAGCGAGCATCGACGACGGGCCGAGTCTTACTAGAGTGTGAGGGGGTTCGAGTTGACGGGACAGCAATTCTGGGAGGTTTGGGAATAGGTTGAGGACGCGAAGTTGTTGTGGGTTGATCGTTTGAAGTTGGATGGACTGAAGAAGACCTGGGTGAAGAATAGGGAGTGTAGAATATGTCTGATTGGTCGTCATCGTGGATTGTCTGTAGAGAGAAAAAGTCCTTTGGAGGAGGAGGGGGAGGAGAGATAGAGTCGATCTAGGGTTGAAGAGAGATTGTGCACGCTAGAACATATACAGCGCGGGAATAACATACCCTTTCTGGAGTAAGATAGGACTGTGTGGGACGATTGAGGACAGACTGAAGCAGGCTGGGCTTTGCCATGGACGAGGCAGAAAGGGGATCAAGTGAGGGCCGGGTATTGTTCCATCACATCACGTGGCTGATCATCAGAGCACGTGAATGACCATCAGAGCACGTGGTGTTGGAGACAAAAAGCTGGTAAGAGAGCAGCACTCTCGACAATGGGCGACGCATCCAAGAAGGCCTCCATCGACAGCCTCCTCAACCCTCTCCACGACGACCACAACCCTCTTCTCAATCCACCCCACAGCGCCCTCGCTCCATCCCACAACCTCCTCAATCCAGCCCCCGAATACCCACTCCGCGCAGCCTCCTGGGATCTCCCCCTCTGGCAGCAGAGCGAACGCGCGTCCATCCGCATCGCTGCACGCGGCTCTGTCCAGCCCCCTGACCCTAACCCTACTCCGTCCTCCCGCAAACGTCCGTCAGATCCTCCCCCTCCTCCCCAGTCCAAGCGTCCAAAGCCAGATGGCCTGCGACGTGGCTTCACCGCTGAAAAACGCTCAAAAATACTCCATATTCAAAACAGTGCGTTCTCCCTCACTCCACCCTCACTCCTCTCCACAGTCCCCGTCATGTCTTCCATATCCTATGCCTCTTCCATCGCCACAGAAGGTGCGTTCTCTTCTCCCTTGTCACCCTCCTCCTCATCTCCCTCTAGCTCGCACCTGTGTCGTCACAGGTGACAATGGCCAGGTCAACGGCCTCGTCACTGAAAACGCAACCCCTCTCCACCCCGAACTCCAGTCGGCTCGCTGCATGTCCAACCGCTACCGCCTCGAATTATTTCCGCGTTGCGTCTCCTGTACCAGGCGCTGGGCAGGTGACACCTGCCGTTTTCAGGGTATCCGCTTCTTCCTCAAAGACAAGCAGCACGAGATCGTCGGCATCAGCTTCCTAGGCAGCCGCTACCAGGATGCTCCAAAAATGCTCTATCCTATCAAATGGAATGTTCCCCTCCAGGAGGCTCATGTCAACAGAATGAAGGTTTGTATATATGTCCTCCTTCTCCTACATTCATCGATCCTCCTCCTCCCCTTCATTGGTTAGCTGAGCATCGCCAAAGCTTTATTACCCGTTCTCAGGAAAGAACGCCAACACATCAACGTCAAAGATTTGATTCGCCGCCCTCGCGAGAGTGAAGTCAGAGCCACATGCGGTCATGCCCTTTCCCCCCGTTCATCCATCCCAAACCTGACATTTCTCGTCTAGATACATGCATGACCTCCCTATTCTCCTGTACATGGATGTGCAGGCTCTGCGGACGCGAAGCTTGTGCCGAGTGTTACATCCAAGTCAAAGAACTCACCACCGACAAACCCGGCGCAAACTCTGCTGAACTTGCCGTACTCCAGCAAAAGAGAGACAAACATGCCCACTGCAATCCCTTCTTCCTCAGTTGCACTAGAAGGAATGAGCATATGGCCAGGGACTTTTCTCCCGTTTCCAGATTCTTCCACGAAGAACTAGATACAGCTATTCCACAAATGGAGAGTTTGCTTGCAGAAGAAGCCAATCGGTCATCTAACCAACAGCTTAACGGACAGATGGGCGCGATGCCTGACTTGAGCTCCAGCTTCACTCCACACCCTAGCGCTGGTGTTCCCACACCACCTCCATCTGACATCCATGTTCCTGCCCCTCCAATAGCAGCGCCTCGCAAGGACAGTCTTGCAGCAATTCTTCACGCTGGATCACTTGCCTCACCTCCTTTCATTCCACCCAATCTTCCCCCCATCACCCTTTCGGTACCCTATCGCGACATCAAACGCTACTCCTACACCCAAGTCAATATGGCCGATTCTATCTCCCTCTTTGCGCCTATCTGGCAACAAGGGGACCCCATCGTGGTCACTGGATGCTTGGAGCACTTCAGGATTGACTGGACCCCCGACTACTTTATTCAGAACTTTGGCGATCAAACATGCATCATCATCGAGTGTCAAGAGGAAAATAACATGCGCGTCACGGTCCGTCAGTTCTTTGAAATGTTTGGCAGGTACAACGACAGGAAGGAATGCTGGAAGCTCAAGGACTGGCCCCCTTCCACTGATTTCAGGACCGCATTTCCCGAACTCTACAGGGACTTTAGCAATGCAGTGCCAGTCCCTGATTACGTACGTCGTGATGGTGTTGCGAATATCGGGTCCCATTTTCCTGTCAACACGGTCGCCCCTGATTTGGGACCGAAAATGTACAATGCGCTCGCTTCGACTCTTTCCGAGGGAAGTAAAGGGACAACTAGGTTGCACATGGACATGGCGGATGCTGTCAACGTGATGACTTATGCTGAGAACAGTCCTGATGGCTCGCCCGGCTGTGCTGCATGGGATCTTTTCCGCGCATGCGATAGTGATAAACTTCGGCACTTTTTGAACGATAGGTTTGCCAAACAATCAACTGACCCGATTCATGCTCAAAATTATTATCTCGACGAACAACTACGCAAGGAACTGTACGATAAATATCAAGTCACGTCGTATCGTGTGTATCAGCGACCGGGAGAGGCGGTGTTTATACCTGCGGGATGCGCGCATCAGGTTGCAAACCTGGCGGATTGTATCAAGGTTGCAATCGATTTTGTGAGCGTAGAGAATATTGGGAGGTGTGAAAGCTTGACGAAGGAGTTTCGAGATTTAAATCAAAAGTTGTTGTGGAAGGAGGATGTGTTGCAGTTGAGGACTATGATGTGGTTTGCGTGGTTGAGTACTGGTGTTTGGGAGAAGGGTGGGTCGAGAGAGAGTGTGGTGAGTAGTGGAGAGGAGGAGGGGGGTTTGAGTGGAAAGAGGAAGGGGAAGGGGAGGAAGAAGGGTGTTGGTTCTGCGTGAATGATCCTGCCATCCAAAATTATGAAAAAAAGAAATACAAGTTACCTCGATGCGTTCTTGGTTCTTACGCTTGGATTTTTTGTAGTTGGTTTTTCTGGTGTTTTCTGCTGGTGCGATTTGCTTTTTCGAAATGTTTCGTCTCGTATGCCTATAACCCATAACCAATATGATACTGAATACCGTCAATTGACTCTTGTGGATGCTTTGGAATGTGCCTGCGCTTAGGGCAAGGGCGATGATTGTAGGTGGGCAATAGTTTGCGGTCACGAATAGAACGAGTATTTTTAAACGATCTGAGTAACCTTGAAAGTAGTTTTGTGCATAAAGACTAGGTTGATTCTCTCGTAAATGATCGCTCTTGAGCATTGTGTTCACTTGTTTTCTACGATTTATCAGGGTGATGTTAATGACAAAGCCTGTAAAGTTGTACGTCAATGTGTATTGTGCTCAGTGTAAAATCAGACCCGAGGGGTATACAAAAATGATCTGCATGATTTGTTCATTCCAGACGCATCACTGGGTTTTAGCGTGCGAAGATCTCATTCGTGCTTGGTTCCGCAACTTGCGGATCAGATCTTTATCAGATCTTTGTACGAATGGCACCATTCGAGATATACTGTGTCTACCTCGGAATCCTGGGCATCTCGCTACTTTTAGCATCTCGTTTCTGAAATGAACCCGTCAAAATTCTATCCCACATTTTTTCAGCGATGTTTTTCGGTGTCTCGGTCGTATCTGGTTGGTTCACCGTGTCAGCGACGATGGATGAGTGTACGGCCGCCTTTGGTTGTGTCGACTCCTGTGGCCTCTTCTTCTTCTTCTTCTTCTCGGAAAAAGGTTACCATACAAGCTCTCCATGCACTCTATGCGTCTGGAACACCGATAACTATGATTACCGCATATGATTACCCCACAGCGCTTGCCTGCTCGTCGTCACCTCTGACTGATATCATCCTCGTTGGAGACTCACTTGCACAAGTTGCGCTGGGCTATACGTCGACTACACAATTGACGCTGCCTGAGATGATGTATCATACCAGAGCGGTCGCACGGGGCACGACGCACCCATTCCTCGTCGCTGATATGCCTTTTGGTACCTATCATGCTAGCATTGAGGACGCGGTTCGCAATGCGGTTTGTATGGTCAGAGAAGGGAATGTAGAGGCGGTCAAGTTGGAAGGAGGCGAGGAGATTGTGGATGTGGTGAAGCGATTGACGCAGATTGGTATTCCGGTCATGGCCCATGTTGGACTTTTGCCGCAGAGACATACTGCACTGTCAGGTTATAGAGTACAAGCCCGGAGTGCGGAAGGTGTGAGGAAGGTGCTGCGTGATGCTCTTGCTCTCCAGGATGCAGGCGCGTTTGCGATCGTGGTGGAGGCTGTCCCGAAAGAAGTCGGAAAGCATGTCACTGAGAAACTCAGAATTCCGACTATTGGGATTGGTGCTGGTCCTGGGACAAGTGGACAGGTTCGATTTTGCATGTTCATGTTGGTATTGAAGCTGATTTTTTTATATTTAGGTGTTGGTCTTTGACGATATTATGGGAACCTGGTCTGGTCAAAAGGCCAAATTTGTGAGACGTTTTGCGGACCTCAAGTCTGCCAGAGAGAACGGCATCAAGTGCTATAACGAGGCAGTTCGGGATGGGTCTTTTCCCAGCCTCGAAACTGAAAGTTACTCCATGGATCCCTCTGAGTGGTCAAGATTTTTGACAGATGCTTAGTCGCCTAATATGATGGACTTTTTTTGGTACCAAGGTGTTGACATGATAGCTCAATAGATGGGTTTGTTTTCACTCGACCGAACATCTCGTTTCTATTAATAGGCTAGCTACCGTCATTTTCGAAGCCTTGGGTGACAATCATCCCTTGAATGAATATATATATATCTTCCAATGCCACGAAGATGTGCTCGCAGATTTCCCAGCCATCTATTTTGATCACTCTCAAATCTGATTCTCTCGCTCGACGGGACCCAGGTTGACCCCAGCCTAGTGATGGTAAGCCAAAAGCTAGCGTCTTGTGATGAATATCAGAAGCTCCTCGATATATGCATGTCATTGATGAATTCATTTGAACGTGCCTCCAAGTTTTTCCTAATGCAATGACTCAAGTGCCGATTGTTAACAAATATGTAACTTTTAGAGTCCGATCCTCTAAACACAGTAATTAACTGGAAATCCATAGCCTTTGCTTGGACAGCATGGATAAAAACTCATTTGATAATTATGGGAGTCGCAAAAATGTAATTGAGTTCCTCCAGTGTTCGTTGTTTCTGATCGCAAGAATACAAACAACAGGGACATTCTCAAAGATACCGATACGAGTGACCAGACACTCGGGAGAACATCACGATAATTTCAGGATCACATGAGAACCCAAATGATGAAAGATAATACATGACCGAAAACACTGCCCAAAGAATTGGGAACGAGGGAACGTCAAGGAATGCAACGAGGTCCAGATAGGATTGTAGCGATGGCTCAAGGCGTTGGAAGTTTTCAGCGACCGCCCATTATTGCCTTGGGCACGTGCATTCACGATAAATAAGAGGGAAACCCTCGACAAAGTAAACACATGGTGCAGATGCTTTTCCAGGAGAGTAAGGGGCTTGAAAAAAATAGGTTCAGTGAAGATATTTTGTCAAACATGCTTGCTAAGAAAGGTGTAGACGAAGAGTGCAGTCGAAAGAACTCTCGCAGAATTATCTTATACATCCCCACCTTGTCGTTCATGTCTCCTAGACACCCGACGACATTCATATCGTGTGCATAACCTAATCTGTATAGCTCGGTTACGTTATGGGCGGGTCCAAGAGATCTTTTCGGATTATACTAGTGTCGTGATCGGTTGTATTTTCCAGTCGAAAGGGTATATTTCACTTAGTGATATCTGCAGTCGCGCATACAGATTGAATTTGACAGAAGGCGAGTGGGAGCTCCACTTGAGGGCCACGGATCGACCACGGATCGACGTGCACAACACTCTGTAGGACTAATCAGAAAAGGCTCCAACCTGTGGTGTACACTCACCATTCATAACGAACAAGAAGAATGATGACCTTGGCAGCTTGAAATAGATCACTCAAAACTCCCCAATGTCATCATTGTCCAGCCAATCACCCACTGCACCGTCATTCTCGTACCCATTGCTCATTCCATTGTTGACTTCATCTTCGATTGGTATCTGAACCTCATGTTCATCCACTTGTTGTCCCTGATATCCGTCTCCACTAGCGAAAATCAATCTGGAGAATAAAAAGTGGGAGGAAGGGGGCATGCCAAGCCTTCCTCTCAGCTGGGTTTGCTTGAGTTTCAGTATTGCCCCTAATTCTAACGCTACTTCTTTCTTACTCCATCTTGATGTATCCTATTAGAGCAGATGCACATATAGATTATTGAGCATGCCTGCGAAACTAGACACAAAGAAACCTACCGAAGTCAAGGAATCAACCAAACCAAGGCTCCGATCGACCATCATCCAATTATGAGTGTCACTCACAGCATCCCAAGTGTCTTTCTCCTTCGTTATATAGTCAAAGTAATCTGGCTTAAAGATTTTCTGAGATCGTCGGGATACAGGTGACGGTAAAGAATGTAACGTCCCAAGTGTGAGAAGGTGGAAACGATGAGGGCTGGCTTCATACCACTGGATCCATAAGTCAAGTATCATGAATATTGGTCGGTGAACACTTGCCATTTCGCCGCCACTACTGTCAACCCAGCTCAACCAATCAATCACACCATCGCATTCTTCTAGTTCATTGCAGAATTGGGTGTAGTTCTGGTGTATGTAGAGTGAGAACAAACCAGAGTCAATCGGAGAGTCAGTATACAGGGACTTTTAGTAGGTGCATAAGTTCAGATTGCTGGGAGTGGTAAGAGACAAAGACATACATCGACATCTACACGACTAGCCCTCCTTTCGTGTTCCTGCAAATGCCAAGGCAGCTTGGGCGGAGCCTTAAGCGAAGCATCCAACTCTCTCTCCTTCTTGATATCCTGAGCTGTTGCAGACGTACTAGACGGATCACCTTTACCTGTGATTGTTTCTCAAGTTAACCACTCATCAAATGTTCATATACAATCCAGAAGACAAACGTTTGTTATACATGACCCTCCCAATCAAATGGAACAAGGCCAGGCCTGATTCCCTTCTTGTGACAACCTGTATGGGTGCAGTTGAACAGAAATCTCCTTTCCTTCGGGGTGATTTCTTGCTAGGTATACAGCTGAATTGAAGTGTCATAATCGCGCTGCGAATATCCCCGTTGGCTGATTCTACGATCATGCTGATCATTTCTTTTGAAGGTGGAACAGACACGGATGATGATGAGGACTTCGATCTAAAGTGTCGGTGAAGGAGTCTCATCAGAGCTTTTTTCATCAATGTCGGTGCAATGGGATTGAATCTATGGATCCATTCATTGGTCATCAAAATGAAGAGAGGATATATACGCACCCAATTTGAGTCACGTAAGGGCCTGTGAGTAGATCTCTTGACAGCACCGTCCTGATGTCCAAGATATCACTCCTCTCGTGACTCCATGCATATCCACTAGTACTTCTCCCACCGGTCAATTGTTCATCACGCGTTTCGCCTCTCATCGTCGCATCGCTCATGATAATGACGAGAGGGACGGGTGAAGCTGATTCAATATATAAGCGGATTGCAGTGTGAAATTGAGCTTGAATTCCAGCGTGAAGGATATTGGGTAGATCTTCAAACAAAACCACATGCTTCAAACTTGCGGGTAGAAGATCCGATTCTCGTCTATTAAGTGTTGAGTACAATGAGGGAGTGGCTGCTGTAAGAGACATCTTGGGACAAACAGCAGAGCAACTTGTAGCTCTATCGAAGAATACCTTGAATTTGGAGAACGTAGACTCTCCGATTGCGCTACGCCACTCGAGAATTTGAAAACCCATTTCGTGGGCAAGAATTCGAACTGTAGCAGTCTTTCCAGTCCCAGGAGGACCTGTCAAAGCCAATATTCTCTACCTCTTCTTAAGTTATCACTTGATTAAAAGCACAATGGGCTCCTTACTCTGTACTTGCGCAGCTTGCCTGATGGACCTCCCTCAAAGGCGTCCAGAAACCAACGGCGCACATCGTCGACTTTCCGCGCGTGTATGGCGAGATCGGCCTGCATTGACGATCCTCTGTCATCACCGAGCAGTGTAGTAGAGCGGAGAACATGCCTCAGTATACGGTTCATAGATATCAACCCATAATCTATCGTCTAGAGCAGATAATCAATGCAAATCTCGGCAAACAAAATAAAAACCGTACCAGAATGGCCTCCATATACAGATATTTCTTCGTCAGACGGAACCTCAACAATCTTCGCATTTCCTCTGTATTTCCGATTAAATGGCTCCAGGGGAGACAGAAGTCGTTCATTGAGTGGATTCTGCAAGTTAAACTGGATATTACTCGCATGGTAACAAGTCCAGGCAGTGAAAACCATGAGCACCTACAGCTGTCACGGGATTGAATCGCTTCTGAGATGAACTTGTCTGACTCAGATCTGTATCCAACTTCACAACTGATGGTTTTGTCCTCTTTGCTTTTCTCTGCGAAGCTGATTGTGACCTTGGGGGCATGTTCAAATTTTGAACCTCAAACGTCACTTAAGCACTGTGACAAAGACAATCCAATGAGTCACACATCATCTGGATTGTTGAAACAAGGTCAGGCCTACAGCCTGGGTGATCCCCTCTACTAATTCTGTTACACACATTTTTTCCCTTTTCTCTCCTTGAACACCTTCCCATTTCATGGCAGTAGTAATAGATGTAATCAATATACTTAGTCATCCAGAGCTGTAATGTTATAAGATGGTTCCAAGAAAGGAAACTATTTCCCATGCATTCATCAATCTAGTAGGAAACATCCAGGAGTATAATACAAGAGAGATATAAATAGTGTGAGAAAGCTTATATAAGATATGTATAGTTATTAGTAAGGGTCATGTGATTGTGGAAGATAGGTACACAGACCAACAGATATTTGTATAAGTAGTTGTGCAATCTAATAGAGAACTCTTCCTAAACAACCACCTTGGTTGAGCTCTAAGTCCTTACAACTACATGCTAATATATAAACATTATACATGCAAACTGTACCTTAGCTAGTTCTTTATTGAATGAGATTTTCATCTAGACCCCTGGCCTAACCTAAACCCTCTACTAATTCTGAGTAGAATTAATACTGTATTGTCTATTAGGTCACTATGCTCTCTTTCTCCAATAGTCTGTGTAAACATAACAGTAAGTAATCTTGTATGTACACTGCAATGTGCTATACTCTTTTCCTCCAGTAGTCTTGTCTGTAGTGTATATAGTCAGTAGTATTGTATATAGTCTATTATACTCTTTTCCTCCAACAGTTTGCAGTTCACTATACTTCCTTTCTCCAATAACTGCCAGTAGTCTTGTCTCTGGTCTGTTATACTATTGTTCCTCCAATAGTCTCCAGTTTACTATACTTTCTTTCTCCAAATACTTTGCCTAATTTTTCTAATTTTTCCTGAATTTATTTCAATTTTTTATGAGTTTTGTTGAATTTAGAGGAAAAAAGAGAAAGTATACTGACAAATGCTTGTAAAGCATTGCCTAAGCATTGCCTAAGCAGCTATCTTCCCACATCAGTCTCATATACATAATAGACAAGATTTTCATCTGGGCCTCCAGCCCAACCTAAACTCTCTACTAATTCTGAATAGAGCTGACATTGTATTGTTTATCAGATTACTGCGTTCTCTTTCTACAATAGTCTGTATGACAGTATATAGTATTATCTGTCAGGTCACTGCGCTCTCTTCCTACAATAGTCTATATGATAGTAAATAGTATTGTCTGTCAGTTTGCTATGCTTCTTTTCTATAATAGTCTATACAACAGCAAGTAGTGTTGTCTGTCAGGTCGCTATGCTCCCTTCCTACAATAGTCTATGTAATAGCAAGTATTGTTGTCTATTAGCTCACTATACTCCCTTCCTATAGCTGTTTATGTAACAGCAGGTAGTGTTGCCTATTAGGTTGCTGTGTTCTCTTTCTTCAATGGTCTGCAAGGTCACAGTTAGCTTGTAATAGTTTTATTCTAAATTTTTCTGATTTTTCCTAAATTTATTTGAATTTTGTAGAATTATACAAGGGTTACTATAACTCTATAACAGTCCATGTAATAGTGAGCAGTGTTAGAGAAAGGAAGCAAATGTAGGAATAGATAGAAGCACTGAAAAAGAATATTTTTTACTGAATTTTACTGAGTTTTACTGATTCTATTGAGAAATTGGAGCAAAAAAGTCTGCTGAAAAAAGCTTGGGGACAGGTACAGTTTCATCCAATTTTATTCTGATTTATTTGAATT